>JGI24714J26587_10002238_pt1 | contig 13052 bp, 12 predicted proteins | sample BioPla4DNA2_FD_26587 | JGI IMG/M metagenome (IMG submission 26587)
GGCTTCCCTCAGGTACTTCTTGACTGTATTTCTTGACACCCCTACCGTTCTGGCTATTTGCCTGATGCTGACCCCTTGAGCATGCAATGCCTTAATGCGCTTCCATTTGTACATACTGACCACCTCTTTTTTCCCCCCTTTTCAGGGGAGATTTATCACAGGTGGATCAGTTTTACTTGACGATCTAGGATCAATTCTATTTTACGATCTATAAATGACACTATTCTTTACAGCACACAGGTAGGCTGCCTCACCCTCGATTAGTTTGCGGACCCGAAAGAGGTCCTCCATATCCTTCCGGGACATGTTAAATACATAATACCCGGTCTTGCCAGGAATGGTTTGGACAATCCCCATTTTGAACAGCCGGTCGATTGCCTGCCTGACAGGAGTCCGGCTTATATTTAAGGTATTGGCTATCCTGGCCACATTTAATTTTGTCCCCGGGCGTATCTCCCAGGTCAGTATCTGTCTCCGCAAGACCTTGAAGACAACTTCGCTAATGGATTCAAAGGGGTTTTCCTCCAAATAGCGGTTAAATAACTCAGTATTCAAAAGTAACTTGACCTCCCAAAAAATTATTATTTGCTGTTATCTTTTGAATACTTACTATCTATACTGTCTATTTCCTGATGCATTTTATTTCGACATCCTGCCGCCTACCTCCTGCCTTTTTTCGTCTAATTTCCTTTACAAAGCCAACCTTCAAGCTACTACTTTAAAAGAAAGGAATTTTCCCCCGGAAGGGTCAACACCCGGTGCGGCAAAACACCGGGTGTTGTCTGAACTATTAGATATACTGCCTTCAAGGGCAGCAGGGCTGCTGGATGCTGGTTTCCAGCCCGAAGCGGTGGGAGTGCTCCTGTTCGACGGTTGTCACGCCGCTGAAGCGGTGGATATGGCCGTCTCTGACGGGTATGGGATTGCCGGTGCAGGTACTGAAGGCATGGGAGTGCTGGATAGTTGTAGTGACCATCCCCAGGACGGCGTGGATATGGCCGCCGGGGTGGGAATAGCCGGCCCGGTGCGCCCCGCCAGGTGGTGCACATGGTCCACTGCCTCGGTAGTGGGGCCAAAGAACAGATGAATGTGCTGCTGGTGATTCACCAACCTTCCCCCTTTCCGTGGCTCCCCTCCCCTCGCAGGGGGATGGGAAACCAGGCGCAGTGTTTATTACTATATCTATGTAATATCCAGCCCCCTTGCCCTTATCTGGGAGATTTCCAGGTTATAGACAGTTCCACTGTAAGAAATCCCCTTTCCTTCTTAAGAAATTTGTAAGAATTATGCCGGTAGATTCTTAGATATTCAATGCTATTATTATAGGCAGAGATATCTCTGCCCCGGGGAGTGATGGTTGTGTACAACATTCTGGTAGTGGAAGATGAGCAGGAAATTGCTGCTGCCCTTGAGGTCTACCTGAAGAACCAGAACTACAGGGTCTTCAAGGCCTATGATGGTGAAGAGGCCCTGGCGGTCTTCGAGCGGGAGGAAATCCACCTGNTCCTCATGGATATCATGATGCCCAGGCTCGACGGCATCCAGGCGACGCTGAAAATAAGGGAAAAGAGCAATGTCCCCATCATCTTCCTCTCGGCNAAATCGGAGGATACTGATAAAATCTTGGGGCTCAATATCGGCGCCGATGATTACATTACCAAGCCCTTCAACCCCCTGGAGTTACTGGCCCGGGTCAANTCCAANCTTCGNCGGTACACCAGNTACAGCAACGGTGCACCGGTCCAGGAAGATGTGATCCGAATTGGCGGGATAGAGTTAAATGATGCCAGGAAAGAGGTCAGGGTTGATGGGGAGCCGGTCCGGCTCACCCCCCTGGAGTATAAAATCCTGCATCTTTTGATGCGGAACCCCAACCGGGTCTTCTCTATAGAGGAGATCTATGAGCAGGTATGGCAGGAACCGGCCTACAATCCCGATACGGTTACTGTCCATATCAGGAGGATCCGGGAAAAAATTGAGATCAATCCCAGGGAACCAAAATATTTGAAGGTGGTGTGGGGAATTGGCTACCGCTTCGAAGGTTAAGCTGCCGGCTGTTGGGGTCACGGAGCTCGGCAATAAAATTTTCTCTACGACCTGGGGAACCTTGTTGCTGATTTTGAGTCTAACAGCAGTGTCGGTGGGGGTTTATGCCCCCATCAAGAACAACATATATGGGGGCAGTGCCCCTGATTTGGAGCCGGCCATCCTCTTAATACTGTTCATCGGTGGAATAAGCACCCTGTTCCTGATAATCTTAGCCTCGGCCATCCCTTACCGGAAGCAGAGGCAGGCTGCTCTTGTGGTGGCTTTCAATAGACTCTTTTTAGAGCTCAAGACTCTGCTCTGGCTGGCCTTTTTTATCGGCTGTTTGCTTTTCCTCAATCTTGCCCCCGACCAATATCCTACCAATCTAGAATCTATGATCCTGGAGACAAATATCTACTTTTACCTCATCGGCCTGCCGGTGACCTTCCTCCTCCTCTTCCTCCTTTACCTGAATCTGTGCTACCTCAAGGAGATCCACTATGCCGGCTTGCGGGAAGGTCTGCTGGAAAAGAGCCTGGTGGGGAAAATACTTCTTTATATATCTGCCAGCATCCGCCGCACCCTTGACCAGCTGCTGGATACGGAAATAGACAGGGAATACAAGGGGAGGCTGCTGACCCTGGTGGGCATCAATTTCCTCGCCCTGCTGGTCATTGCTTCCACCGGCCTACTGGGAATACTGCTGGCCGTAGTCTATACTGTATTCCTCTTTAACTATGCAGTAAAGGTGCTGGAAAAGGCCAGGGAGCTCTACCGGGCCAGCAGCCAGCTGGCTCTGGGGAATTTTGCTATCTCCCTCCCTGAAGATGTGGGCATACTGACCCCCTTTGCCAGAAACCTGAACAATATCAAAGAGGGCTTTAAGATTGCGGTGGAAGAAGAGGTAAAGAGCCAGAACATGAAGACCCAGCTGATTTCCAATGTCTCCCACGATTTGAAGACGCCCCTTACCTCCATCATCAGCTATGTAGACCTGCTGAAGGATGAGGACCTGGATGAAGAAAGCCGCCGGCAGTATGTGGAGATCCTGGATCAGAAATCCCAGCGGCTAAAGACCCTCATCGATGACTTGTTCGAAGCCAGCAAGGCCAGCAGCGGCAACATCGAACTTCATTGGGAAGAGCTGGACATTATTGCCCTCCTCAGGCAGACTATGGGGGAGATGGAGGAGAAAATTAAAGACAGCACCCTCCAGATACGGCTCAAGCTGCCGGAAGAGAAGGTGCTGTGCCGGTTAGACGGGCAGAGGACCTACCGGGTTTTTGAAAATATCCTCAGCAATATCCTCAAGTATTCCCTGCCCCAGACCAGGGTCTATATCGACGTAGAAGAGGAGGCGGGCCGGGTAAGCCTCACCTTTAAGAATATCTCCGCCTATGAGATGAATTTCGACCCGGAAGAGATAGTGGAGCGCTTTACCCNGGGAGATAAGTCCCGCTCCACGGAGGGCTCCGGCCTGGGCCTGGCCATCGCCAAGAGCCTGGTGGAATTGCAGGGCGGAAGGTTGGAGATCAATATAGACGGGGATCTGTTTAAATTGACGGTAATCTTCCCCACGTTGGAACAGGCCGTCCCAACTACTTGAGAGGGAGTTTTTTGATGCTGACAACAGCCTGGATTAAAGAAATGATAATGGAATACGAGGCCATCGGATACCTGCTGGTCTTTGCAGGACCCTTTTTGGAAGGGCTGACTGTCCCCTGCCCTTCCATGTTTATTATCTTTGNCGCCGGGGCTTTCCTGGTTGATTCCCTGCCCGAGTATTTCCTCCTTGTAGCCATGGGTTCCTCGGCCTACACCCTCGCCTCCCTGATACCCTACCACCTGGGCGCAGGCATTCAGGGCAGGATAAAGTTCCTTGTCCAAGAAAAGTACTGGAGCATCCTTGAAGGGCTCTTTATCCGCCACGGCGACAAGATCGTCTGCTACAGCCGTCCCCTCTGGATTGGGAATATGGTCTCCTATTTTGCGGGGCTGAACAGGATGAAAAGGGGAAGATTCCTTCTCTACACCTTCCTGGGCATCTTCCCCTGGCACATCCTGATCATGCTGACAGGTACCTTCTTCGGCAGCAACATCGATGCCGGTATTAAACTGGTACAGGAATACTCCTGGCTGGCGGTGGGCCTTGTAGTCGGTTTCTTTGTTCTCACAGGTTTTCTAAAATCATATCTGGAAAAGAGATTGCAAGGATTACCAATGGGAAGAAGGAAAAAGATAAATAGATATTGAATATGAAAGGTGGATTGCATAATACTACCATAATCTAAATTATCCCTCCGAACTGGTCATTCTAAACCGTAAAGGCATGAATTTCCAGTCGATAGGGTAAGGGGAGAAATCCCCTTACCTCCCATGGTGGAAAGGAGTTGGATCTTTGTCGAGCTTAGAGGTTAATTCATCATGGGATTAACCTCTTTTTTTATCACCGTTGAGGAGGTGCTGCTGCCAAACTTTCCGGTTACCTGAGTGAGGCTCCCAGGTGTAAAATGTTTGTTTAAAGNAGGATGTCCATGAAAAGGCTAATTTCCGTCTCCCTGTTGGTTTTCCTGCTCCTGGCAACCACATGTACAGCCCTGGCCCAGGAGACTGTGTACACTGTGAAAGCAGGTGATACCCTAGCAAAAATTGGCAAGGCCTATAATGTTCCCTACATGGAAATTGCCAAGAAAAACAACATCAAAAACCCNGATCTGATTTTGATAGGACAAAGATTAGTCATTCCCGCTGCCAAGGAAAGTGCTCCTGCCAGGCCTGCTGAACCAAAACCGGCTGCCGGGCCAGTCAAGGAGACAGGCAAGATCACCGTCACCGATGTGGTGGGCCGGGTAGTTACCCTCGACAGGCCGGCCAGCAAAGTTCTGGGCACCCATAACCCCTCTTTGAACACTGCCATTGTCCTCGGTGGCGGCGACAAGTACATCATCGGTTTCGGCAACAAGGAGATGGCGGACAAGCTCTATGATTATGTTATGGATGATTACGAGGGCATTGTGCAGATCGGCANGGGAAGAAATGTAAACTATGAAACAGTCCTTTCCCTGGGCACCAACAATGTTGCCATCCTGCCGGAGCGCTTTGTCGATCAGGCCGAGCAGTTTGAGAACATCGGCGTAAAGGCAGTAGTTGCCCTGCCCAATGCGGAGAGCTTTGACACCATAAAGCAGTCCCTCACCATTGTGGGCAAAGTACTGGGCGAAAATGAGAGGGCAGGGCAGATCAACAGATTTATTGACAACAGTATCTCCGAAATCAAAACCCTGGCCCAGAAGGCCAAAACCCAGCCCAAGGTATTATTCCTGGGCAGTTCCAGTCCTTATTCTGTCGCCTCCAGTTCCATGATTCAATCTGACATTATAGAAATGGCCGGAGGGGTCAATGCTGCCAGGGGCCTCAATGTCAAGGGTGCCTTTGCCGATGTGAACATCGAGCAGATCNTTGCCTGGAACCCCGATGTGATCTGGATCCCCAGTTATGCCAATTATACGGTGGAAAGTTTGCTGAAGGATCCCAAGTGGAGCAGCATCAAGGCCATCAAAAATAAGGCGGTATATGTCTTTCCTTCCGAACTGGAGCCCTGGGATTACCCAACGGCCTCGGCCTGTCTCGGCCTGCGCTGGGCATTGTACAATCTCCATCCAGAATTGTACAGCCGTACCAGCCTGATCAGGGATGCCAATGCCTTCTATAATCTGGTCTACGGCAAGACCTTTACAGCAGAGCAGATGGGTATCAAATAAGCAGTAAATTAGAGAGGCTGCTCTGGTTTCCAGGGCAGCCTCACCACAGTAAAGGACTAAGGATTGCCTATGAAAAACACAGTTTACAAAAGGACTTTTGTTGTACTGTTATTAATCCTGTGTCTGTGCGCCCTGGCAGCCCTCTCCATCGGTAGACTGAGCATGAACCCCCTTGATGTCTACAGGGTAATCAGGGAGAGGCTGCAGTACGGTGCTGCCAGCAACGAAGCCATGGAAGTTGCTTTATTTAAAATTCGCCTGCCGCGGGTAGTGGCCGCCATGATGATCGGCGCCATGCTTTCCCTGTCCGGGGCAGTGTATCAGGGGGTATTCAAAAATCCCCTGGTATCGCCGGACATCCTCGGCGTTGCCTCGGGAGCAAGTGTGGGGGCAGCCGGGGCCATTTTACTGGGTTTGGGACTGCTGGGCAGGCAGGTCCTTGCCTTTTGCAGCGGTATTGCCGCCGTTGTCCTGACTACTGCCATCCCCAGACTCCTGAGAAACCATTCCAATCTAATCCTCGTGCTGTCGGGCATTATTGTTTCCGGCTTTTTGTCGTCCCTATTGGCAATTATGAAGTTTGTGGCCGAGGAACAGACAGAACTGGCTGCCATTGTCTTTTGGCAGATGGGAAGCTTTGCCGAAATCAATATGACGGAGATTATCGCCATCAGCCCGGCCTTTATTGCCGGTACGGCGATACTGATTAGCCTGTCGTGGCGCATCAACATCCTGTCCTTTGGTGAGGCGGAGGCCAAAAGCCTGGGCATGGACATCGGCAAGATGAGGGGCATCGTCATTGCCTGCGCCAGTTTATTAACTGCCAGCGCCGTTTGCATCAGCGGCACCATCGGCTGGATTGGCCTGGTGATTCCCCATCTAGCCCGCCTCCTGGTCGGTTCAGACCATGTGCGGATGATGCCCATAACGGTCCTGGCCGGTGCTTTATTCATGCTCATTATCGATACCATTGCCCGTGCCCTGTTAACGGTTGAAATACCCCTATCAATCCTCACAGGCTTGCTGGGTGCCCCCTGCTATGCCTGGCTGCTGTACAAGCAGAGGACAAGTGTTTCTTAAGGTGGGTAGGCAGATGCAGAAGCTACTAGAAGTTAAAAATGTCAGCTTCACCTATGATGGAAAGACCGACATATTCCGTGATGTTTCCTTTTCTGTTAACCCGGGGCAGATTATCTGCATCCTGGGGCCCAATGGGGCGGGGAAAACAACCCTGCTCAACTGTATCGCCAACCTTGTCCCGCCGACCACGGGGGAAATCCTGTTGGAAGGTAAAGATATGGACAGGATGGCACCCCAGGAAGTGGCCAAGAAGATTGCCTTTGTTCCCCAATTTATTGTGCCTTCCTTTGCCTATGAAGTGCTGAGTTATGTGGTAACGGGTTGTGCACCGCGGATAGGCATCCTGGCCAAACCCAAGGAGGAGCATTATGAGATAGCGCGAAACTCCCTGGCCCAAATGAAAATATCCCACCTGGCAGAGAAATATTATACAGAAATCAGCGGCGGTGAAAGGCAGTTGGTCAGCATAGCCAGGGCCCTTGCCCAGCGCCCCAGGGTAATAATCATGGACGAGCCTACTGCCCATCTGGATTACGGGAATCAAATTAAAGTTTTGGAGATTATTAAGGGCCTGGCGGCCCAGGGCTATGCCGCCGTCATTACTACCCATAACCCGGATCAGGCCTTGATGCTCGGGGGTTACATTGGGGCCATCTCCCTGGATGGGCAATTCAGTTTTGGGAGTTCTGAAGAGATCATCAATGACGCCTTTTTGTCTTCCCTCTACGGCATTGAGCTGCACCTGCGTTATATACCGGATATTGGTCGCAAGGTGTGCGTTGCACCCCTGCTGTGAGTTGAGCAAAGGTGGGTGACTTTATCGAATGCTGGCACAAAAAGTATTGGAGACGGCCAAAGAATACCTGGCCGGGAAAAGAATAAAGGATGCCGTCATAGGCCTGTCTTTGATCGCCATTCAGCTGGATGATGATAGTGTGGGAATATCCTATATGCTCAGGGAGCACCTCCCTGCCGGCTGCTCGGCATTTCCCTATGGCCGGGAGATTCTGGGCAAGCCGGCCGGCGAAGTGGCAGAATGGGTTTTAACGGGCAGAGAGGACGCCCAGAAGGGCATCGGCATGGCAGTGCTGACGGCGGCCTCCCACAGCCAGGATCTGCAGGATGTGGATGAGGCCAAGGGGCCCTTCGGTTTAGACCTTTCTCCCACCGATGTCATAGGGATGATCGGCTATGTGAAACCGGTGGCCAGGGAGCTGCAAAAGCGGACCAGGAAGGTCATAATTTTTGACTGGGGGCAATCCGTAAGGGGCGGCCACACTGGCCTCCTGGCCCCCATGGAGGAGCAGCCCAAACTGCTGCCTGAATGTGACGTAGTGTTCCTGAGTGGCACCACGGTAACCAACGGCACAGTAGACGAGCTGTTAAAAATGTGCCCCAAAGCCAGGGAAGTAGTCATGCTGGGGCCCTCGACCCCCATGTTCCCGGCTGCCTTTCGGGATACGCCCATAACTGTCCTGGCCGGTTCCTGGTGGAAATCCCGGTATAAGGAGAAGATTTTTAAGGATGTGTCCCTGGCCTGCGGCATCAGCCATCTCAGGGAATATATGATCAAAAAGGCCGTAGCTGTGGGCTAAGAAGAGGGGGGAGCCTGGGCTCCCCCCTCTCTTATTNGCTTATTTGCCTCTCTTTTTTTAACCCGTCGGCAACCCTGCCCCAGGCCGCGGCATACCCCTCCAGGGACCGGGCCAGTTCCTCGGGCGTGTAGTGGCTTTGCTCCTGGGTACTGCGGGCGCCTGCTTCCGCAACCATCTCCGGGATCATCTGGGGATTGTCGATGAGGGGACAGGGGCGCAGGTGGTTCTCGTTAAAGGGTATTCGTTTCCGGTAGGCGGCAAAGAGGGGGGAGGCCAGAGCTTCCCGGAGGCTTTTGTCTTTGATGTTGTCCGTCGCATAGTGGATAAAGGCACAGGGTTCCACATCCCCGGCGGCATTAATGTGGAGATACCGCCTGCCCCCGGCAATACAGCCACCGCTGTGATCCCCATCGTTCCAGAAGTCCAGGACAAAGATGGGTTTTGTCTGGCGGAATTGGTTGACCTGGCGGTACATGTAGGCCCGCTGCTGGGGTGTTGCCATCAGGTCCAAGTCGGGATTCCTGCCCACGGGGACATAGGTGAAGTACCAGCAGTAAGCACAGCCCTTCTCGATCAGCATGTCGATGTAGGCGCTGGAGCCAACCTCTTCGGTATTCTGCCGGGTATAGGTGGTGGAAGCCCCGAAAATAACACCCCGCTCCCGCAGCCGGTCCATGGCCTCCATTACCTTGGCAAAGACTCCTTTTCCACGGCGTCCGTCGGTGGCCTCGGCAAAGCCCTCCAGGCTGAAGGCCAGGGTAAAATTCCCTACTTCAGCCAGTCCATCGGCAAAATCATCATCGACCAGGGTGCCGTTGGTGAANGCCAAAAAGGCCATATCACTGAATTTTTCCGCCAGGTGAAGGAGGTCTTTTTTTCTCACCAGGGGCTCCCCGCCCGAGAAGACAATGAAATAGATGCCCAATTCCCTGGCTTCCGCTAAAATTCTTTCCATGAGCTCAAGCTCCAGATTGTCAGCCTGGGAATATTCACCGGCCCAACAGCCGGTGCATTTTAAATTACAGGCAGAGGTAGGGTCGATGAGGAGGGCAAAGGGGATGGAAAATCCCATTTCCTTTTCCAACTGATGCTGCCTGGGCACCCCTTTGAAGGCAGCATTAACAAAAAAGTTCACTCCCAGGCGGTTCCTGACATTGGNGTTGGTCTCCCGCAGCAGACGGCAGGCAAAGTCCTTCCAATGGCTGTCCCGGGTTAGATACTTCTTCACTTCTTTAACATTGCGCTTGTGATAGGGATCCACCGCCAGTTTTTCTGCTATGCTGAGGAGTTTTTCTATGTTCTGCTCCGGATCCTTGGCTGCATAATTCAAAGCCTGGATTATCGCCTGGCTGCGAAGATAATCACCCGCTGCCATAGGAATTCCTCCTTCCCAATTGAACTTCGTGAAATACCCTTGGGGATACCACCCAAAAAACCAAAAAATAGCGGAAAAAAACACTATCTAGGAATCGGCCAGGTTTAAATGCAGGGCCTTCTGCCAAAAGCCGCTGATCTTGAGGCGTTCCTCCTCCGTTATTTCCCCAATATAATCGTGGAAGCAGGCCACAGATTCTTGCAGGGCCTTTACCAGCTCGGGATTAAGGCCTCCCCGGATTATTAAAGCCACGGCCATACCTACCGCTGCCACCAGCCCCAGCTCTGTGCTGGAGAAGGCAAGGAGGGATTTCAAAGTGCCGAGCAGGCCCCCGCTGCGAAAGAGGCGGTTCGATAAAAGCACCAGGGCTGCCACCAGATANAAGCAGAACCTTTCCTTGGAATCCGCAGCCGTTGCCTTTTCCAGGAAGAGCCGAAAATGCTCCTTGGCTGCACCGGGCTCACAGGCCTGGATCATTTCCAATACCCTGGTCGATTCCTCAGGCAGGGAAGTGATGGAAGAAAAGACACCGGCCGGTCTGATGGCCAGGCGGGAGCGCCCCACCTGTCTCTCACTCTGGTTGGTGGTATACTCAATGGATACCAGCCCCAATTTTGCCAGCTCCCTAACCATATCGTAGGCCGTCCATTTGCTGACACCAAGCAAACGAGCGATATCTTCATAGTGAAGGGGTTCACCCGTTGCGGCATAGTTTTCTTGAATTGCGGTCAGAAACTCCCTGCGTCTTTCTGTAAGCGTCAAATTGAGCACTCCCAAAAAACCAAAATATCCCTTACCCTTATTTTGACATAGGGGAGGCCGCCNGTCAAGTCCCCGTTGNACAAAGGGCTAAAAGTTCACCCTGACAGGACACCACCCAACATCCCTTACCCCAAAAAGTATAAATTTGCTCCTATCTGGAGTAAATTCACTAAAAAAAGATTTATATTTTGTCCTGATTTTCCATATTTTGGCTTTCCTTTCCCCCGGGCAATTCGTTATAATAACTGATGGAAGGAAGAATGACCCGCCGGTCGACTGTACCAGGACCTGCCTGCACTCTCCATCCCATTATTTTTTCCCTCCTGGGGCGGGCATGTTTTCCACCTGGTCCCCCAAGCCAGGCGTCAGAGCACTCCAGCTCCCCTGCAGATAGTGTTTTTATATCCTTGCAGGGGCGGAAAACCAAGATGCTTCTATCCCGAAATCCAAAAAAGGCTACTGAGTCCACACTACAGCTATTTAGATGTGCACAGCCGATAAAGGGGGAGTAAATATGATTAAGATCAGTACAGACAGCACCTCGGATCTTACGCCTGCACTGTTAGACAAATTTGCCATCAGCCTGGTTCCCCTCGAAATTATAGTTGATGACCAAGCCTACATAGACGGCATCGACATACAACCTGCAGATATTTTCCACTACGCAGCTGCCGGGAAAACCTGCCAAACAGCCGCCGTCAACGTTTTCACCTACCAGCGTCATTTTCAAGAACTGGCCAGCCAGTATGAGGCTGTCATCCACATCAGCCTCGGGTCCCTATTTTCCTCCTCCTATCAGAATGCCCTCCTGGCCGCCCGGGATTTCCCCAACGTGTATGTCGTAGATTCTGCCAACCTCTCCAGCGGCAGCGGCCTCCTCGTCTACGAAGCCGCCCTAATGGGGCAGCAGGGCCTGCCAGCGGAGAAAATAGTAGAAAAACTAAAGACCCTGGTCCCCAAAATAGAGACAAGCTTTGTTATAGATAACCTGGATTACCTGCAGAGGGGCGGGCGCTGCAGTGCCCTGCAAAACCAGGGGGCCAAGCTCCTCCGCCTCAAACCCTGCATAGAGGTCCGGGACGGCAGGATGGTAGTGGGGAAAAAGTACCGGGGTTCCTTTACAAGGGCCCTGGAAAAATACGTAGAAGACAGGCTGAAGGACAGGAAAGACATCGACTGCAGCCGGATCTTTATCACCCATGCCATGTGCGCCCCGGAGGTTGTTTCCCTGGTCCGGGATTTAACCCAGGAGTACGCCAACTTTGCCGAGGTCATCGTAGCCGATGCCGGAGCAACCATTTCCTGCCACTGTGGCCCCAACACCCTGGGTGTCCTATTTATGCGGAAATAGGAAAAAACAGTTTAGCGAGGGCCTTTGCTTCCAGGCCCTCGCCTTTTATTCTCCCTGCAGGCGGTCTAAGGACATGCCCTCCCCCAACAGGCCTTCCTTTTCCAGCCTTTTTAACCGCCGCCAAAGGGTTGTTACACTTATCCCCAGTTTCTTGGCTGCCAGGGTTCTATTCCACCTTGTTTCTTCCAGTACCCTTTTTATGGTGTCGGCTTCTATGGCCCTTAACAAGCCTCCTGTTTTTTCACTTCTATAAGTATACCCTTCCTCTATTCTGGGGAAATCCGGGGACCCCCGCATCACTTCGTTAATTATGTCGATTCCTATTTCCCTTCCACTGCACAGGACCACAGCCCTCTCGATAATATTTTCCAGCTGCCGGACATTGCCGGGCCAGGAATAAGTGACCAGTTTGTCCATTGCCTCCTGGGATACGCCTTTAATGATTTTCCCCAATCTCCTGCCCTTATCCGCCACAAAGAACATGACCAGGGCCGGAATGTCCTCTTTTCTCTCCCTCAAGGGCGGGGTCTCCAGTTCCAGGACACACAGGCGGTAGAACAAATCCTCCCTGAACTCACCCCTTTTAACCAAGCTGTAGAGGTCGCGGTTGGTAGCAGCTATTATCCTCGTGTCTATGGGTATAACCCGGTCGTCGCCCAGTCTTACCACTTCCTTTTCCTGGATCACCCGCAGAAACCTCGCCTGCAGCTTTGGTGACATCTCACTGATTTCATCAAGAAAGATGGTACCTTCATGGGCCAGCTCAAAGAGACCGGCCTTTCCTTTTTTCTTGGCCCCGGTAAAGGCCCCTTCCACATAGCCAAAGAGCTCACTTTCCAACAGGCTTTCCGGAAGGGCAGCGCAGTTTACGGCCACAAAGGGTTTGTCCCTCCTCGGGCTGGCATTGTGGATGCTCTGGGCAAACAATTCTTTCCCCGTTCCCGTCTCCCCTATTATTAGTACAGTGCTGTCCACCTCTGCATACTGCCTGGCCTTTTCTTTGGCCTGGGTCATCACCTTACTGCTGCCGATGATGTCTGCAAAATTGGCCTTGGCTACATGGCCTTTATANAGGAGTTTTTTGCGGATTTTACTTTCCA
>JGI24714J26587_10002241_pt1 | contig 13036 bp, 12 predicted proteins | sample BioPla4DNA2_FD_26587 | JGI IMG/M metagenome (IMG submission 26587)
TATATAATTTCCTCTAACTTTGGAATATGAGTTTTTTCATCTTCTCTTCCAGTTTCATCTATATATAAACCCTCACAATAATATTTCTTTTCTTTTATAGAAATAAAATTTATATTGCTGTTTTCAAATTCTCCTCTAGGTCCTCTTAAAATTCTATATTTATCTTTTATTTCTTCCATATCCTTTGAAAAAACAAGCTTTCCCTTATTTATAAAGGTTACATAATCTGCTATATCATCTACATCTGATGTTATATGAGTTGATAATATAACACTTTTATTTCCTCCTACTATTTCTTCCTGAAGGATACTTAATAATTCTTTTCTAACTACTGGATCTAAGCCTGCTGTAGGTTCATCTAGTATTAAAAGCTTTGCATCATGAGATAAGGCATTGGCCAGCATAACCTTCATAGCTTCACCCTTAGATAAATTACCAATATAGGCTTTAGGGTTAATATTAAACTTTTTTATATAGCTATCAAAAACTTTAGAATTAAATTTTGAATAGGATTCCCTCGCTATCTTCTTAAAATCCTTAACCTTTAAGTTTGAATAAAAATTAAAGCTATCAAATACAAAACCTATATTATCTTTTACATATACTTCATCTTCAAAAAGGTTTTTATCAAATAACTTTATTTCACCCCTATCAGCTTTAATTAAACCTAGAATCATTTTTATTAATGTGGTTTTTCCAGAACCATTTGGTCCAACTAGTGCCATAATATAGCCTTTATCTAATTTAAATGATATATCTTCAATTTTAAAGTCACCTAAGCTTTTACATAAATTCTCTACCTTAATCATATTACTCTCCCTCGTACAATAAATTTATCATATTAAAAATATCCTCTTTGCTAAGTTTTATTGTCCTTGATAAGTCCAAAACCTCTTCAAGTTTTTTTTCTATTTCTTTAAGCCTTTCCTCGTAAATAAGCTCTTTATTAAAATAAGAAACATAGCATCCCTTTCCACCAACAGTTTCAATAAAGCCCTCCCTTTCCAATTCTTCATAAGCTCTCTTTGTTGTTATTACACTGATATTTAAATCCCTAGCTAAAGCCCTAATAGAAGGAAGCTTTTCATTAGGCTTTAAATTTCCAGATATTATTTCTTCTTTTATTCCATTTGCAATCTGCTCATATATTGGAAACTTTGAAGCATTGCTTATAATTATTTTCATTCTTGACCTCCCCTTTGTACTTACTGTATATCTATAGTATATACAGTAATCACAGCGAATGTCAACATTAATTACCAAATTCTCCATCAATTTCATTAATAAATTAAAATNCTTGAAATCTCAGTNACATTTCTAAAATGAAATACTTATAATATATAGGAAATATGATATTAGGAGTTTTTTAATGAATTTTAACAATATTGATNGTTTTACACCCTATAAGACAGATGATTTCGATTTAAGACAACAACCACCACTTGGTAATATTCCTGGCCTTCCTGGTTTTCCGGGCTTTCCTGGTAGTGNTCCTGGCTCAGGTCCTTCCCAAGGCCCAAGTTCTCCAGCAGCAGGCTTAAACATAGGTCCACCACCAAATATAACCCCTAAAAAAAGTGATCCTGGAGTTCAATCACTATCTGCAGGTCCTAGTGGTCCTGGTGGTCCTACTGCTAAATTTGTAAGTCCTGGATCAATTAGTTTCTGCTTATTTAAATTTACTTATATATGGGAAAGAAGAGGAAGAAGCTATTGGACCTTTATTTTAAATGTAGATAGAAGAAGCGTTTCTGGCTTAAGATGGTTCCGCGGTAGATGGGGATTTTGGGGCATTGATTTAAGACAAATTGATTCTTTTGTATGCTATAGGGACAGCAGTACTTGCACAACTTGTAATAAAACAAGGGATTCCATAGAAGATAGCTTTGAATTTAAGAAAGAATATGGCCAAACTGGTGAAAAGAATGTTTATACTAGAGTTTTAACATCTGTTAATATACCAGAAGTTAAAGAAGATTATACAATTGATTACTTAGGAGAAGTAGATGGAGAAGAAGTAACAGCAAGAGTACCTTGCAAGAAAATGAGAAATAATAAATATAGGATAGTTCTAAAACTAACATATCCTGCAAAATTCCATAAGGACTTAATAAATGATCTGAACGAAGCTGCCTTGGATGCCTCTTATAAAGCTGAAGAAGCACTAAATTCTTTTAGAGATAGCGATGACTTCTATACACCACTAGATATTTTTGATTTTTCTACTCAAAACATTGATAAGGCATTAAATGCATTTGCTTCGGAATTCTACTCTAAAATAAGACCTTTGAGACTTTCTAAGGATACAGTAAAAGATATAGATTATTCTTTGGTTAAGGAGAAAGTTGTAGAAGACTGGCATGTAATATAGCTCTGCGAGCTATATTACAATTCAAAATGCATAATGCACAATGAAGGATGGCTTAGCGCTGCTAAACCATCTTTTTAATTAATTTTTAATTGTTAAATGTTAAATTTTAATTCTTATTATAGCCTATAGCCTTCTTCGGACAAACTGTAAGGCATTTTCCGCATTGAATGCAGTCTGGGTGGCTGAGTAAGTCTCCCTTGTATTCATAGGGTACTATTCCTAATGGACATTGCTTTTCGCATATCTTGCATGATATGCAGCTTGATGATACTTTTAATACTTTTTGGCTTTTTCTAAATTTTGATATAAAGGCAGCTATACTTCCCATAGGACAAAAATTGCACCAAGCTCTATGGTTATAAAAGAATGATAGGACTATTCCAATTATAGTTGTTATAACTATCATTCTATAAAATACCAGGCCTATTCCATAGAGATTACCCCAATTCTTAGAAATTCCCACTGCAAATATAGACATCATAACAATTATTACTAAAACTCTAAAAAAATTAGATTTTAAAAACTTAGGAACCTTTTTCTTCTTGCTAATTTTAGATAATACATTGTCATAAAAACTTCCCCTTGGACATATGTTTCCACACCAAAACCTACCCTTAAAAATAGAAACAACTATAGGTCCCAACATACAAATAATTGCTGCCAATGCAAATCTTAAATCAAATAGACTTAAGATAAGAAATGCAAATAATACAATGTAAGAATACCTTTTCCACAATTTTAATAATTTCCCCATTAATATAAGACCTCCGATTCCTGATTATTTTTCATCCATCGGTAGTTATTATATTAAAGGATTTACAGTTATTCTGTAACAATATCACAAAGGAGTTGTCAGGTTTCAGTTTTCAGTTGCCAGGTTTTCCACCCTAACTCCAATCTCCCTATTAGCCATCCTATAAGCCTCATTTATTCTTTCTTCATTTGTCATTTCATTACCAAGAAGGGCATCTATAGTAATTTGATTTCTGTCCGGAAAATATTTATCTAAAACTCTGTTATCTATATATTCTTGATTTTCAATTGTATAATCATCTAATATATGCTTTATATTAAAACCAAGTTTACTTAGTTCTCTTCCTACTAATATGCTTCTATGGCATCTTATTGGGTCTTGCATTGCCCCTAAAAGTACAATTTTATAACCTTTATTTATTCCATTTTTAAGCCTTTCCACTCCTCTTTTAAAGGCTTCCTCCTGAACTACCCTTTCAAAGTCTGAAAACCCCTCCTTATTATAAGATTCCTTATTAGGTCTTTTAGCAGCAAACTCCTCTGCCATATAAATATAAGTAAAGCCTGCTTTAGTTAAGGAATATCTAATTGCCTCCTTATCAAATTGAACATTATATTTAGAATAAGGTGTTCCCCTAATATCTACAACACAGTTAATATCAAAATACTTAAGCATATCTATAAGCCTCTCTAATGAATAATTTGAATGACCTAAAGTATAAAGATCCATATTATCACCTCATCTTTTGTTATTAATTAAATAATTCTAACAACTCTTCTCTTGTTATCTTATTCAATACTTCTCCCTTTAAATTATTTTCCTCTATTATGCTGTTTATTAGTTCTCTTTTTTCATTTTGTAAGGCAACTATTTTTTCTTCAATTGTATCTTTAGAAATAAGCTTTATAACTTCTACTATATTCTTTTGTCCAAGTCTATGGGCCCTATCTGTTGCTTGGTCTTCTACTGCAGGATTCCACCATGGATCAAAATGAACTACTAGGCTGGCTGAAGTTAAGTTTAGTCCAACTCCTCCTGCTTTTAAATCATTTAAGCTTTCATCTTTTCCTCTTAAAAACTTTAACTTAAACTTTTCTTCACTATATAGGTAGCCTGGCATAATAAAATCAAAAATAGACCAAAGTTCTAAAAGGTTATTTTCAATTGGTGTTCCACTTAAAGCAAATTTACATTCACCCTTTAGTTTTTTAACTATTTCTGTAGTTTTTGAATCTTTATTTTTTATATTTTGAGCTTCATCAATAATTATAAAATCAAAGATCTTATCTATATAAAAGTCGAAGTCATTTTTTAAAGTACCATAAGTAGTTAAAAGGCAGTCATATTTTTTATAATCTTCTTTTACCTTGTCTCTCTCCTTTTTGTTGCCATGAATTATTCCAATTTTTAAGGAAGGTGCAAACTTAGAAAATTCATTTTTCCAATTATAAATTACTGCAGTTGGACAAATTACTAGGGACTTTTTATTTTTGCTAGATAAAAGAAGAGCTATAGTTTGAATAGTTTTTCCAAGGCCCATATCATCTGCTAATATTCCACCTAATGATAAGTTTTCAATCTGCTTAAGCCAATTATATCCTCTTACTTGATAATCTCTAAGTTTTGCTTTTAGCTTTTTTGGCACCTCATATTCTTCTTTTTTATTTTTTAGTTTATCTGTTATTTCATTTATTAATTCTTTTCCCTTTATTTCTGGTAACTTTCCCTCATTTATTTTTTGCTCAAGATGTAATAATTGGAATTTATCCACATATATGCTATCCTTGTAAACAGTTTTAAACATATTTAATTCACTTAAATTGTGGAAAAATTCTGAAACCTTTGTATCTTCTAACTCTAAAATACTGTTTTTTCTTGTTTTATAAAAGGATTCTCCTCTATTTATGCTGTTTATTATGTCACCTATTTCATCATAGCTTATATCATCTATCTTATAGCTAAAAATATAGTCTTCATTTGATTTTATAATTTCACTGTATATGTTCTTGTTATTTATTAAATAATTCTTTTCAAAGGCACTACTGATTTTTACTAAACCCATATTTTTCAGCTTATCTATCCCATATTTTAAAAATTTGTACTGCTCTTCATCATTACCTACAAACCTATATTTTTCTCCTTCTCTTGTAAACCTTAATCCTTCTAAGATTATTTCAATTTTTTCTTTTTCTTTATAGTCCACATCTTTATTAATCTTAGTCATTTCTAAAATACAAAATATATTTTCATTTAATTTTTCTAAAATAAAAATAGGTTTATTTATTTCTTTTATATAACCAATTATAGCTTCATCGTAGTTTATATTTTTTGATATCTTTTTTAAAATATATATCAATTTCTTCAAGTTTTCTTTTGTATTAGTATAAACAAGTCTTCCTTTAGCTTCTAACTTATCAAAAATTATATTATAATATTTTATCTGCTCCTTACTTGGAAGGTAGATTTTCTTATCATATAACCATACAGTTCTTTCTTTATTTAATGGTACAACCTTCTTCTTTTGCCCTGTTAAGATTATTTTATTATCCCTTTCCTTTAATGTATGGACTAAAGGCATATCCTCTTTAATTATCTTGGAATTATAATTCATATAATCATAGGTTAAAGATAGATTTTTATTTTCATCTATTAAATTTAAAAAGTCATAAAGTTCCTCTAACTCTATTACATATGTTCTGCCATTAATGATTCTATTTTTATTTTCTTTTAATTTTCTTATTAAATATTCTAGAATTTTATAATCTTCCTTTGGAAAATCAAATTTATTTAGGGTGTAAAGAAAATTTACTAAAGAATCAACTGTTACAGCCCTTTCCTTCCCTACCTTTAGCTCTAAATGATATTTTATATTTTTATTTATTTTTTCTTCTTTTAAAATAATGACTAAGTTTGGTTTGGCGCTACTAACTGAGCTTACACTTTGTATGGTTTTAGTATCTAACTTTTCATTATACTTCTTTTTTAATAAAGAATAATACTTATATGTAGTTGCAGCTATATGACAGCATATATAATTTTTTATCTGCTGACTATTTTCCTTGTAATTATTACAAGTACAGCTAACAGAATCTAATTTTTTCTTTTTTAAATTATATTTTATATGAGTCCTCTGCTCTATATTATTATCAATTACTATTCCATATAAATGATATATATCGTCTATCTTTTTACTTTCTATTCTTTTAACCTTCTTCTCCTTATATAAATCTTGCCCAATTTTTTTAGAAATGCTGGAAGCTAAATTCAATATTAAGTTAATTAAATTCATACTTACTCCTTTAATCATTGATTTTTAACATATTAAAATTATACAATATTTGAAATCTTATGACCTTACTTATATACAAGAAAATGCATATTTAAATTAAAAAACCAGCCTTATGTCAGGTTAACTTGACANAAATCTAAGAACTTGTTATANTTAATTGTTCTATAGAAGAAGTTTTCCTTTTTGAAGAAAGTCAGAGAAAATCAAGATCTGAATTAAGTAGAGGTGTAGTATAAATGGCATTAAGACAAATTAGGTTATTTGATGATGAAGTTTTAAGAAAGAAATGTAAAGAAGTAAAAATTGTAGATGATAAAATAAGACAAATACTAAATGACATGGCAGAAACCATGTATAATACTGAAAATGGCGGTGGATTGGCAGCTCCACAGGTTGGAATTCTAAAAAGATTAGTTGTAATAGATATGGGAGAAGGACTTATAAAATTAGTTAATCCCAAAATAATAAGCAAGGAAGGATCCCAAGAAGTTTTAGAAGGTTGCCTAAGCATTCCCAATAAAATAGGAAAATTAACAAGACCTGCAAAAGTAACAGTGCAGGCTTTAAATGAAAATGGAGAAAAAATTATACTAACAGGTACTGGAGATTTAGCAAAATGCTTCTGCCATGAAATAGATCATTTAGAGGGAATACTTTTCACTGATTTTGTTACTGAATACATATAAAAAGAGCGAAACACTTTTTTCAATTCATAATTTTATGCATTTTGAATTGAAAGGTGCTTCGCACTTTTCTATATATTTTTTATGTTTAAACTCTAATTAATGTCTAAGGGTAGCTTAATAATAAATTCTGTTAATTCTGGATTACTTTTTACACTAATATCTCCTTTANACTTATTAACTATTTCTTTTACTATATATAAACCAAAGCCATTATCTTTTTCTTTATTTTCCTTAGTGGAAAAACCTTGTTCAAAGATCCTGTTAATTACATTCTTATCAATTTCGGGACCATTATTTTGAATACTTATAACTATACTATTATAATTATAGAAACTCCTAATCATTAATAAGCCTTTTCCCTCTAATGCCTCAACAGAGTTTCTNATTATATTTGAGAGAACCTTTTGTAATTCCATCTCATTAATATTTGTACTTTCCAAATCAGCCTTTTCATCAATTAGAACATCTACATCTTTTAAATCAATAGAATGAGCTATTTTTGATATAAGTGAATTTTTATCACTTAAGGCCTTAACTTGTGTAGAAATATTATTTCCTTCTATTACACTTTTAAAGAGCTCTCCTAATTTATCATAATTTTTCATAAGATATGTTCCATATAAATATGAAATTTGTGATCCATAATCATGCTTCACTTTTTTCAATTCATTGATTTTATTTTCTAACTCTACATTTAATCTATATATTTCCCTTGCCTTACTATCTATATTGGCAAAGTACCAAGTAGTAAAAATAGCAGCTGCAGCTAAAAGTCCAAACATTATTTCCTTAAAAATGGGATTATCTTTATCATTAATAATAAGAGAAAAGGATATTAGAAAATCAAATACTAAGGTACCTACCATTAAGGTAATAGTAGCAGAAATTCTTGATTTTATAATCAAATACACCCTATATACAAAGTTCATATTTCTTAGGAATAAATATGTAACAATGTATGAAGGCAAGTACATAAATGCTAACATTACTATAAACTCATATTGGCTTTCAACATTTATTATACTGCTAAAAAACACAGACATATTTAATCCTAAAACTGAAAGTATTGAAATTATAGCATATACAATGCTAAATCCAATAGTAGCAGTTAATTTATCCTTACGATAGGGTATAAGTGAAAAAGCTAATATTACAATATGCATTATTATTATTGATAAACTGTAGTTTCCCATTATGTTAGTAATAGCTATAGTTACAAATGCTAATAATAATCCCCATATAATCACTTCTATTTTATTTCTTTTATATTTTTTATCACTACAATAATTAATTGTAACAATTATAAGAATACTTTGAAGAATGCTATTAACAACATCAAATAATCCAGTATACATATTCTAGCTCCCCTATCTTAATTCTTTCATTGATTCTGGCATTTCTTCTGNACCAANTGCACAAAGNGAAGCTGGTGCTGCGTTAAGAAAAAGTCCTCTTAAGTTTAGTAGGAAAGCGCCTAATAATTTTTTCATTTATTTCANCTCCTTACTTCCCTTATATTTATTAAACATTAATATAGCTTGTACCAAAANTGTCCAAACTATTATTTGGGAAGCCCACCTAACTTTGAATATAATAATTGATAATAAAGTTAATATTACAACATTTGTAATTCCAATTCTTCTGTTTTTTCTAATAAGCTCTTCTCTTGTAATAGGCATTTTATCATTTATTATTGGTGCCTTATTATATATAGAAAATACACTTATTAAATTAAGTAAAATGCAGCTTATAAAATTTAAATTGTTATTTTCACGCAAATTTATTATTAATGCCATTAATATAAATGTAGCAATGAAGCACCTTATTTGGGAATCCTCATGATATCCACCAATAAAAGGTTTGGTAACTGACATTACAAAAATTATAAGTAAGCTTTCTTTAAAATATCCTAAGTTAACAAATATAAGTATTAATAGTAAGAATTTTATAATTTCATATACTATAACTTTCAAGGAATATTTAGCTTGTTCTATTTGCTCATTAGTAAAATTATTATATTCTCCTATATTATCTACAAATTTATATAATAACTTTTCTATCATTTCATTTACCTTTCAACAAATATGTTATATAGCATATTATACAATAAATTTGCATATTTATATATATATTTATTAAAAATCCTTTTTTTAAAAATTATCTTTAATTTTAATATAAAGCTCACTTTACAGGTTAAAATAGAAAAGGATATTACAAAATTTATTTCCTAATATCCTTTCTTGTTGTTTATNTCTAAATCTGCAATTAATCCTTAAAATTTCAAAACTGCTAATTGTTAATCTTTAGNTGTTAGTATTAATTATTCCCAATACTTCCTCCCCGTAGTTCTCAAATTTCTTTTCACCTATGCCTCTAATATCTAAAAGTTCTTCCTTGTTTTTTGGCAATTTATTTGCTAGTTCTATAAGGGTGGAATCTGAGAATATTATATATGGTTTTATTCTAAGAGAATTTGCCTTTTCTTTTCTCCAAATTCTTAATTTATTGAATAATTCTCTGTTTTCTATTTTTTCTTCTATATCCGCACTTAATTTGCATATTACTTTTTCTTGAGATTTTAAAACTTTAATTGATTTGTTATTTAATTTAAGCATGGAATAGGTACCTTCCTTTAAGTTAACATATCCTAATTCCAATAAGGTTTTTATTAAATCTCTTATAAACTTGCTGCTATAGTCCTTCATTATGCCATAGGTAGAAAGTTTATTTAAATTGTTTTGTATTATTTTAGGTCCTGTAAAACCTCTTAATATATCAACTAAAACAGATATTCCATACTGTTCCCTTGTTCTATAAACACAGGATAATATCATTTGGGTTTCTATAGTGTAATCCCTTAACTCCTCATTTTTTAAACAATTGCTGCAGCTATTACAATACTCTTTAGAATTTCTGTCCCCAAAGTAATTTAATATAAAGTGCCTATAGCATTTATCATTTTCACAAAGATCAATCATACTCTGAAGCTTTTTAATTTCTATTTCTTTTCTTCCATTTCCTGCAGTTGTATATATTAAATATTCTAAGGTTCTTATGTCCATTCTATTATATAAAAGATGACATTCAGTCTTTTCACCATCCCTTCCCCCTCTTCCTATTTCTTGATAATAGCTTTCTATATTCTTAGGCATGGTAAAATGAATTATATATCGTACATTTGACTTATCTATACCCATTCCAAAGGCATTGGTAGCAATCATAACATTTTTATTATCATTTAAAAATTCTTCTTGATAATAATTCTTTTCTTCATCTTTTAAACCGCCATGATATTTAGCAACAGAATAACTTCTATCCTTTAGATAATTATATAATTCCTCTACTTCTTTTCTAGTAACACAATAAATTATTCCTGCTTCTTCTTCCTTTTCTCTAATTATGTCTTTTACAAATTCTAGTTTATCTTCTTCTTTATGAATAGATATTTCTAAGTTTTCTCTATCAAAGCTTCCTATATATGTATATGGACTATTTAATTCTAAAAGATTGTATATGTCCTTTCTTACTTCTTTTGTTGCAGTAGCAGTAAAAGCTGTTACTATAGGCCTTATATTTAAACCTCTAATAAAAGGAGCTATTGCCCTATAACTTTTTCTGAAATCATGACCCCACATTGAAACACAGTGAGCCTCATCTATAGCTACTTGGCTTATCCAAAGCTTTCTTAACATTTTATTAAAATATTCACTTTCTAATCTTTCTGGTGCAATATATAAAATTTTAACTTCTCCATCATAACATCTCTTTAGTATTTCTTTTATTTCCGCTAAATTCTGGGTGCTATTTATAAACTCTGCACTTATTCCCATATCTCTTATTGAATCAACCTGATCCTTCATTAGAGATATTAAAGGTGATATAACTAAAGTAATGCCATTGAACATTAAGGCTGGAATTTGATAACAAACTGATTTGCCTCCACCGGTAGGCATTATGCAAAAGGAATCTCTCCCTCTTAAAATATTAGATATTATTTCATACTGCCCTTCTCTAAAATATTTATATCCAAAATATTTTTCTAGTAACTGTAATGGCTTATTCATTTATGCACCTCCTCAAACATTTAATTATAATTTTACTATAGAAAAAGAGTGTATTCAAAAATAATTTCAATTTTTAAATACACTCTTTATTTTTCTCTTATCAAAACACATCTAACGTTTACATAGGTCTTATAATTTTAACTATTTAATTTATCTATTATTCTCTGATTTTCTTCTTTGCTTAATTTTAGCTTATCAGTTATATTTATAAGTCTTTCAAATAATTCCTCTTCTTTTATCATTCCTATTAAATAATTTGTTATTGTATTATTTATTTCTAAGACTATTTGAAGAGCTTCTATTCTATCTTCTTCTTTAATTGTATTATCTTTTATAAGCCTAAATAATATATATCCGCAAACTGAACATAATTCTACATAATCTTTAATTTCTTCTGAAGAAATTTTATTTATTTTATATTCTATTTCAATAGGCGAAAACATTTTATAAAGATCATTATTTATATTAAAATGTATTGCTGCATTAATAAACTCATCTTTTAGTTCATCCGTTACTTTTTCTTCTATATAGTTATCAACTAGTTTGTATATTATACCATCCATTTCATTAGTCCCCCTAAATAATTCCTATACTTATAATTTATCATATATTTCCTAATTTTCAAATTCTATTGTTTGAATTTTCAAAAAATTTTACTTATTTATCTTTATTAATATACAAACAGCTAAACCCCAATATAACTCAGTCCAAAATTAAGAAGCCTATATGAAGACTTTTTCATCTACTATATAGGCTTCTTTTTTCTATTTTAAAATTTATCTAACAAATAAATAACTTATTTTAGAATATTTATTTATCTTTTCCGCCTTAATATTTTCTATTTCAGCTAATAAGCCTTCAATAGATAATTTATTTTTCTTATTTCCCTTTTCTTCTAGAATTTTTTTAGCTGTAGTTATAGCCATAGCTGCCACTAAAACCCCCTTTATCCTTTGCTCCTTTTGATTTGATGATGAAATTCCAACAGCTATTAAGCCTGATAATATTAATTCACTTCTTGCTATTTCATCTATTTGGCTTTTCTGTTTTTCTATATAAAATTCACTAAATCCATCTGTTATATAATAATCATCTGCTTCTGCCACTACTATTAAATCCTGTTTTCTTGAAAAACTTCTAAGTTGAACCCTTAAATTCAAATTATCTTTTATTTTACTCTCCTTATTTATTAGTTTACTTTTTTCTTCATCTCCCAATAAAGAAATAAATTCTTCTAGTGTCCCCTTTACAACATTAACATTGTATCTGCCGATAAATCCTAGTACCGTCTCTTTACTTAAAAATGATAAATTCACCTCACTAATATCTAAAACTATAGGTATTCCCCTTATAAATGCAATTCTTATAGCCCTCTCCATTTCATTAACTTTTTGCTCTGTAAGGCTATCTGTATTAATTAATAAACAATCAGCTTCATAAGTTAGTTTTTCAATTTCTTCTATAGTATTAGATATTAAAGGAATACCACAGTAGCCTAGAATCCCCTTAAGTAAATCCTTTATACCTAATGAATTTGAGATACAGTGTATAAGAGGGCATTTTCTTTTTTGTATTTCTAAACTCTCTTCAATGAATCTTTTCCCAATATTCATTTATTACATCCTCTCTTACATCCTGAAACAGTTTGTATATCTTATTCCCTTTTATTTTTATCTGTTCCACATTTTTTTACATATTGCTTTTATATAGAAAATCCTTTGCTGTATCTATTATTTTATTTAGAATTTGTATATAATTATTATAAAAACAAACAAAGGAGCTTAAATATGAACTGGATAGATAATATAAAGAATTACATTCCCTATAATGAACAAGAAGCAAGAGATAAAGAAACTATGCTCTATGCAATAA
>JGI24714J26587_10002261_pt1 | contig 12961 bp, 12 predicted proteins | sample BioPla4DNA2_FD_26587 | JGI IMG/M metagenome (IMG submission 26587)
ACGCCGGCAAAAAGGGCTAAGAGAAGGGAGATGGCGAAGTTCAAAAGCTTCCTGGGCTTGATGGGCGCAGAAGGTGCCACTGCAGGGTCGATTACGTGCACATCACCAGTCTGCATGGCCTCTGTGATCTTCATCTCTTCTCTCCTCTGGGAGAGCATGAGAAAGATCTCCTCCCGCACCTTCACTTCTCTAGCGAGCCTTGTAAGTTCCAGCTCCTTTTGGGGCAGGGCTGCAAGTTCTGCTTCTACAGCATTGACCAAAGACTTTAGGGCAGCTGCTTTCGCATCGCTTGCCAGGGCTTGAGCCCTGAGGCTAATCAGGCTCTGCTCAATCCCCTGGTAGGTGGGATTGAGGCTGCGGGTTTGGCTGCCCACAACTTCCGCTACTTGTTTAGCCAGCTCTTTTTTGGCTTGGGCCAGCTGGGCCTCCAGGCTAATCACAGTGGGGTGCTGGTCTGTGTATTTCTCTCTGCTGCCTGCCAGCTCCACCTCAAGCTCGCCGATTTTGCTCTGGTACTGGGCGATGAGGGGATTGCGGGTGAAAGTGGTGGCAGAGAGGATCTCTTTTTCTCTGGTGGACAAGGCGCCGGAAAGGCTTGCGATCTGCCGTTCTGCTTCGAGGCTTGCGAGCCTTGCCTCTTCTAATTGGGCTTTTATCCTCGCGCTGTGCTGGATGACCTGGGCAATCTCCCCTTGGGGCTCCAAAATCTGATTTTGCTCCTTGTATGCCTTCAGCTTCTCTTCGCTGGTTGCGAGATCCTTTTTCACAAGCTCCAGCTGTTCCTCAATGAAAAGCCGGGCAGAATGAGCCTGCTGGCGGCTGATCTCAGCCAGCCGCTGGGAAAAAGCTTCCACCAGGTTGTTGGCCATTTTAGCTGCCCACTTGGGGTCTTCGCCTTCAACACTGATGGTGATGAGATCCGAGCCGGTTTCCGGCTGGATGGTGACGCTGTCTTTCAGCAGCTGGGCTTCTTTGCTACTGCCTGCAGCTTTTTGGAGCACAGCGTTGCTTTTCATGATCTGGGTGAAATTTGCCAGTTCCCGATCTGGCGAGCTGCCGGGGAGGAGCTCAGTGAGGACTAATTGCGATTTATCCCCTTGCACCAGCAGCTTGGTTTCGGCCTTGTAAACAGGAGGAGTTACTTCATTGGCAACCCAGGCAGCAATTAAAGCACAGCCAAGGAGGATAAGGATCAAAAGCCTTTGTTTGTAGATAATGTTCAGGATGTCTCGCAAATCCAGTTCCATTTCTTCCATGCTCTACCCTACTNCCCTAAAAAAATCTCCCGGAGGATTTGAAAAACTCCTAAGACTGTGGCAAGCTTGCCCCAATCAATTCTCCTGCTTTCCGGCACAAAAACTATATCGCCTTCCCCCAACCTGGGGTTTGCGCTTAACTTTCCTTCGAAAAGAAGTCTGTCTGTACCTAAGGCCAGCACCTGCTCTGCCTCAAAGTCTCCCTTAGCGTACAGGCGGATTTGTTCGGTATTGGCCCGTTCTGTGGTGCCGCCTGCCCTGGCTATGGCATCCAGAACACTGCTGTCTGGAGGCAGAAGGTATGCCCCTGGGGAGCGGACTTGTCCGAGGACTAAGACCTCACGCCTGCCTTGGGGGATTTCCAAAAGGTCATTTGCCCGGAGCCTCACCTCTCCCCCGCCAGCTGTGAGATCTAGGCGTTGGCTTTCTCCGTTGCGGAACAAGATGATTTGTTTAGGATCCGCTTTGTCTGTGAGGTCTCCTGCCTGGGCTAAGGCAGTGTAGATTGTAGTGCCTACAGGGAGCCTGTAGGTGCCAGGTCTTGCCACCTCGCCGCGAACCACGATCTGAGGCATAGAAGGTATGTATAAGGTGTCTTGATCTTCCAGCTCCAAGGTGATACTGCCGCTGAAGTGCTCCTCTGTCAGATCCAGGCGGTTTGAACCCCGCAGCAGGTACCCTTGTCCAGGATCAGCTTGTTGGGTGAGACCGCCTGCCTGGGCAAGGAGCTCTGTGAGCCTAGTACCCTGATCTACAAGGTACAGGCCGGGCCTTGACACTTCCCCCAAGACTGTAACCTGCGGCTTGGTGGGGATGAAGAGGAGATCTCCGTCTGCCAGCAGCAAATCTTCTGTCTGGAGGCTGGCAAGGTCGAAGGTAAACTTTTGGCCGCCCCTGCGGGTCAGGGTGACTTTTGAGGCTGCCCGCTGGGGCAGAACGCCTCCAGCTGCGCTGAGAGCCTGACTGATAGTGCTATCTGCAAGCAGACTATACTGGCCGGGCCTTGCTACTTCCCCTAACACCTGAACCTGAATCTGGCGGAACTGGAGCACTGAAATTGTAACCTGAGGCCGCTTTATGTAGGCTGCTAGCTGCTCCTCCAATCTCTCTGCCAGTTCCTGAGGGGTTAAGTTTGCAGCCTGGCAATCTCCCAAGAGGGGAAAGGAAATGACACCATCTGGCCTGACAACTGCAGCCAGGCTCAAATCCGGGTGTCCCCAGACTGTGATCTGAAGCTGGTCCCCAGGCCCCAGTTTATACTGGGAAGCTGTACAAGAAATTGTAAAAAGGTATATAAACATCAACAAGTTCAATATCTTAGCATGATAAATTGCTGATTCTGTCTTCAAGAGGTTCAGAGCCTCCTCGCATAATACTACTTACTTGNATTCTCCGCAGCAGAGCTGTATTCCTGCCGTTATTTGTAAAGAAGTAATTTCGTAATTATTGCTTAATATTGAAAATGAGTACTTCTAGCTTTTTCCCTCAGTGTAATTGACCTTTATCCCTGCGGAACAAATCCAAGTTCCATACCTACGATAGAAATAAAACCATCTTCCACCAGTACCGGATGCCTGCAGACATATCCCTTCAGCTCATCCTCATAAATATCAGTCCTCCCTTTTACATACATCCATTATAACAAAGGAGGAGTTAACTTACTGACAAACTCCTAGCTGACTTTGGAAACAGCATAGCCACGGTTTTCCGTGGCTATTATTTTTAGGCTTCGAAATTACTTGTTGGTAGTATTGTTATGTGAACCTCACCACCCAAACTGTCGTTATGGGTGGAGCATCCATTGGCTTACATACGGTTTCCCCAAGCATTATGCACCCAACCGGCGCATGGCCTGGTAGAAACTAATCAGTGAAGCCAATGTCTGTCGGGTTCTCAATGCCAGCGAAGGAACTTTCGCCTTCGCTGACAACCATTCCCTTTCGGGAATGGATTTGCGGTATTCCCTCAAGAAGTACCTTGCCCCTATGTTGTACGTGGCGTTCAGGTCGGCGTGATACACCTTCCCCGTTGGGAAACGGCACAAATCTTTCTTGCCGTTCCGTTCCACTTCCCCTGTCCCGTCAAAGGCCAGTTTGCTGGTGTTTTTGGCGTTCACCCTGGACACCCTCAAGCCGACGCAACGGGCCATTTCCTCAACCCTGCGCTGGATCGCCTGTTTGCGCCAGTAATGCAGCTTGAACCGCAACCGTTTCGCCCCGTTAAAGCCCTTGGGCATTTTCATATGGCCCAGGTACTCAAAGACAATCACGTCGGCCCCGTGTTCCCTGGCGAATTTCACGATCTCACTGGCCGTATGGTTGACGATATGCCGTTGCAAGCCGTTGATCCGCCGCCAATAGCGCGGAGCCTTGACACACCCCGATTGGCGTTGGACCTTCTTCAGCTTGTTCACCGTCCGATACAGCCGGTCTTTTTCTTTTGCCTGGTTGATAAACTTCCGGGCAAAGACAGTTCCGGCCGCATCCATGACGGAACAAACCGCTGAATGGTTCAGCCCAAGATCAACGGCGCAAATTTTCCGTTCGGACAAAGGAGTATCGTTCGGTTTGACGTCTTTCTGGTAACTGATGTGCAGAAAATATTTCTTCCCCACTTTGACAAGGGCGGGATTGTTTTCTTTCCAATCCGCCACCCCACGCTTGCGCAAATCCTGTCCCTTAAAACGGATGTCCAGCCATACCCAGTCGTTTTTGTGGTACACNTTGATTCTCGCCGTGGTATCGCCTGTCCGTTGGAACATCACATCCTTGTAAAAGACCGGAAAGGCGCGGTGATTCAGTTGCAGTTTGGGAGGTCTTTTCCGGAACCGCCTTCCCTCATCCTCGGCTTCCCGCTTCTCCTTCAGCCATCGCTCGTAACGGTGGCGGTGGCTTTGGAGTATCCCGAAGGCTTCGGCGATGGCGCTCCGGCGGAAATACGAAGGGAACTTGTAAAACAGGCGGTCAAAATCCTCATACTTGGGACAAGGATTTTTCTTTGTCGCATGTATCAGCCGTTCCACGGCGGATACGATGGACTTTGAATTCCAGCCTTCCAAATCGGGAAATTCCCGATCCATCACATCGACGATATAAGTCAGGGCTTTCCGGTACACTTCTACGGTTTCGTCAAATATCTTGGAGTGGCTGGTGATTTTGTGGCGTAAGGTTTTGACCGCCTTCACGCTGCGCACCTTCCAGAATTTTTGTTCTCATGTTATAGTATATCTTAGAAATATTTAGTTGTAAATAACGGGAAGGTGTGTAAGGTGCAAGATTTTAAAAGGAACAGACACGCTGTTTACCGGCTTTATTACCATTTAGTTGTCGTTACCAAGTACAGACATGCTTGCATTACACCCGAAATCATGGCCCGCTTAAAGGAGAACGCTCATGATTTGTTTAACAAGTGGGGTGCGGAAGTTATCGAAATGAACGGCGAAAGTGACCATGTCCATATCCTGTTCGAAGCGCCTCCGCAGGTACAGTTGTCCAAGTTGGTGAACAACTTTAAAACCGTTTCGTCACGGTACATCCGAAAAGAGTTTGCCGATCATCTAAGCCGGTACTACTGGAAACCCTTCTTTTGGAGCAGAAGTTATATGTTATTTACAACCGGCGGAGCGCCACTTGAAGTAATTAAGAAATACATCGAACAACAAGGACAACAAAACGGCTAACCCCACCCATACTCCGTATTGGGTGGGGAATGCGCCGTTTTAAATTCGTTCAATCCGCGCCTCCGCACGGGAGGCGACAGGCTGAAGTAACCGCTCCCAGTGCAGCGATATGAAGAAGTTTCAGAAAAAGCCAGTTGTCGCAGAAGCATAAAAACCGATAAAGAAGTAATTATCCAGATATTAGAGAGGCTATTTCGTGCAGAGACAAGCGCTTTGATCATCACAAGGTTCAAAAGGAAGCAATACCCTTGCAGCCTAGTTTTATTCGAAAAGACTCGGGAACGGGTAGCCCATTGAGTTGTTGGATGAAGCTTTTAAGCGGAGATTGACTTTACAAGGCACTTCAGCACACCACGGAAAACAATTACCTAATTCAGCAAATTTGGCAAAAAAGTCCAACTCGAGTTAAATTAATATATTTATGGCCACAATAACCTTAATCAAATTAATCGTGCTATTGATTTTATTTAAAATTTCTTTGTCAGGGTTGTCAAACTGGCTGACTTTTTCATCGGATTTTAGCTCCAGCTCCAGGTTATCTATTTTTTCATGGAGCTCTCTGCGTAAAACATCGATCCTGGTGTTCAATCCATCAATCTTGCTTTCTATTTTCTCAGCTAGCTCACAAATTTTACCTTCGAACTAATCTTCTAGGTTATCAAAGCGTTTATCCATATTGTCCAAGCGGTTATCTGCATAACCAATGAACCTATACGCTTCAGTAGAATGGTCAATAACATTAAGCAGCTTGCTGTCCATATTAACCAGGTGGTTTTAGAGCCAGCCAACTGTTTATCTATCCGCCCAAAGCCGCTGTCCGCCGGATTGAAACGCACATCAAAATAAGCAAGTATCTGCCGCAGGTCTTCCTTTAGAGCTGCCTGCATTTCTTCTAGATGGATGAATCTTTGATCCAAATATTCCAAATATTTTTCGAAATATGTCTTATCTGTGGCCTCTTCAGATGGATCTGCAGCATAGGCAAGACCTGCGTCGGCAGCAGTCTCTTGCTGCTTGTCCACTTTTCCCTTGGCTTCATCATGGCTGTTAGCTTTCAACTGTACCACCGCTTTTTTCTTCTGGAAAGCCATCTGTCTGAAGCTGTAGGCAAGAATGGACTCTTTGCAGCAGAAGGTACTTCAAAGTTTAATTCTACACCAACTGCTAAAATCCTCTCACTGTTTGAGATTTTTGTCTAAAAATGTACTTCTTTCAGACTAAAAAGTAAGCAGGATTTGCCTTGGCTTGGCTTTCACACAACTACAGTTTCATTCTTGCAGTCCACTTGAAAGCCCCAGGTCTGGGCCTGAGGCTTTGTTCTACTCCTCAAAGAAGAAATCCACTCTCACTTTCAAGGCTTCGGCCAATTCCTCCAACTGCTCAGGGGTGGGTTCAGCAAGCTCTCTTTCAAACTTGGAAACTGTCAGGGCACTGAGGTTGACCTTCGCCGCCAGATCTTTCATGGTAAAGCCTGCAAGTTTACGGGCCAACTTTAGTCTTCTTCCGAAGCTCACGTTTTCTCCCTCCTAATTGAGCGAGCTCCGACTACAAATCCTGCATCCGCCAGTCCAGAATTCTTCTTTCCCCTTGGAGCTTTCGCAACTCTGTAAGGTCCTGGGTCACTTCCAGAACTCCTTTATATTCGCCCCCCTGCCGCAGGGCAAAATATCTGATCAAAATAAACCTGCCGTTCAATTCCAGCCAAAACTGTGCCACATCCTGTTTCCCCTCGCGAAAAGCAGTCAGGATCTCCTCTACCACGTGAACGCTGGACGGAGGATGGCAGTTGTGGACTTTCCTGCCGATGGCAGCCGGGGTTCTCGGGAAGATCCGCTCTCTGCCCTCTGAGTAGTAGCAGACAGTATCATTTTCATCAACGAAGGTGATATCTATTGGCAGATTGGTCAAAACCAAATTGATCTGCTCAAGGCTGAGCCTGCCTGTATCAAGTGGGAAGGTGTTGTCTGATGTGGGAACCTGCTGGGATTTTGGAGGCTCTGCCTCTACAGCCGGAGGAGGCTCAATCCAGGCGTAGCCCAGCTCTGCCTCACCTTCCCGGACCCTCCTCCAGTCGTCTTCTGTCAGGACATCGAGACTTGTGGGAAAGAGGATCTGCTCCTCTTTGTAGATCATCTCGTCTGTCATTTTCACCAGCTGCTTGATGGCGGAAATCACCTTGCCTGGCTCTGCCTTTTCCTCAAGGAGGCTCTTCGTCTGCTTAATCAGGCTGCGGATGTCGTCATGAATGGCCCACATAACAGAACTTGGCCCGGAAAGCCCCTTTGCCTCAAGGAGGGGAAAAAGCTGATTTTCCTTGCGCAGATAGTGTTTGTCGATCTGAGAGAAATTCTCAAGCTGCCCTTTCAGCTCATCGTAGGGGAAAGGCCTTTTGTCCAGAAGGCTCATTAATGAGCCTGCAAGCTCTTTTGCGTGTTTGTTTTCCTCAAGGTACGTCTGCAAGGGATGATCCGAGGGCAGCTGGGGCAGTTTCTGCTCGTCCAAAGACTCCCTGAAAACATCCACATGCAGATCGCACAACCGCTTCACTTCCTCTTCAGGGACGCCTTCAGCGATGATTTTCTGCTCCAAAGCCGCAAGCTCGCTGCCGTCTATCTGGGAAACCAGCGACGNAAAACGGCTCTTCAGCTGTTCCACAGGCACCCCNCTGTGCAGATCCAAAATGATCTCTTTCANTATTTCCTCTTTTGAAGCAGGCTGGCCTTCAAGGCGGGCTATTTCCGCCTCAAGGTCTGAGATGAGCTTATCNANCTCCACTCCCCCAACCTCAGCNACTTGTCNTAAAGTAACCACCTTGCCTAAGGTCCTGCGCAGTACNGGATTGCGCAGGAGCTCGTATTTAGGGGAATAANAAGCCAGAAAGTCCATTAAAGAAGGATATTGACTCAAAAGGTCCGCTAGCCTGGTTTCAGCTGAAAGCACACGATCAACCTCCCTGAATAACTTTCTGTTGCTATTATTGTCAGGAAATGCCGCCTTAATCCAATAAAGCGCCTGTATCGCGGAGGTGCTTTTGCAGGGAGGCCAAATCTAGCTGCTCAATGCTGGAACTTAAGCTGGCTGCTGTNCCTGCTATCTCCCCTGTGAGAACTACAGAGGGAATCACCCGCATTATCTCCCAGGCATCGCCGCTTGCNGCCATACACCTGCCGATCACGTAGAGATTGTCAAACTCGCGGGTTACNAGAGAGCTAAAAGGAACCTCTGANACAGGCGCAGGCTTTCGCCAGTCGCCAATCCGCCCTACTACATCCTCATAACTTGACTCCGGTTCCATGGCGGAAACTCCAGCAATTCTCCTGATGGTCCGCAGCTGGGGCATGGTAGGCAGAATGGCAGGGTAGCTTCCATTGCCGTCCTGCAAGTACCAATTGCGGATGAGCTTTCTGCTCTCGATGTGATAGCTTGTCATCTGTTGGCTGGTGACCCCTAAAAGATCTCTGGGCTGATCCCACTTGCCGCCCCCGTAGCCCAAGCGCCTGAGTTTTAAGCCCTCTTCACCGGCTGCATAAAACCAGGTGGACAGCCAATTGGTGCCCTCTACACACTCTGCTCCTGCCAGGTATGCAATCTGCGCATCTCCTGTCGCATCGATCACAGTTTCAGCCAAAAGATCCCTGTATCCTTCCCGGCAAGCAAGCCGCACTCCCTGCAGCCTTCTGCCCTCCACAATAGGCTCAACAGCAGGAGTTTCCAGGTACAAGGTAATGCCAGCGTCTAAAACCACCTCATCCAAAGCCAGNACAAAAGAAGCAGGNTTGAAAGTCACCCGGAAGCGGGCTTTTGCCCTTTCTTCNACTGTTGCATCTGGATCCTGCCAGGGTTTGGGGACCTCGCCAGGNCCGTATTTGATGGAGAGGTGGAGCAGTTCTTCAGCAAGCCCTCCTACAACCTGTCTGCCGTANCCGTCGCAGATGGGAAGATAAATGGCAATCAGTCCCATGGTGGCAAGGCCTCCCAGGTAAGGGCCTTTCTCAACCAAAGCAACAGAAAGGCCTCGCCTTGCTGCAGCAAGGCCTGCTGCCACGCCTCCCAAACCACCACCCACAACAACTACATCGTGTTTGTCCAAGACATCGCTCATCTCAACCACTCCCTCTCCATATAGTCTCTATAAATATGTATCGGCACCAACCGAGAAAAATACTAAGGCTCGTAGCAAAATTTTAGTTCCAAATAAGGGCCGTCGTAATCAACCTCAAGGGTAAGCGGCCGCTGTTGGCTTGTAGTTGAACCTTCATTTTTATCAGTAGTGAAGTAGCTGCCTCGGGCTCTGGCGTGGGCGAGTCTGTAGCCTGCTTCTACAGCAAAGCGCCACTGGCCGAATTTCCTTGAACAGCTCAGGGCTGACTGGCTCCCCAGCCCCCAGCCTTTGGCTGCTCCTTGGGTTATCGTCAAGAATTCTTCTCCTGCAATCTCATAAAAACCTTCCCGGTAGATCCAGCAGTTTGTGTAAACTAAAGACAGGCCGCTGTGCAGATCAAACTTCCAGCCGTCCTGCTCCCGCAGCGGATAGCTCAACCCAACGGTAGCCAGCCAGGCAGGGAAACTGCCGCTGCCCTGATATTCTACATCCAAAAGGCCAGCTTTTCCGCGCCAATAGACGCTGTTTTCGCCGTGATTAAGCCTCGTCAGAGAAACTGAAAGCTGAAACTCTCGCCAAGGCCTTGTGGCCTCTATTCCCCCAACAAATCCAAACTGCGGTCCTTCAAACTCAATGCCCAATTCCTGATTCAGGTCTAAGCCCCTTTGCACAAGCTGCAAGACGGGAAACTTGTCCACACCAACATGCCAACCAAATTCCCACGCCCAAACACCTTCTGCCAACAGAAGCACTAGAAGCAGAGCGATTCGCTTCACTTCAGACCCTCCTCTCGTTTTTTGGGCCTTAAGCTGCGGATCCAGCTCAAGCTAACCAGGTCTGTTGTTGGGACTAGCCCTCTTTGTCTTGATTATAGCAAATAATATAAAATTAAGCAATCGTCTAAAAATTGAAAGATGGCCCTCCCAAATGCCAAAAAAGACCTTGACTCCCATCTCCCATTCACATACAATAAACTTAACCCGACCCAAGGGTACTTGCCTGAGGTGAGGGGGAGAAAACGAAAAAACCGCTCCCTCAGGGGGCGTTTTTTTATTTTTGGAGGTGAGACTGTGAAAAACAGGATTGGCGTTGTGGGAATATTCATGGACCAAAGAGAAAAGACAGCACCAGAGGTAAACAAGATCCTCAGCCAGCATTCTGAGATGATCTCAGGCAGACTTGGCCTGCCTTATCGCGAGAGAAACCTCTACGTCATCGCGTTAATTGTGGACGGCACAACTGACGAAATCGGCGCCCTCACAGGCAAACTAGGAGCCATCCCAGGAGTGCACGTGAAAAGCGCCTTAAGCGGAGGGATTAGCCTTGAGCCGAAAAATAAAAGCGCTGATCGCTAAACTTGCTGCAGGAGATGGCCCCAGCTGCGAAGAGCTGACCCTCCTCATCTCCCAAACAGACAGCCAAATCTGGCAGGAAATCCGGCTGCTTGCAGATTCGGTGCGGGCAAAACACGTAGGCAGCGATGTCCATTTGAGGGGGCTCATTGAATTTTCCAACCACTGCCGGGCCAACTGCCTCTACTGCGGACTGCGCAGGGAAAACAGAGCTCTTGTGCGGTACCGCCTCGAGCCGCAGGAGATCGTGGAAACCGCCCTTTTGGCAGACCAGCTGGGCTACGGCACTGTGGTGCTGCAGTCTGGCGAAGATCCCTTTTACACAAAAGAGCTTCTGGCTGAAATCATAGCTGAGATTAAAGGAAGAACAGAGCTTGCAATCACCCTCTCTGTTGGTGAACGGACTTTCGATGAATATGCCCTCTGGCGGGAGAAGGGCGCAGACAGGTATCTGCTTCGCCACGAGACAGCAGATCCTGCTCTTTACGCCTCCCTCCACCCCAAAAGAACCCTGGAGGAGAGAGTCAAGTGCCTTAAGGCTCTTCGATCCCTTGGCTACGAGGTGGGCGCAGGCTTCATGGTGGGCCTGCCTGGGCAGACACCTGAAACTTTAGCCCGGGATCTCCTCCTTCTCGTGGAGCTGGATGTGGACATGATAGGAATCGGTCCCTTCGTGCCCAACCCCCACACTCCCTTAGCCCGGGAAGAAGGCGGCAGCTTTGAGCAGACTGTGAACATGGTGGCCTTAACCAGACTGCTTATGCCCACTGCCAACATCCCTGCCACCACTGCCATGGGGAGCCTACGGCCAGACGGGAGAGAAATCACCTTGAAAGCAGGCGCCAACGTACTGATGCCCAACGTAACGCCGAAGCGCTTCCGGCCTTTATATGAAATTTACCCAGGCAAGATCTGCACAGACGAGGAAGCAGGCCAGTGCAGGCTCTGCATCGAAGGCAGGATTAAGTCTTGCGGCCGCACTGTTGGGACAGGACAGGGTGCCAGCCTGAAATACCAGCAAAGGAGCGCTCTCCATGGAAACCACGCCGCGGGCCAATAGACTTCAGATCGGCATTTTCGGCCGCAGAAACGTAGGCAAATCCAGCCTCATCAATGCCCTCACAGGCCAGGATGTGGCTCTGGTTTCAGAAAAGCCCGGTACAACCACAGACCCTGTCTCCAAAGCCATGGAGATCCCGGGGTTGGGGCCAGTGGTGCTTGTTGATACAGCAGGTTTAGATGACGAAGGTCCTTTGGGTGAGCTGCGGGTCCAGCGCACGGAAAAAGTGCTCTCCCGGATCCATCTGGCAATTGTGGTGACAGATCCCGCAACCCTCATCGGCCCTTTTGAACGGAAAATCATCGCCCAGCTCAAAAAGCGCAAACTTCCCACATTGCTTGTGGTGAACAAGCAGGATCTTGCCTCCTCCCCCCTTCCTTTCCTGGACGGCATCCAGGTGCTGGGCGCCTGCGCCAAAACAGGCGCAGGAATCAAGGAGATCATAGACTGCCTTGTGAAAATTGCACCTTCCCAGATCGAGCCGCCTGCAATCGCCGGGGATCTCATCAGCAAAGGAGAGCACGTCCTCCTTGTGATGCCCCAGGGGAAAGCAGCGCCCAAAGGGAGGCTAATCCTTCCCCAGGTGCAGACCATCAGGGACCTTTTAGACCACAGGGGGATAGTGACTTCCGTTCAGCCTGAGGAGCTTGAGGATGCCTTGAAGCTGTTTAAGAAGCCGCCTGCCCTTGTGATTGTGGACTCACAAGTCTTCAGCAAAGCAGCCCAAGTCCTGCCCCCAACCGTCCCCCTCACCTCTTTTTCCATCCTCTTTGCCAGGTTCAAAGGGGATCTGCCCCAGCTTGTGGCAGGGATCGAAGCTGTGAAAAGCCTCAAACCCGGGGACAAGGTCCTGATCGCAGAAGGCTGCACCCATCACTCTCTAGACGACGATATCGGCAGGGTAAAGATCCCCAGGCTCCTGGAGGAAAAAGCCGGCGGCAAGCTGGTTTTCCAGTGGTCTTCCGGCTCGGGCTTTCCCCAAGACCTCGATGCCAAACTTGTGGTCTTCTGCGGCAGCTGCATGCTGGGCCGCACAGAGGTCTTATCTCGACTGAACCAGGCAAAAGAGTCTGGTTTGGCTGCAGTCAATTACGGGGTTCTCCTTGCCTACTTCAGCGGCATCTTGGAACGAGCCATAGAACCCTTTGGCCTAAAGGTTTGAGCCTGAATTTGCAACAGCTCCCCCATCCGTGCGAGAAAGTAGGCTGATAGCTTCCAGGCCAAAGGTCTTCTTGCCAGGCAAAGCAACCTTTGTTGCAAAAAACACACCGAGCTCAAACTGAACCTGCCTGGCGTTACCGCCTCCTTAAAGCAAAACCCGCTGCAAAGCGGGTTTTCACATTTTCGTGCGCCCGGCATGGGCGATAGCTTGGCGGTGAAAGTCCGCTGTGGGCTTGGCAGTGGGAACCACTAGCCAAAGGCAAGGGTGTCCATCGCGAGGTGGAATCTGAAGGAAGCCGGCGGCAAAGTCCCGACCCGATGAACAAGAACCGCATATGAGGCTGAATGGAG
>JGI24714J26587_10002288_pt1 | contig 12901 bp, 10 predicted proteins | sample BioPla4DNA2_FD_26587 | JGI IMG/M metagenome (IMG submission 26587)
AAAGGATAATCCATACATTTAAATATGGTAACCTTTGTTCTAACTTAAAACATTATTTAAACTAGCAAGCTACTGATAATTAGAATATATGGGCAGGAATTATAGCATCGATGACACCTATAATTAATGCAGCTATAACTGCACCCCATAAATTGATTTCCATATTAGGAACTAAAAACTGTGTCAAATAGATTATAACCGCAGATAGGATAAATCCTGTCAAGCCTCTACCAAAAGGTGATGCATCGATTCTAAACAGCTTTTGAATTACATAATCCATAGCTGCTATTATTAATGCTGCCAGCAAAGCAGTACCAAATCCCATTGAACTAAATCCCGGAGTAACAGCTGCAGTAACCATAAGTACTATTGCTGCTACTATAAACCTGATTATCATTCCTAGCCAACTTCTGTTTCTACCTTCTTCTCGATGATCATCATCTCGGCGTACATTATCGTCAGCCATTTTATACGCTCCTTTCATTCTGGTATAACAAATCCAGCAATTTTGTCCAAGATATAAATAATCTACTACATATAGGTTGAACCAAAACTATAATTTTATTATTGAAATTTTATCCAAATACTATTAGAATTACTTTCCGTCCCATTATAAAATCAATTATGACAAAATAAAGAGAAGAGGATTATCCCTCTTCTTTTTGATCTGTTTCTGCTTGTTCAACTTCTATAGTATTTTCTATTTTTTCATCAATATTTTTCTTTCTTCTTATAATAAATAAGGCAATGCCTACTATGATTAATATACCACTTAATAACTGGGATACCCTAAATGGTCCCCAATACAAACTATCGGTTCGTAAACCTTCAATTACCACCCTACCTACTGAATATAGTATTAGGTATAGTAAAAATATTTCTCCTTTTCTTTTTCTTCTTTTCTTGTAGAACAGTAGTAAAAAGAAGACTATAAAATTCCACATAGACTCATAAAAAAAGGTTGCCATATGCCATTGCGCATTAGCATCAATGTACACAGCCGCAGGAAACCACTGCCATGCTGGATTGTTTACGGCATATCCATAAGCTTCTTGGTTAAAGAAATTACCCCATCTGCCTAAAGCCTGCCCTAATATTAGGCTAGGAGCTGCGATATCGCAAAGTTCCCAAAAATCTATCTTTCTCCATCGGGAAAATATAATGGCGCTTATTATTCCACCAATTACAGCGCCGTATATAGCTAAACCGCCCTCCCATATTTTAATTATATCTCCAGGATTTTTGCTATAGTATTCCCACGAAAATATCACATAATATAGACGGGCACCTATGATAGCTAGAGGTATAGCCAATAAGCAAAAATCAATTATCATGTCCTGATCATAGCCTAATCTATTGGCATACCTTATTGCTAGATATATTCCTATCAGTACCCCCGCTGCTATAATAATACCATACCAGTAGACTGGTCTTCCAAATATATAAAATGCAATTGGATCCACACTTGTTCCCCCTTTACATAATTATTTAAGCCTTTGGTAGAATCAAGGACAAACAGCTATTGCTTCTATTATACAANTGATTAAATTCCCTGACTACATAATCATAGGTCATGGATTCAATTGTTTGGTAGTAATCAAATAAATTAATATCTCTAAATAGCATAGAAATAAACTGTATGCTAGTGGATTCTAAAGAGTTAAATAATCTTATATATTGACCTGTTTTTTTCTTTTTTATCCTTTGAAAATAATCCTGATCCCAAGGTTCAGATTTACGTTTATCTATCTCACCATATAATATGCTAGCCACCTTTTGAGGATCAGAGGACTGGCCTGACATTATAGCATGTCCATAGTTTCTTTCACCGGTATAATCTGTGCCAAAGGAAGAATCTATAAGGCCTTCCTCGTAAAGAATATTATAGATATCAGAGCTTGGTCCTACTAGCATATCTAAAATAATATCATTGGCTATAATTTTCTCCAAAAGTCTACCGCCACCATCTGTAATATCTTCATCCTTAAATCCCAATGCAAACATAGGCCTGGATACAGCTAGTTTCTCTTCTATCCTGGTTTGAGCTACACCCTTTGGTTCATCTGGAAATATTCTCACTATCTCCCCCTCAGCCTTCTTCACTGGCTGCTTAGTAAATAGTTCTTCTGCCTGTTTAACAACTCTATCAGCATCTACATCTCCCGCAATAAATAAAACCATATTTGATGGATGATAGAAAGTTCTATAGCACTCGTAAAGAATTTCTTTATTTATTTTATATATAGACTCTACAGTTCCTGCAATATCCTTACGAACAGGATACTCATGATATAAACCTTTTAATAGGTTAAAGTAGACTCTCCAATAGGGATTATCTTCATACATTCTAATTTCCTGGGCGATAATACCCTTTTCCTTTTCAACGTTTTCATCTGTGAAATAAGGTCTTCCTACAAAACCCATGAGTACATCTAAACATTCATAAAAATTACCTGTAGAGGTAAAGTGGTACGCAGTCATATTGAAATTTGTAAAGGCATTTGGCTGAGCTCCTAATCTCGCATATTCTTCAAAAACATTGCCCTCTTCCTCTTCAAAGAGTTTGTGTTCTAGGAAATGAGCTATACCATCAGGAACAGTAATGGGTTCCTTCTTTCCTAAAGGCACAAATTGGCTATCACTGGAGCCATATCGTGTTGCATATATAGCAAATTGTCTACTATAGCCTGGTTTTGGAAGTATATATACATCTAAGCCAATTTTTAACTTATGATATATAAGCTTTTCCTTTAACAACTTGCTTTCCATCAACTTATCCATTCTAAACATTCCCCTCCTTCGGACTCAATAGATAAACAGTATCTACTTTTACTCTTTTGGATACCTCTACAACATCCTCTAATTTTACTTTTTGTATCTCTTCTATAAAATCGTCAAGAGAATAATTGGCTCCAGTAACAGCATTACCTAAATAGTAACTTACTAGCTGTTCAGGTTCATCTTTTGCGCCCCTTAAAGAGGTGGTTATTGCATTTATTGCAGCCATAAATTCTTGATCTGATATATTACCTTTTTCCATATCCTTAACCTGCTTCATAATTATATCCAATGCCTTTTGGTAGTGATTTTGATCTATTCCTGATCCAATAAGCATTAATCCCTTATATTTCTCTAGCCGTGCAAAAGCATAATAGGCCAGGCTACTCCTTTCGCGGACATTTATGAATAGTTTTGAGTGGGGTCCTCCTCCTAAAATACTAGCATATACAACCAATGGAAAGTATTCCTTTTCGTTAACCGATGTATTAGTTCTAAAACCGATATTTAGCTTGGCTTGAGCTACATCCATCTTTTCTACTACTTCTTGTTGTTCTATGCCGACCCTTTTTATAATGGTTTCAGGAATTATCTTGGTCTGGGTTCTATCTAAATCTAAACTATTCTTAATTAATAGTGAAACCTTTTCGGCATCTACATCCCCAACTACAAAAATATCTAAGGGGCTAGATGCTCTCATATCCTGATAAACCTTATATAGCCTTTCAGAATCTAAAGAATCTAAATCCTCTACGCTTCCCAAAACGAATCTAGAATACTTTTCATCCTTACACATCTCCTGTATGCAGCGTTCCATACTATATTGCATCTTATCATTAATCATAGCTAGAATTCTATTTTTTAGGTTCTCTTTTTCCTGGTTTACATAGTCCTCTCTAAAGGTTGAGTTTTCCAATAAAGGTTTGGTTATTATCCGATTTAGAAAATAAAAGGACTGGGCAAGCAAGCCATCCTTAGGAGTATATTTCTCATTTACCAAATCCATGGTAAAGCGAAGCATCTGCCGCTCTCCTCTTTTTTGGACGCCAACATCAAATAATGCTCCATACTGTTCTTCTAAAAAAGCGCCAATCTTTTTTTGGTCTTCATAGCCCTTACATCCTCTTTTTAAAACAGCTGGTATTAAAGCGTTATAAGTATAATCATCATTCAAATCTCTATGAAAACAATAGCTTATATAAACCGTTTTAAATTTTTTATCAGAAATAATATGTAAATTTATGCCTTTTCCCAACTCTTTTATGACAACATCACTCAATTTGTCTTAGCCTCCTTTAGATTTAAACTTTCATATTACTTCTCTTTTCAAGATAAAAAATCCTTCTAGTTTATTATTGTTTCTAACAAAGATTTCTATCCCATAATTGCTGACTTTTTAATTGGATAAACCAATAAAATGCATAATAATTCCTAAACATTAAAACTCGTTGTGCAAATTCAAAACTATTGCTATATGTATATAAGACAAACTAGCCAATAGATTAATTAATCAAATTAAAAATGGAAATATTATAAAAAAGCTTATTATATTATCCCCTATTGTGATAAAATATAAATACTTTACTATTATAATAAGTAGGGAGCGAATAGAATTGAAAAATAAGTTTGGTTTATATATCACTATTATAGTCCTAATTTCTTTGACAGTATTAATGATGATGCCAGGTTGTTCTAATAATATAAGCGGATCCAGGATTTTATCAGATGAGCGGATAAAAGGTCATGAAATAACCACTATTAAAGTCACTTTTTACGATTCAGATAATCGGTTAAAATCTCCAATAGCAACTATGACTTCATCAAATCAAGATGAACAAAATTACATAAAAGAGTTAAGGGATATTATAGCTACATCAAAAGGAATTTCTATAGATGAGGATAGTCAATTTAGTCCCATAACTGATAGTAGCCACTATATTGAATTAATATATGATAATGATTATAAGCTAGATTTTTATTATTCCCAGGAAAATAATTGGCTTATTTGGTCTAACGTCTTAGATGAGAATGAACAAAAGATTTTAGAATACCATTTTCTTAGCCCCAAAGAATCCATGGAAGAATGGTTATCTAAAGTTAAGCCCTTGGCTACTGTCTCAAAATAAATAAAAAAACAGCTGTAAACAATCTATATTTACAGCTGTTTTATTTTTTGTAATCTTGTTCATAATTATATGATTATATGCAATAACTCTCTATTATTCATTGGTTACATTTTGATCAAGATTAAACATTATTTCCCTATAAAAATCTACTCTATTGTCAATATCTGCGTAATCAATAGTTCCGTCCTCTAAAAATCTTTCTACAGTAGCTAAATTCGGGATACCTGCTCTTCCACCTAATCTGGTGCATTTTATTGCTGAAACAGCACTGGAAAATTTAGCAGTGTACTCAATATCCCAGCCTTGTAGCAAGCCATATATAAAAGCTCCATGAAAGACATCTCCTGCTCCTGTTGTATCCACAACATCTACTTTAAAGGCAGGAATTTTAAAGAATTTATCGCCATAGACGCCCAAACAGCCTCGTTCTCCAAATGTAAATACTACTATAGCAGGACCTTGTTCTTGTATTTCTCTGCAATTTTTCTCAAAATCATCGTTCTTGTATATAGCCCTATAATAAAACTCAGAAGCGATAAAGACGTCTATTACATCATAATTTTTTTCTATCTCTTCATGATAGTCATCAGCGTCAAAAACAACTTGTTGACCCGCTTCTTTAGCCCACAAGGCTGCCTGCCTTATTACGGGATTCATATGAGATAGATGTAAAATTTCTCCCTGAGTTATATAATCCCTATCAAGATCCTCAAGAGTTAGCTTCCTTAAAGGGCCGCCTCCTCCTATAAAACTTCTGCCCTGTGTATCCTTTTCAGAAAGACATATACAAAATGAAGTTTTACCTTCCGGATCAACAACAAGCCTTGAAGTATCCACATTATGCCTCTTAAAATCTTGGATACAAAATTTTCCGAAGGCATCTGCACCAACTACACCTATAATTCCTGTTTTAATTCCCAACCGCCCTAAGGTTACTAAAGCTGAAGAAACCTTTCCGCCACCTTGCCAACTATAATCTTCTAATCTACTGACACCATTAGTTTTAGGTATTCTATTAGTATGGATTAGGAAATCCATTACTGGATTTCCTATCCCTATAACTTTTAACACGCAAATCAACCCCTATACACCTTTACTATTTAGATGCAATTACCCCTTTAAAAGCTGGATCTTGCTGCATACATATGAAACCATTTTTTCTTCTACTGCTGCAAAACATGCAAACATATTTTGAGGTGCATTTTTGTCTCTCATTATTTCTCTCATGTAACTATAAAATTTCTGGCCAAATTCTGTACCAATATTTAATTTGGTAATTCCCAGTTTTACTGCTTTTTTAATCTGGTCGTCGGGTATTCCTGAACCTCCATGTAGAACTAGAGGTACTGATACCCTATTTCTTATCTCTTGAAGGCGATTTAAATCTAGTTTAGGTATAGATACATAATTTCCATGAGCACTGCCTATAGCTATAGCTAAGGAATCTACATCAGTTCTGTCCACAAATTCTGCCGCCTTATCAGGATCTGTAAAATTACTAGTATTTGTATAGTCTTCCGCATTAGATGCCCGACCTACAAAACCTAGTTCTGCCTCTACATCTATTCCCATAGGATGAGCAACTCTTACTACTTCCCTTGTTATTTTTATATTTTCTTCATAAGGCAAAGAAGATCCATCAATCATTACTGAAGGGAATCCATCCTTTATACCAGTCATTATCTGCTCAAAGGAATGACTATGATCAAAATGAAGTCCAACAGGCACTTTAGCTTTTTGTGCTAGGTCTTTTGCAATTGCGCAAAAAGAACTTCCAGGTATGTGTTTTGAAACAGATGGATAAAGCATAGCAATTACAGGTGCATTTTCCTGCTCTGCTGCCTTGATAATCCATGAAATGCTTTCAAAGTTAAACACGTTGAAAGCGGCTACCGCATAATTATTTTTTTGTGCATCTTTTAATATTGTGCTTACTGCTTCTAAAGGCATAAAACCACTCCGTCGTTTATTTTTTTAATGCAAATTTTTAATTTAAATAATTCCTTTTTCCTATCTTATCACTTTAATCATTTTTGTTCTAACCATAGCTGATGCTATTTTCAATAATTTATGGTAGATCAATTTTTACCTCGCCAATGTATTTACATGCTTCTTCCATTATTCGTACGTAATCTCCATGGATACACGCTACATGATGAATGTAAGGACCGTAAATAAATTTCTTTTCCCATTTAATCCAGTCATCTACTTCAATCCAAACGTAATTCCCATTAGTGCTTGGACCTTCAACTCCAACTCCTTTACCTGTAAACAATCGGTATTGACCCCTAGCCCCATCAAATCGCGCTACTGTTATGTCTCCACCTTTAAGTTCCCAAGAGCCAGTAAATTGAATAAGCGCGCGTTTTTCAGGATATCTAGCAAGGGTTTGAGGGAAAGGACCACAATGCCAGAGCAGTTCAGCATTTTCATTCTCTGGATGTCGAATAGTTAAATCAGCAAGGAAAGGTAAACCCTTATTTAACGAAGAAGCTTTTAGCATAGCCATAGTAATGGCTCCATTTATATCTGTTTCACAAGCTACCATTAAACCTCTATCTATTAAATCTCCAAATATAAAGCATGATCTAATACCAAATGCTTGGCTATAAGTTCTCCAGCATTCACTGGCCATTACATTACAATTATGCTCTTTAGCTAAGTCCATAAAGGCAAGCTCTACTGCTGCTATTTTTTTCATGTCGTCATGATCAGTAGTACTGCAATCTACTTTGCTTTTGATATCAGATACTAAAAATTCTACCTCATCTTCACGATTTGCTAAAATATCCTTTGTTTTTCCTATTACCTCTCCCTGAGTTATGGGCACTATTTCTATACCGAATTTCTCTAATAATTCACCCTCATTTATCATAACGCTCAAAAATGGTTTTGGTCTTAAACTGATTTGTCCTATTCTTAAATTCTTAAAAGTTTTTACAACAGATGCCACCCTCAAGAAATCAATTAATCCCTCTTCAAAGGCCTTATCCTCTAACCAACAATTATGTATATATGTAAATGGCACTCCATACCTCTGTAGAGCTCTACTGCTTGCAAATAGGCCGCACTGGGTGTCAGTTTGCCTAACTGCTTTACCAGGTGGTGGGGCTTGATCTCTAGGTCCCCATAAAAGAAATGGTTTTCCAATAACTTTACCCAGTTTTCCTACTACTTCTTCAGAACCAAAATTACAATGAGGCATAAACAAGGCATCTACCTTAGCCTTTTTAAAATGTTCTTCTATCTTTGGTACATCCTCTAATTCTATAAGAAGTCCTTCCTCATTAAGCCAGTCAATATCTACGATCTCTACGTCTACATTAGTAAGAATATCTTTGACTTTTTCTTTGATCTTTCTTCTGTTCTCATGAGCAAATACTGGATCATACATTTTTCTTCTTGTTGGTGCAAATCCCAATACTAATTTTTGTTTATTGACCATTGTTTTTCCCCCTTATAGTATGAAGGTATTAATAAATCTAGTATAAAAGGCAAGTTCACATGAATCATAAACTGGCATCTGTATTATAATATTTTAATCACTAACTAAAATGCTTGAACTGGGGAAGCCAGTCTCTACTTGCTTCAAACATATCCTTAACCATATTATTAATTTCCTCTAGACTAAGAACCGCGGACGTTAATGGATCAAAGCATATTGCATGGAATACTTTCCTAGGATCTCCTGTTAAGGATGCCTCCACAGCTAATTCTTCACATTGGGCATTAATGCTGTTGAGAATAGCTAAATGTGCTGGCAGTGAGCCCACATGTATAGGACGCAGACCTGCTTTTGAAGCAACAATTGGCACTTCAACGCAACAGCCCTCAGGTAAGTTATCTATTAAGCCAAAGTTTCTTATATTCCCATTAAATTCAAACATGGAATTGTCACCAAATATTGCATTGAAAATATATGCTGCATATTCCTTTCCTCTTGACAAATCAATAGATCCTTGCAGCCATTTATTAAACTCTTCTTCCCTCCTATTGTTTATAGAGTCTTGTTCTATAGCTTTTTTTAACAAGGGTACTATAGGCAATCCAGGATTCCATCCAGTACCATGAGTACAATACTTCTCTAAAAGGTCAGGTCTTTTGCGAAACCAGGGATTATATTCTGAGTTATGCCCACTTGATTCTGTAACATAATAATCAAGATGTAAGAACATTTCATTTCTTACCTGTTCCTCATTATAAATTTCAGGCCTCATAACTGCCTCTTTAATTAATGGGTAGGCATCTTTGCCATTCCACTTGTATTCCAAATACCAAGCTTGATGGTTGATACCAGCACAAAGATATGTTATCTCTTCCATTGGCGCTCCAATCCATCTTGCCAACATTTCTGCAGTGCCTTGTACACTATGACATAATCCCGTTACATTGACATTGGTTTCGCTTTGCATTGTTCTGCACAACATGCCCATTGGATTAGTATAATTTAAAAATATTGCTTCAGGGCAATATCTTTCAATGTCCTTGCATATATCCAACATAACGGGTACCGTTCTTAGAAATCTAAATATACCCGCAGGACCTCTAGTATCACCTACATTTATACTTACGCCATACTTATAGGGTATTTCTACATCATTTAGAAATGCCTTTATGCCACCAACCTGTATTGTACATACTACACCATCAGCATCCTTCAATGCTTCTATTCTATCCGTAGTGGCTAAAATTTTTGCCGGATAATTACCTTGCTCTACAATCCTATCAACCGCCTGCTTGGCCAATGCTAAATTCTCTTGGTTAATATCCATTAAAGCAATGGTGGAATCCCTTAAGGCAGGAAATGACAGTATGTCTCTTACTAAATTACATGTAAAAACAACACTACCAGCACCTATAAAAGCTATCTTTTTGGGCATCAATATCATCTCCCAAACAAATTAGATTTTTTAATTAGTTAAATCAGTGGCATAAAAAAAGATGAAGATTAATTTTTCCAAAAAACAAAAAAAATAAGAATATATACCTAAGGTGTGCAGATGTTTTCTATCTATTGGATTATATGGTTATACCTTTATGAAATTTTTATCACAACAAATATATTGAGTCAAGATACCCCAACATTTTTCATAATTACAGTTAAACATATTGATTAATACAAAGATCTATAATATGGATTGATAAATCTTTTTTCTTATCATTGNTGTAAACCCCAACACTTATTTCTATTTGATTACTGTTGCCCTTACTTTTAAAAAATTAAGTTATATATAAATCTTAATAGTAGAGGTCATTCTCTCCCATAGAATGACCTCTACAGTGTGGCTATATATAATAACGACAAAGCTAAGAGAGTCATTCTTAGCAAATCTTAAATCTTATTAAATTTCAACAGTTTATCTATTTATTATCTTTGCTGATACTAAATATTTTTTCTGTCTTTGGAAGACCTGGACAAGTAACAGTTATAGAGAAATCACCCTGATGGGAAGTTGTCTTTATCAAAGCTAGAGCCAAACCAGCTGCCACTTTACGCACAGGACTCCTCATTGGTGTAAGATCGTAGGGAAGTCCGTTATCAAGTCCCAGAAGCTCGGCATCTCCTTCTACTAGAACTGTTACTTCATTGTCAGCAGTAGGAACTAAATTGGCTTGTTCATCAACAATTCGAATTATGCAGTGAGCTACTTCTCGTGCACTAGAGAAGGAACTTTTATCCATTTCAAGTTCGATTGATGCTGGTTTTCCAGTAGTGCAGATTTCTTTAACCACTTGTACATTACCATATCTATCTCTACCTATGGCTTTTATAATACCAGGCTCATAAGGAACATCCCAGCTAAGATGTAAATCATTTGTTGTAACGGGTATATGAGGTTTTTCAAAATGCATGTATCTCTCTGTCATTCCCTGAGCGGGAAATTCATAGCATTTGGTTCCATATGAACGACCATTGACAATCAGTTCAACAGTATCGCAGTTAGTATAACAAATGACTGGTATAACAGTCCCTTCTTTGCCTTCCCAATTCCAATGGGGGAAAATATGAATCATTGGTTCGTCAGTCCATATACTTTTATAGAGATAATACCCATCTTTTGGGAAACCACACATGTCAATTACACCGGAAGCTGCATTTTTATTGGGCCAACGAGCTTCTCCTAGATAATCAACACCTGTCCACATGAAGTCACCGCATATAAAATCATGGGCCATGGTTTGTTTCAATAAATGCTCAGTACGAATCATACTGCTATAGTAAGGCATTCCCCACCATCTTTTATTAGGATCAGGTTTTAGACGATATTCGCCACGAATACCTCCTAATCCCCCATGCTCAGAACCAATAAAAATTTTATCTGGATAGTTATGTCTCTCCCAGGCATAACCAGTTTCAGCATGTATACGCCAGCGATTTACATAATTTACTCCCACTACATCTAAAGTTCTAATAAATTCATCCGTAGTACGATTGTAGTCGGCCTTTATATTGTCGCAGGCAGAGGTTACTAAACGAGTAGGATCCTCTCGATGGCATATTTCTATCAAACGTTTAGCTATTTCCCATCCATAAGGTGTACCCTGCTCTGGTATTTCATTTCCTATGGACCACAGAACAACACTTGGGTGGTTGCGATCGCGTCGAATCATGGAAACTAAATCTTTTTCAGCGTCCTGATCAAAAAATTGGCCATAACCATATTTGACCTCGTCATTTTCACTCTTTCTCTTAATAATGCGCCACTCATCAAAGGCTTCGTCCATTACATAGAAGCCCATTTCATCACACATGTCCAATAATTCTGGAGCAGGAGGATTGTGTGCCATCCTAATTGCATTGCAACCCATCTCTCTTAGAATTTTAAGTCTGCGTCTCCAAACCTCTTCGGGAACCGCAGCACCAACACATCCACCATCATGGTGAATGCATACGCCATTTAATTTCGTATGGATTCCATTTACTGAAAAACCCTTATCCTTATCAAAGTGTATAGAACGTATTCCAAAACGAGTGTAAACGTCGTCTGTTATTGCATTGTTTTTGATAACTTTAGTATGTAGCGTGTAAAGTACAGGATCTTCAGCAGACCATAATGAAGGATTGCTTAGAACAAGTATATGTTCATGTAATTTTGCAGATGAGTAATCTTGGCTTAATAAAACATTGCCAGAAGAATCTAGAATATCTAAGGTTATCTCTGCTTCTTCCGTCAGCTCAACTTGCACATTTATATGTGCAGACTCTTTGGTAACTATAGGAGTAGTTACGAAAACACCCCAATGAGTCACTCGTACATGGTCAGTTTGAGTTAACCAGACATGTCTATATATTCCCGATCCTGTATACCATCTAGAATTAGGCTGTTCAGAGTTATCTACCCTAACTGCTATTACATTCTCTCCATCTACTAGATGAGGCGTAAGATCATACTCGAACCCAGTATAACCATAATTATGACGTCCAAGATAAACACCATTAATCCACACATCAGATTTTTGAAACACACCATCAAATTCTAATAGAGTAACAGGAGATTGTGGTCTACTAAAACGCTTGCGATACCAGCCAATACCTGCCGGTAGATAGGCACCATCACCCCCAGTGGGATTATTTTTATCGAATTCACCTTCAATACTCCAATCGTGTGGAAGATCCAGCTTGCGCCATTCACTATCATCAAAATCTGGCTTTGAAGCTTCTGGATAGTCACCTAGTGCAAATTTCCAATCATAGTCGAAGCAAATCTTCTTTCTTTTCATATTGTTCCCTCCATTAAGTTTACCCTCCCCTTGATTATAACTAGAGAGGTCTTTTATTTATTTTTGAAGCATAAATAATAATCTTGTTAATATTCTAAAGTCTTAAATTACAACTATCTTTAAGAAACTATTATTAAAAAATGTCTTTAAGATATATTGCAAGGCACTGTTAAATTTAATCAAAAATAGGTGTTAATTTGTTCTAGTTTGCAGAATCTAAGTTTACGTGTTTATATCTGTAGTATCAAATTTAAAATTACAACAATTAATTTTCT
>JGI24714J26587_10002290_pt1 | contig 12896 bp, 10 predicted proteins | sample BioPla4DNA2_FD_26587 | JGI IMG/M metagenome (IMG submission 26587)
GCAGCAAACCCCGGGATCGATCCATTGAATCTGCAAATCGGCCAGGTTATCTGCATTCCAAGATAGAGAAAACAGCCCTTGGTCCCGCCAAGGGCTGTGGATCAACTTTAACCTTTCAGAGCTTGCTCTGTTGAGACTTGAACACCTTCAGCTCGGAAACAGAACTTTGCTTCAATGGCTCTTGTAGGGCAGCTGGAAATGCATTCACCACAGCGAATACATTCTGGATGATTGGGCGTCTTTTGAGGATCTATCTCCAGCTTGCAGCTACGCCTGCAGGCAGTACAGTTGTTGCAAGCAGCTGTGATCTGATAATGGTAAAGACTTACTGGATTGAAGATGCTCAAAATAGCCCCTAAAGGACAAAGCAGCCTGCAGAAAGGCCGAAAGAGAATGATAGCAGAAATGATGGTGGCGATCAGGATTAACAATTTCCACTGAAAGAGGAAGCCTGCAGCAGAACGCAGGGATTCGTTAACAATCAAAAGTGGGACTCCTGCTTGTAGAGTGCCTGCAGGACAAATGAATTTGCAGAAGGTAGGCTGCCCAAAACCAAAATCATCGAGCCAAAATAGGGGCAGGGCCACTACGAAAACCAGCAAAACTGCATATTTGAGATATCTTGTGATAAAGTTAAGTTTCAGTCTTTTTTTCGGAAGGGGTATTTTATAAAACAATTCCTGGACGAGGCCAAATGGGCAGAGCCAGCCGCAGACCAGCCGTCCTGAAGCAGTGCCCAAAAGGACGAAAAATCCCAAAAGGTAAAAAGAAAACCTGTAGCGCAAGTCTATAATCACTGCCTGCAGGGCACCGATGGGACAAGAGCCTAAAGCGCCAGGGCAGGAATAGCAGTTAAGTCCCGGGAAACAAATAAACTTAGTGCTGCCTTTAAAAATATCGCCGGTAATAAAGCCTTTAAAATACCCGTTGCCTATCAGAGCTGCTCCCAGCTGCCATAATTTTCTTTTAGCCAATGCCAATGCACTCCAGACAGATATTGATGGCTTTCATGAAAACGGCAGCTGCTTCGCCCCGGATGACACCGAAAAAGAGCAACACGGCTCCTGAAAGCAGGAGGAAAATTTGCCGAGTTTTCAAACCTTCCACCTCCGTTTTTTTACTGTATTCGCTTTCAAGAGCCGCAAGTCCTGCTATGCTTTATTCGTATAGTCTTGGATAGCATTTCTGATGCCTTCTGTGACCAGCTGCAGGCATGGTTCGTATAAGCCCCAGGGCCAGCGGAAAATTTTCCGCAGCTGGCCCGTGGAAAGTTGCATCAGCTCGTGGATGCTTTTGCCGATCACAAAAGTGCTGACGTAACTTGCCGCAGCGATGGCCTGAGGCCTGCCTTGAATTAAATAGCGCGCCTCTTTGACAGTATCCGATTCTATATAAAGGTAAAATTGCAAGTAATTGCCAAGCTGCGGGCTACCGCTTTCCCCAATACCATTTGCATGGGGAAGGGTACCAATATTTTTTGGATTCGCAAAGTGATCCATGATCTCCATTTGCCTCGCCTCCTGCCTTTTCCTACCATATGCGTAAAGCATGGTAAATGACACAGCAGGAGATGGGACAAATCTTACGAATATTAAACTGGGAGGCGAAACTATGGAAATTCACAACCTCAGCGTGTCGATGNGTCCCGAGGAAGTAGAAAAGTGGCTGATAGAAAGGTCCAGTTCATCACAACTTCAGGTATTAAGCTTTACCAGCTTAAACGGCGAATTTGCCTTAAAGTTGCAATATAAAGGAATTTCCTTTCCTTTACGGTTCAAGATGGTCAAATGCGAACTATCCCTGGTTCATCTTGAAATTATCTCCCTGCCCCCTATCCTTTCTCTTTTGCCCCTCAGCCTTCTCTTCTCGGATGGTGGTGTCAGGCTGAAAGGTAGAGAGCTGTGGCTGGATTTTTCGCTCCTCTCAGGGGGCAGGATCGCAGATTTGGAGCTAGAGGAGATCCTCTTCCAGCCAGAGTCTATCAGGATAAAACTCCGGAACCTGGTGCTCAAGGAACCCTTTGCTTAAATTGCAGAAACAGCAAACTCCAGCTCATAGCACCTCTTCTCGCCTGGTTTCAGATAGCTCAAAGTTCCCCGAGCCCGCTCCTCTGCTCTCCCGTCTACGCGGCAATTGGCAGGTTCCAGCCCAAGAACGTAAGAACCCTGTTCGAAACGCTTCCAGTGAACCAAATTGGGCAATTGGCCGGGATGATAGGTAAGGTCTAGTTTCAAGCCGCTGCCTGTGAGGGTGATGGTTGCCTTCTCCTCTGTATTTTTGAGCATGTGATAATAGACCCGGGGCTGGTACCCGTAAGTTGGCGCTGCAAAAGAAGCATAATCAGGATTTGCCTCTGCAACAGGGTCTTTGGGAATGGTGGTATGGGGAGGCAGTTTGAGCTCTGAATCTTCACACACTAGCGGATAGCCTAAATTGATGTGATAGAGAATCATATGGGGTACTTTCTCAAAACCCTGGTTTTCTACTTCATCCCGCAAGAAAATCTTCGCCTCACCCAATTTCGCTGTAATGGTGCGTGTCATGACAACATTGGGTCCGAAAGCCGATGCTTCACGCACCTGTCCGGAAGCGTGGAGATAGTAGTCATCGCCTTCCCAGCGGGTCCAGGTGCAGACGTGCTGGGCAGGGGTGTTGGCAATTCTGCCGTGGAGGCCCAGCTCTTCACCTTCATCTTGACATGGATCACCTAGATATGTAAGTCCGCATGTGGTCAACAGTCCTCCGGCGAAGCTGCGCAGCCACCCATCCCCTTGGGGTTCAAAGTACTCTGGCCCGCTGTATGCAGCGGGGCTCAGCCAGCACAGCGGCAAGCCCCTGAAGCTGGCAATACCCAGATCCATGCCCCTGCCGGGAAGCACTACAAAGTCCAAGCCGGAACCTGTGCGGAAGCTGATTCCTTCCAGGCCCTTGGCTCTTCCCTCCTGGTAGGCAAACCGCGTCACCTCAGCTATTTGTGAAATGCTTCCTACCCTCTCGCTCAGCTCCTTCCTGGTAAAATTTTTGCCTGCAAATTGTGCCATTCTAATTCCTCCTCTCGATTTCCCTTTCTAAATCTAAAAGATATTTTTCTCCAGGATATTTCTCCAAGGCCACCTCCAGGGTTTCTCTGGCCTTTTTTTCATTGCCTGCGGTCAAATAAGCCAAGACCAAATTGTGGTATGTGGCCGGATCTGCTCGATTGGCAATGGAACTGGTATAGTGCTGCGCAGCTTTGACAGGATCCTCATCTAAAAGTTCATTGCCGAGATGAAAATGAGCCTCAGCCAGCTTCAGCGACAAAAGGTCGTCCATGGCAGCAGGAGCTTTGCCTTTGGCCTCTTCGAGGCAGGCCACAGCTTCTTGGTAGTTTTTTTCTTCCAGCGCTTCGCTGCCAGAGGCCAGAAGCTCTTTCCATGAGCCTGCCTGTGGAAAAGCTGCATTGACCATGGAAAGGAGAGTAATAAGGCCAAAACAGCTTACCACAAAGACCCTTTTGCTGCGGGGCTTGAAGGTTGAAAAGTAGGCAGCGAAAAACCCTGCCACAAGCCCTCCGATGTGGGCGAAATTATCGATCCCGGGAATCAAAAGTCCCAAAAATATGTTCAGTCCAATTACCAGCACCAAATGCTGTAGAGCCCCTGGGCGTACAGCGTGGCGGTAGAGAAGGGCAAAACACAAAAGGCTCCCCACCAGGCCGAAAATGGCGCCAGAAGCGCCGGCAGAGATGCTCTGCGGACTGAAGTAGAGGCTGCCTAAAACACCCCAAAGAGCGGCTGACAGGTAAATCAGAAAAAATCTCAGGCTGCCCGCCAGATACTCCACCTGCTGGCCAATGCTGTAGAGGGCATACAAATTCATTCCCAAATGGAAGATGCCAAAGTGCAGAAATGGAGCGGTTAAAAAACGCCACCATTGGCCGCTGAAGATGGCTGGGGCCCACTTGGCACCATACTTCAAGAGAACTAGAGGATCCTCTGGATTTCCCTGAAGAGCTACTAAAGCATAAACCATTAGATTGAGTACGATCAGCAGCCAGGTGACAACGCTTTCTCGTTTCTGCATATCACACACCCTTTTTTAATATATACGCTTTTTTGCTTCTTTCACCTCCCTCAATTTCTAATAATTCTTTCTTTAGCATAAAAATTAAAAAAGCAAGGGGGTGAAAGGATGAAAGCGAATGCTGTGTTCGCAGGCGGCGGAATCAAGGGGATTGGCCTTTTAGGAGCTTTCTCAGTAGCAGAGGAGCAGGGTTACCGGTGGGAAAAACTGGCAGGGACTTCAGTAGGCGGAATGCTGGCTGCCCTTGTGGCAAGCGGGTATAAAGCCCGAGAGATCTACGAGATTATCGAGGGTTTCGATTTTACACAGCTGTACGATGGAGATTTTCAAAAGCTGCTTCCCGGTCTAGGAATGCTTACAAGCATTATCTTCGAAAAAGGGATCTACCAGGGCAGAGCACTGGAAAACTGGATGCGGAGCCTCCTTAAGGCAAAAGGTGTTTCAACCTTTGGCGATCTTCCCCCTGGCCGGCTATCTTTAATTGCAGCAGATCTAACCAAAAACAGAATGGTGATTCTCCCGGACGACCTGCCAGCTTACGGCCTTACGCCAGAAAAATTCAGCGTTGCCCAGGCTGTGCGGATGAGCGCAAGCCTGCCCTTTTTCTTTGCGCCTGCGCTGCTCAAGAACGGTAAAACAGCCAGCTACATTGTCGATGGAGCTTTAATAAGCAATTTCCCCATCTGGTTGTTCCAGAAAGAAAACCTTCCTACCTTCGGCTTCCACTTCCAAACAGACCACCAGCCCCAAAAAGCCAACAACCTCTTGGAATATATACAGGCCATCATTCTCACTACAATCAGCGGCTTAGACAAGAGATCTATAACTCAAGGGAAAAATACACGGCTTATTGCTGTTCCCACCTTGGGTATATCTACAGCGGATTTCGCCTTGACTCCTGGCCAGAAAAAGCGCCTCTACGAGGCTGGGAGAGCTGCCGCCCAAGAATTCTTTCGCAGATAAAAAGTTCTTTTTTCTGGGAATGAAGCACAAAATTTGCTCAAGCGGAATAAGATGGTACAGCACTAGTGAAAGGAGGGCTCTTATGTCTAAAACAGAAAAGGAACAGAAGAAGGTTGAACAACAAGAGGTGAAAGAGAATATAGGCGAAGTGAAGCAGGAGTCCAGATCATGTCCAGGCGGCACACTGTATACAATTAGGCGCGGAGATACGTTTTTCGAGCTTGCCCGCAGGTTCGGCACCACTGTGAACGCAATTGTGGCTGCTAACCCCGGAGTTAATCCTAACAACCTACAAGTTGGACAGGTAATCTGCATCCCAGGGACAGGCGGTGGAGGAACACCGCAGCCAGGCAGCTGCCCAGGGGGATTCCTCTACACGATCAGATCAGGAGATACTTTCTTCCTCCTGGCCCAGCGCTTCGGCACCACTGTTGAGGCTATCAGGCGGGCAAACCCCGGTGTGGACCCCAATAACCTTCAGATCGGGCAGGTAATCTGCATCCCTGTACCTGGCCCTGGACCTACACCACCCGTGTGCCCAGGCGGTTTCCTTTACTCGATCAGATCAGGAGATACTTTCTTCCTCTTGGCACAGCGCTTCGGCACTACTGTTGAAGCCATCAGGCGGGCAAACCCTGGCGTGGATCCAAACAACCTTCAGATCGGGCAGGTAATCTGCATACCAGTTCCTGGCCCTGGACCTACACCACCCGTGTGCCCAGGCGGTTTCCTTTACTCGATCAGATCAGGAGATACTTTCTTCCTCTTGGCACAGCGCTTCGGCACCACTGTTGAGGCCATCATGCGCGCGAACCCCGGCGTGGATCCAAACAACCTCCAGATCGGGCAGGTAATCTGTATACCAGTTCCTGGCCCCACACCGCCACCAATCTGCCGCGGCTTCTTCTATACAATCAGACCTGGCGACACCTATTTCCTCTTGGCACAGCGGTTTGGCACCACAGTTGAAGCGCTAATTGCTGCCAATCCAGGCGTTGATCCCAATAACCTGCAGGTCGGCCAGGTAATCTGCATCCCTGTACCTGGTNCGGTGCCGTGTCCGGGTGGAACCCTCTACACAATCCGCGCAGGTGATACGCTCTTTTCCATCGCCCAAAGATTTGGTATTACAGTACAGGCGATACTCAACGCCAATCCTGGTTTAGATCCAAATAACCTCCAGATAGGGCAAGTGATCTGTATCCCAGCTCCTACCCCTGTTCCCTGTCTTGGCGGCACCCTCTACACCGTCAGACCAGGTGACACGCTCTTCTCAATCGCTCAAAGGTTCGGCACAACTGTCAACGCTATTATCGCTGCTAACCCTGGCATCGATCCCAATAACCTGATTCCAGGGCAGGTCATCTGCATTCCTGTCCCACCGCCAGTTCCGTGCCCTAATGGCTTTCTCTACACTGTAAGAGCCGGAGACACCATCTTCTCTATTGCCCAAAGGTTCGGAACCACAGTAAACGCCATTATCGCTGCCAATCCTGGAATTGATCCCAATAACCTGCAGGTCGGGCAGATAATTTGCGTGCCTCAACCAGGCCCTGTCCCATGCCCAGGCGGTACCCTCTACACTATCAGGCCAGGCGACACACTCTTTAATATCGCTCAAAGATTCGGCACAACCGTCAATGCTATTATTGCTGCCAACCCCGGCATCGATCCCAATAACCTGATCCCTGGTCAGGTGATCTGCGTTCCTGTTCCCGGACCTGTCCCTTGTCCAGGCGGCACTTTATATACAGTCAGGCCAGGCGACACGCTCTTTTCCATCGCCCAGAGATTCGGAACTACCGTAAACGCCATTATCGCTGCCAATCCTGGGATCGACCCGAATAACCTGCAGATTGGGCAAGTAATCTGCATCCCTGCCTAAACGACCGCTTCAAAGAGCCCCCAGTCAGACTGGGGGCTCTTTTTTAGAATAAGCTCAATTGCCTGCTTCTGGGTTTTGGGGAAATCTCCTCATCCTCCAGTAGTTGTTTGGGGATCTCCCGGAGAAAACGTGAGGGCTTGCGAGGCCTGCCTGTTCTGCTTTTTGCGCTGAGCAGGATCAGCTGTTCTTTTGCCCGGGTCATCCCTACATAAAAAAGTGATCTTTCCTCCTCAAGCTCCTCGTCTAAAGGCAACAGGCCCTCCTCTACTCCTGCAATAAAGACCACAGGAAATTCCAGGCCTTTGGCTGCATGAAGGGTGAGCAGGGTCACAGCCTGAGGCTCGTAGCTCTCTTTTTCCACATCTCCATCAGTGAGGAGTGCAAGCCGCCTCAACAATTTTTCAAGCTGCCTTTCCTTAGTCTTCGCCAAAATTTCCAAACCGTCATCTTGAGGCAATTCCCCGAACCAGCTCTCGAGGATTTCCGCTACAGTCTTGCTCTCCTGACAATCGCGCAGCTGCAGCAGTTTCTTCCCGCAGGGTAAAGCTGCAATTTGTTCGCTGACAGGCGCCGGGTTTCCCTGCAGACTTTCCCATTCTGCAGGACCCAAGTGTGCTTTCAAGATTTGTTTGAGATGGAATTCATCCTGAGGATTGGCAAGAAAATGGAGCAGCGCTAAAGCCTCTCGGGCGGGTTTGCTCTCAAAAATGCTCTTTTTCCCCACCAGCCGGTAAGGAATACTGGCATGGATGAGGCATTTTTCGAGCTCATCTGCCTGCTCACCAGTCCTGAAACAGACAGCAATGTCAGCAAAACCATAGCTGCTCTCGTCCTCAGCCGAAACAGCTCCTTGGCCGTGAGCAGAGAGCATCTCTGTGCCGCCAACAAGCTTTTGAATCTCTTTGGCGATGGCGATTCCCTCAGCTTTAGGACTTGCCACGCACAAATGGCGGATAGCTGTCCCGGCTGAGCGCACGGCAGCAAGTTTAAGAGGATAGCGGTCTGGGTTGTGGCTGATTACCTTGCCTGCTGCAGCCAGGATGGTGCTTGTAGAGCGGTAATTTTGATTGAGAACGAAAAGCTGGCTGTTGGGGTAATCCCGCTGTAGCTGTTTGAAAAAGCTTTTCTCGGCGCCGCGAAAGCCGTAGATGGCCTGGTCCGGATCGCCGATCACAAAGAGTCCCTCACCGCTTCCAGCCCAAGCCCTCACCAATTCATATTGGACCCTGTTTAAATCCTGAAACTCATCGACACAGAGGTATCTAAACTTTTCGCGCCAAGTTGAGGACAAATCCTCCCGGCTCACTTCCAAAGCCTGCAGGAGGATGTCGTCGTAATCCATAGTATTGTAGCGCGCAAGGCAAGCATTGTAGGCGTGGTAATGGGAGCGAATTTCCGCTGGCACCTCTCCTTTTGCCTTGGCCAGAGATATGTTTTGGGCAAGTTTTTTCAGTTCCCGTCCCTTTTTGCCTGTAGCTTCTGCCAGCACTTCCCTGCTGTCAATCTCATCGAGAATCATGGGCAGCTGGCCTTCTGAGCCTAACAAAGAAAGGGCTATGCTGTGGAAGGTCCCGACTGTACACTCGCAAGCAGCTGCTTTGCCCAACAGGCCTTCCAGCCTCCTTTTTAGCTCTTCTGCTGCTTTGTTGGTGAAAGTGACAGCTGTGATCTGGCGAGGCGCAACACCCTTTTCTGCTACCAGATGTGCGATCCTGTAGATGAGGGTGTGGGTTTTGCCTGTGCCTGGGCCAGCCAGCACTGCAATGGGTCCTCCTTCAGCCTCTACAGCCTCTTTTTGCTGTGAATTCAGGAGTTCCTGAGAGCCAGCTGCCTTTTCCTGTAATTTCGAGATGGGCTTTGGGGCAGACTTTTTCTTTTTCGGCGCAGCAGGCTGGTCTATTTTGAAAAGGGTTCCCTGGCCTAAGATTTCCGCCCGCAGCTGGGGCGAAAGTATTTTGATCACGCCGTATTCTCCGTCGAAGCCGCCTTGTGCTTCCACTTTCCCTTCCCGCATTCTGGCAATTGCAGCAGCAAGAAGGGGTCCGCCCTGCTTCTCTAATTCTTCTGTAGGCGCATGTCGGAGGATTTCTAGTTCCGGCCCTAAGCTTCTGATAAGGTCTTGGTAGGAAGTTTCGACTTTTTTACTCTTCTCCCCTACCTCATGGACATCAGCCAAAACCTGCCTGAGGGGCACCAAAGATTCAAAAGATCTAGCACCAGGAGGCTTTGCTCCTTTCGGCCTGTCTGCAAGCTCAACCACCCTGTGCAGTACTCCTACAGTTACAGGCCTACTGCAGACTGGACAAAGCCCTCCTAAGGCTAAAGTTTCCTCTGGCTCCAAGCGGACCTTGCAGTTTCTGTGTCCATCCAGGTGGTATTTGCCCTCTTCAGGGAAGAATTCGATGGTAGTTAAGTCTTTCTTCTGCAGAGCCTTTCTAATGCCGGCAAAAGAAAGTTCACCGGTGATCACATTTGCTTCTCTCGCCAGATTGTTGGGGGAATGGGCGTCGGAATTAGAAACCAGGGCAAAGCGGTCCAAGGCACTGAGCCGCCAGTTCATGGCAGGATCAGAGGAAAGGCCTGTTTCCAGGGCAAAAATCTGGTCTGCCAGATCGCCGAAACATTCTTCTATTGTATCGAATCCGGATTTGGCTCCGAAGAGAGAAAAATGCGGCGTCCAGATGTGGGCAGGAATGAAGATAGCATCTGGACACACCTCAAGGGTGATTGCCAATAGATCCCGAGAGTCCAGACCTAAAATGGGTCTGCCGTCTGAATGGAGGTTGCCGATTTTATCGAGGCGCTTGCTCAGCTGCTCTGCGCTCTCGAGGCTCGGCAGCACCACAAGGTTGTGGACTTTTCGGGTCTTGCCGTCCCTTTTATAAATCGAACTGATCTCACCTGTAATTATAAACCGGACCTGGGGTCCCTGCTTTAACTTGTAAAGGCCCGCTTCTGCCTCTGTAAGCTTCTCTTTAAGTTCTTCCCGCCAGCCTCTGTGGGTGAAGTCTCCTGTGCCGATTACATCTAACCCCTTCTCCACAGCAGCCTTGGCAAGGCCTTCTGGATTTGCTTCTTTGCTTGTAGCCATGGAATAGTGTGAATGGATATGTAGATCTGCGATAAACTCCAATGTTTAATCTCTCCCCTGTTTGTCTTTCCCTAGCTTTATTTCTGCTTCAGGCAGACGAATCCCTTTATCTAGAGACTGAGAAAAAAGAGGGGCGGGAAGGTCCCTTCCCGCCCAAGAACTACAGGTGCAGTGTGCGGAGAGAATTTAAGATGGCAAGCAATGTAACGCCTACATCGGCAAATACAGCCAGCCAAATCCCTGAGATGCCAAAGAGCCCCAGGAGCATGAACAGTGATTTCACCCCTAATGCAAAGATGATGTTCTGGGAAACTATCCGCCGGGTTTTTCGGGCAACCCTGATCCCTCGAGAAAGTTTGCTCAAATTATCGTCCATGATCACCACATCTGCAGCCTCAATTGCTGCATCTGAACCCAAACCGCCCATAGCGATCCCAACGTCCGCCCTGCTGAGGACAGGCGCATCATTGATTCCATCGCCAACGAAAGCAAGGATCCTGCCCCTGCGCAGCTCTTCTAGTTTCTCCACTTTATCTTCAGGCAGAAGCTCTGCATGGACCTCGTCCAACCCAAGTTCTCTGCCTACATTCACCGCAACAGACTCGTCATCGCCGGAGAGCATCACCAGCTTCTCAATTCCTAACTGGCGAAGCTCTCTGATCGCTTGCGCGGACTGAGGTTTGATTCTGTCTGCAACGATCAAGTAGCCGCGATATTGGCCGGCCACTGTCACGTGGACTGTGGTGCCGACGGTTTCGCAAAATGCATCGCTGTGGGGAATGCCTTCCTTGTGCATGAATTTGTCGGTGCCTAAAATCACCTGCTCCCCTGCTATGGTACCCTTGATCCCGAACCCAGGAACCTCCTGGTAATCTGAGATGGCAAGGGGATCCACATCTTGGCCGTAGGAGGTAATAATCGCCTTAGCTATAGGGTGGTTGGATGCTGCCTCGAGTTTTGCAGCAGGCTCCAAAACCTCCTGGGGAGTGAAGCCGTTTGCAGGATGGATTTNCGTCACCTGGAAGCTTGCCTCTGTGAGGGTGCCGGTTTTGTCAAAGGCGACTGCATCTAATTTTGAGAGCACATCCAGGTAATTGGCTCCCTTGACTAAAATCCCCTCTTTTGAGGCGCGGCCAAGTCCTCCGAAATACCCAAGGGGTACCGAAACCACCAAAGCACAGGGACAGGAAATCACAAGGAGCACCAAGGCGCGGTAGAGCCAGGTGGAAAACGAAGCACCAAAGACCAAAGGCGGAAGAATAGCAACAGCTGCTGCCAAAGCTACCACTGTAGGGGTATAATAACGGGAAAAAGAGGTAATCATTTTTTCTGTTTTGGCTTTTCTGCTGGCTGCTTCCTCAACTAAGGCGAGAATTCTGGCAATTGCTGATTCTCCAAAAGGCTTTGTGGTCTTGATCACCAAAAGCCCTTCTGTGTTGACCATCCCTGCCAAAGCAGTATCCCCTGGTGAAAGACGTCTGGGCACAGACTCTCCTGTTAGGACTGAGGTGTCTACAAAGGTTTCTCCTTCCACTACTACGCCATCTAAGGGAATCCTCTCCCCTGCTTTCACCACAATCTCTTGGCCAAGCTGGACTTCCTCTGGTGAGGCCCGCCGCAGCTCGTCCCCTTCCCTCACCCATACTTCCTCCGGCCTGAGCTGGACAAGGGAAGAAATTGCGCTACGGGAACGCTTTACTGCATGGTCCTGCAGCATCTCGCCGATGAAGTAAAAAAGCATCACTGCAATAGCTTCCGGTATTTGGCCGATGGCAATGGCCCCTAAAGTGGCAATGGACATCAGTGCGTTTTCATCGAAAAGTTCACCGCGGAAAACGTTGCGGGCAGCTTGTTTCAGCACACCACCACCTACTGCGAGGTATGCAAAGAGCAGAAAGAGATTCCCTAAAACTACCTGCTGAAACTGCGTTTCAGCTATATACCCCAGCAGAATCAATGCCAGGGTCAAAAGGATTCGCTTTAAGGCAGCCTGCTCCTCTCTGATGAAAGAGAGGAAACCGCCTGCTTCAGCCTGGGGCTTAGAAGCGACTCTCACATCAGGCTCCAGAGAGGAGATTATTCTTTGGGCGTGTTCCAGCTGATCCGGGTCTATTTCCAAGGTTGCAGCTGCGAAGTTGACTTTAGCTTCATTAAAGCCTTCTGTGTTTTGGAGAGCTTGTTCTATTTTCAAAGCGCAGTTCGCGCAGTCAAGTCCTTCTAATTGAAAGCGAGCTTTCTGCACAGGGCTGCACCTCCTAACGTTCTTCTTCGTAGTGTTCTTTGGCCACTTCCATAAGCTTGATTACATGGTCGTCTGCCAGAGAATAGTAGACCATTTTGCCCTCTCTGCGATACTTGACAAGCCGCAGGAGCTTCAAAAGACGCAAATGATGGGATATTGCAGGCAGCGACAGTTCCAAAATCTCTGCCAGATCGCAAACACACATCTCCTCCTGGGACAGAAGATACAATATTTGCGTCCGCACTTCCTCGCCTAAAGCTGCAAAAAGCTCGGAGAGGCCTGCGACCTCAACTAGCTTTTCTTTCAGCGTTTTGGTCTTTTCTGTATGCGGCTCATAGCAGCCGCATAGGTCTCCGTTTTTTTCCACGGTAACCTGCCTCCCTTTGTTAAACAATTAAACAACTGTTTAATTGTATTATACATTCATTGGAGGAAAAAGTCAAAAGGATATGTTTTAAAATAAAAAAAGCCGCAAGGTTCAAGCTTTGCGGCTTCTCTATCTTAAGATGGTGCCCGGGACCGGACTTGAACCGGTACGGTGTGAACCACACGCCCCTCAAACGTGCGCGTCTGCCAGTTCCGCCACCCGGGCGCTGACAATTCATATTATAACTGCTTGAAGTCTTTCTGTCAAGCACCTTTTTTTAGTCAGA
>JGI24714J26587_10002303_pt1 | contig 12861 bp, 10 predicted proteins | sample BioPla4DNA2_FD_26587 | JGI IMG/M metagenome (IMG submission 26587)
CCTAACTGATGGTTTAAAAGACCTAGCTAACTAGCTACTTCAGTACGGGATTTTATATACTTCCATTTGCCAGACCTGTATCTTAGGAAGATGATACCTCCCCTGGTGTANTGGTCTAGGACTAGGGCTACCCAGGCACCAATTAGGCCCCATCCCAACACATGGACAAAAACATGGGCAAGTAGGACCCTGACAAACCATATACCAAAGGCTGAGGCATAAAGGGGATACATAGTATCTCCTGCACCCCTTAGGACGCCTGACAAGGTCAACTGACTAGGCATGCCAAGCTGGGCAAGGGCTACTATCTTTAGGACTGTGCCTGCCATCCGGGCAACCTCTAGATCACTTGTGTAGATCCGGGCCATTGGATAGGAAAAGATAATAAAGTTAAGCCCTACAAAACAGGCAACCCCTATTGCCAAACGATGGACCAAGGAGCTGTACCTTTGTGCGTCTTCTAGCTTGTTGGCTCCTAGACTCTGGCCAACTAGGGTTGTGGCAGCTACTCCAAAGGCCATGCTCGGAGCAAAGGTTAAACCATTTATATTGAGCCCTATCTGGTGGGCAGCAAACTCTGCAGTCCCTAGGACTGATACTGTACGGGCAAACATCATAAGCCCGCTTTGGATGATGACCTGCTCTATTGCAGCTGGAAAACCTATATTAAAGACCTGCTTTATTATAGAAAAGTCGAGACGGTAGTTACCCTTTAGGGGTATGGACATTCTAGAGATACCCTTTTTAGAAAAGAGTACATAGAGGGCAAAGGTACAAGCTATGACTTTAGAAATTGTAGTTGATATAGCAGCGCCCTGTACTCCTAACTCTGGGAGGCCTAGCTTTCCGTAGATAAGTATATAGTTTCCTATAACATTTAAAAAGTTGGCCCCTAAATTGTATAGCATAGGTATCTTTGTTTCACCAGCTCCCCTGAGTGAGGCAGTAACTCCAGCTGTAACAGCCTGAAAAACCAGGCCTGCTGAAATAATCTGGAAATACCGGGTACCAATCTCCATAGTATCCTCGTTACCGCCCATAAAGGCTATGATATATCTAGCTGCAAGGATACCAGCCAGGGACAGGATAAGACCCAGTCCAATATTTATAAGCAGGATCTGCCTTGAGACAGACCTAGCCTTTTTTTGGTTACCTGCACCAATATTCCAGGCGACCAGGGTGGTAGTACCGACATTGACGGCAGCGAAAACTGCAAACAAGAGAAAAAAGGGCTGATTTGTAAGGCCTATGGCGGCAATACCTGCCTTGCCTGCCTCTCCCTTTATTTGCCCTACCATAACCATATCTACCATGCCAAATAGTGTGGACATAACTAACTCAATAAAGGCCGGTAGGGTTATAGCTATGATAGTCTTCCATATATTTTGATCGCGGGCACTCAAGGAGTCCCTTTTTGCTTTAAACAGCCTTTTAAACAAAAAAATAACCTCCTATATATAAATAAAGGCTTGTGATTTTCTAATAGCATATTTTTGTACTATATCATATTTTTTTATAAAAAAATATAGAAATGTGTCAAAGCCACTTATACGTATAACCAATCTAATTTTATCATGAATATTTCATTTAGACAATTAGCCAAAAGTGATAGAGATCAGGTATATTTTGTACTATAATGTATAAAGATGCAATGATAAATATTTCATACCAACATATCTAGATGAAGGGGGAAGTGATATTTCAGGTGGCCAGTGGCAGAGGGTTGCTATAGCTAGAGGCTTTTTTAGGCCCCATAGTATAATTGTAATGGATGAGCCAACCGCTGCCATAGACCCCTTAGAGGAAAAACGCGTATATGAAAGGTTTGCAAGGATTGCAGAGGGCAATACTGCCATAATAGTTACCCATAGGCTTGGTTCTGTCAGGCTAGCTGATAGGATTATTGTTATNGACCAGAGTAGGCTAGTGGATATGGGTACCCATGAAGAGCTACTAGGTAGGGCCGGCAAATACAAGGATATGTGGCAGGCCCAGGCCAAGTATTATGTATAATAGATGATAGTTATGACTGTACAAGGCCTTTTGCCAGCATAAAATAAAAAGAAAAATGCTTTCTAATAGGTTTATAATAGATTATCAAAAGGGAGGGATTTTATGACCGAGTGTAGCCATTGCAATATACAGGATACTGACCAAAGCTGTATTAGCCTAGTGCCTATATTTTCTAACCTTACCCATAGTGAGATACACAAGATAGCCCAGATTACAACCAGTCGCAATTTTGAAAAGGGAGAGATAATCTTTATGGCTGGGGACAAGGGAGATAGGCTTTATGTTATCCACAAGGGCAAGGCAAAGATAACAAAGCTGTCCGAGGCAGGCAAGGAACAGATAATAAGGGTTCTAGGGCCTGGAGATTTTCTAGGCGAGCTGTCCATCTTTATCGAGGCCCCCGTAGACTCCAATGCAGAGGCCTTGGAGGACATGACTGTTTGCATGATTGAAAGTGACAAGCTAAAGGATATTATTAGCAAGAACCCTAGTATTGCGGCTAAGGTCATAGAGGAGTTAAGTAGGAGGCTGCAAAGCTCAGAGCGTCTGATAGAATCCCTGGGCCTACATGATGTTGAGCAACGGGTAGCTGACTACCTACTTAGGCTGGCTGCAGACAAGGAGCAGATAATTCTACCCCTTAGCAAAAAGGACCTAGCTGCCCATATTGGTACCAGCCAGGAGACCTTAAGTAGAAAGCTAAGCTTGTTTGAAGAGCTAGGACTGATTAATCAGTCAGGCCATAGAAAAATCATCATAAAAAATAAAAAGGGCTTAGAAGAAATTCTAAACCCTGTCTAGTTAGTGTCTACCACTTAACCTCTTATTAAAGGATAAAATAAAGGCGAGGAAAACTAGTTTATCAAAGATATAATTTTTTTAAGTAGTGTAGTTGTCGAAATATCCTTGTATATAAACTATAGGGGTACCCTTGTCACCGCTACCGGAGACCAGGTCACTTAGTGACCCGATAAGGTCAGTGAGTCTCCTAGGGGTAGTGCCCTGTGACTCTTTTGATCCCACCAGATCATCACACTTGTTTTTGATAAAGTCAGCTATTGCTTTTTTCAGGTCCTCGCCCCTTAGGTGGGAAAACTGGTTGTCTGCTAGGTATTTTAGCTTTACTTCATTTGGTACGCCTTCTAGGCCCTTGGTATAGGCAGGAGAAACTACCGGATCGGCTAGCTCCCATATCTTGCCTACTGGGTCTCTAAAGGCCCCATCTCCATATACCATAACTTCAATCTTTTTGCCTGTCTTTTCCTGAACCCTACTTTGGATTTTTTCAACCAAGGCCTGACAGTCTCTAGGGAATAGCTTTAGGCTATCCTCTGTTGCTGTATTACTGCCTAAAAGGCCATACTCTTCATTGTAGCCACTATTATCAAGGGGCTGGTTCAGGATATTATCAAGTCCATAGACCTTTTCTGCTCCATTGGCCTTAAGTATTCGCTTTGTCCTCTTTCTGGTATGGATATCACAGGCCAGGATGGACTTTGTGTAGTCTAAGATAGTGGTTGGGTTATTTGAAAAAATAATCTGGCAGGGGGTATCATATTCTTTAGCTATTGCCTTGTAAAACTCTACATAGTCCACACCTGTAAAGGGGTGCTTGGCATAGCCAAAGTGGTCCCTGTATTCTGCCTCTGTGAGGACATCTGACCAGGGGTTAACCCCTTTTTCATCAAGCAGGCACTCGTCAAAGAGATGATTGCCCACCTCGTCAGCTGGATAGGATAACTGGATAACTAGCTCTTTAGCACCCTTGGCAATCCCCTTTAGGCATAGGGCAAACCTATTTCTACTTAGGATTGGAAAGACTAGGCCAATTGTATCATCGCCATATTTAGCCCTTATATCCTTTGCGATAGCATCTGTAGAAGCATAATTACCCTGGGCCCTAGCTACAATGGACTCAGTTATGGATAAAATATCCCGGTCCTTGATAGTAAAATTATCAAGCTTTGCCGCCTTAAGCAGGCAATCTACAAGGATATTTTCTAGCTGGTCACCCTCGTTTATTATCGGTGTCTTTAGCCCTCTTGCTACTGTGCCTGTCATTTTGCCCATTTGCTTACCCCACCTTACTATGATTACTTGTTGCTTGGGAGAGACAAATCCATTAAATTAATTCCCTTCCATATTGTAATATATACTATTTATATGGTATAAGTAAAGTAAATAGATTTGATAATGGATATAAGGAGAGTTTATATGTCTATAAAACTAGACCTATATAGGATATTTTCAGTCACTGCCCAGCAGCATTCCTTTTCGAGGGCGGCCAAGGAGCTATACATGACTCAACCGGCCATAAGCCAGGCCATTTCACAGCTAGAAGAGGACCTAGATACTAGGCTTTTTTCTAGGAGTTCAAAGGGGGTCAAGCTAACAAATGAGGGCAAAAAGCTCTATGAGTATGTTAGCTCTGCCCTAAAGTTAATACAGGCTGGGGAAAAGAGGCTAGCTGAGGCCAAGGAGCTAGATATTGGAGAGCTAAGGATTGGAGTGGGTGATACTATATCAAAGTATTATCTCCTGCCCTATCTTGAAAAATTCCACAACACCTATCCCAATATCAGATTAAATATCATAAACCGCACTACCCCTGACCTGTGTGCCCTTGTAAACTCAGGGGAGGCTGACCTGGCTGTATGTAATTTGCCCATCAGAGATAGCTCCCTAGAGATTATAAAGCTAAAGCAGATACAAGACATCTTTGTCTGTGGTGACCGGTATAGGTATTTGCTAGACCGTGAGCTTGATCTAAAGGACCTAATTGATCTACCCCTAATATTTTTAGAGTCCAAGGCCAACTCCCGTCGGTATGTGGATGGTTTTTTAGCGGCAAATGGGGTCAGGCTAAAGCCTGAGATAGAACTAGGGTCCCATGACCTACTGCTTGAGTTTGCCAGGATCAACCTAGGAGTAGCCTGTGTAATCAGGGAGTTTTCCCTAGACTATCTAAACTCATGCCAAGTATATGAGCTAAAAACTAAAAAGACAATCCCCACTAGAGATGTGGGCTGCTGCTTTTTAAAGAGTGTATCCCTTACTCCGGCCTCGGAGAGATTTATTGAGGTTTTAATGGATAATTAGCCTTAAATTAAGTAAAAGAAAATCCCTAGCAACAGAAAGAGTTTACTAGGGGAGAGCTAGACTTTTACTATAAGAGTTCTAGTAATGGTATAAAGACCAGAAGCGATGACCAGGGCCTGGCATCCTTACAGCTAGACAGCAAGGCTACAATAGATGCAGGCTACCGCTGGCGCGAATTTGAAACACTTAAACTAAACGAACTTATGAGGAGGCCAAAAGACTGTGTACAATGGTCCTGCAGGATAAATAAGATCTAGTATTATACCGGCATTATAAAGCTGTGCATAGCAATTGAGGGCTGCTATGGATGAAATCCAATTAATCTTGCTTTAAATTATAAGGGGTGCTATAATATAGAAAAATAATATTTGTTGCTAGGGGAGCTAAGGCTGAGAGGACTTGTTCCGACCCTTTGAACCTGTAGGATAATACCTGCGTAGGGAAGCTATGTTTGAAACTTAAACATGAAGAGCTTCTTCATGTTTTTCTTTTTCTCTGGCAATAAGAAAAAGGAGGTTTTTCACTTGTTGGCTAAAGCGTTATCGCATCTAGCTAGTATCTTTGAAAAGTTCAGTGAGCTTTCACCTACCACAATAGCAGTAGTAATAGTGCTTTTTATTGTGGGCATAGGTGGACTAGTCCTAGTTAAGAGGGGCAGAAAGGTAAAGTTTACAACCAGGATGCTGGTCATGGCTAGCCTTTGTATAGCCCTTTCATTTGTACTGTCCTATATTCGCCTATGGAGGATGCCCCAGAGCGGGAGCNTTACCCCTGCAAGCATGCTGCCCCTTATCCTCTTTGCNGTTATTTATGGGCCNATCCCAGGGATTATGACGGGAATGGCCTATGGGATGCTTCAGTACTTTCAAGGAGGCTATGTAGTCCATTGGGTCCAGTTTATTATTGACTTTCCTCTGGCCTTTGGCCTTATAGGTCTAGCTGGCCTCTACAGAAAGAACCTACTTGTATCAAGCTTTATAGGAATATTTAGTAGATTCTTAATGCACTTTTTAGCTGGTCTAGTATTCTTCTCAGAGATAACCCAGGCATCAGACATAATGCCATCTATTTGGTACTCCCTTACCTATAACGGTACTTATTTGGGTATAGAGTTTCTAATAACTGCCCTTATCCTTTCTCTGCCCCCTATTAGGAAAATGACAGGTCACCTTCAAAGGACCTACGGAAGTGTAGAGCAAAAAACTAGCGCCTGACCTTAGAGTCAGGCTTTTTTTATCATAAATAATATCCTAGGGGTCCTTAGGAAAGCCTATATAGATAATATAGGGGTCCTTGTGGAAATAAGTTACTGTCAAATAAGATACCCTTATAATATAATTAGCCTGTGGTTAGCTAGGAGCCGATATGAAATAAAGTATAAAGATATAGGCAAGGGGCCTAGCTAGATTATAAGATATAAGTATCACAAGGAAAAAACTATGAAGGGTGTTTTTAAATGAATAATTGTAAATTAAAAAATTACGCTAGGGTTGTTATAAAAAAGGGCTTGAACCTACAAAAGAACCAGACCCTAGTAATTTCAAGTCCCATTGAGTGTGCTGACTTTGCTAGACTAGTAGCTCAAACAGCCTATGATGAGGGGGCTCGCCAGGTAGTTGTAAGATGGAACGATGAGCTATTATCCAAGATCACCTACAAGAGCGCCCCAGATGAAATCTTCGATGAGTTTCCTGACTGGCAAAGGGTCTATTTTGAGCATTATGACAATATTGATGCAGCCTACTTAAGTATTGCTGCCTCTGACCCTGAGCTTTTTGCTGATGTTGACCCTGGTCGGATTTCAAGGTCTAATAAGGCAGCCTATACAGTTTTAAAGGAACACTCAGAGCGAACAATGAGCAACCAAAACCGCTGGTGTGTTATATCCGTCCCAACTGTAGCCTGGGCTAAAAAGGTATTCCCAGACCTAGCTGAGGATCAGGCAGTTGAAAGGCTTTGGGATGCAATCCTAAAGGCTGTAAGGGCAGACACCCAGGACCCAGTGGCTGAGTGGTCCCTACATATAGACAGGCTAAAGACCAATGTGGAAAAGCTAAACTCCTATCAGTTCAAGGCCATGCAAATTAAAAATTCTCTTGGCACTGATCTTGAGATTGAACTGCCTAACAATCACCTATGGCTAGGGGGATCTGAGGAGTCCACAAAGGGCATAGACTTTATAGCTAATATGCCAACAGAAGAGGTCTTTACTGCACCAAAAAGAAATGGAGTCAATGGCAAGGTAGTAGCTTCAATGCCCCTTAACTATAATGGAAACCTTATTGATGACTTTACTATGACCTTTAAGGATGGCAAGGTTGTTGACTTTACTGCCAATACAGGCTATGAGGTTTTAAAGCAGCTGATTGAGACCGATGAGGGTGCAGCCTATTTAGGTGAGCTGGCTTTAGTCCCCCATGACTCCCCCATATCTAATATGAATATATTATTTTACAATACCCTATTTGATGAAAATGCTTCTTGCCATCTGGCCCTAGGCAAGGCCTATCCGGTCTGTATCAAGGATAGCGAGGATATGACCGCTGAAGAGCTAAAGGAGGCTGGCATAAACAATTCCCTTGTCCATGTGGACTTTATGTTTGGCACAAAGGACCTTGAGATAATAGGGATAACAGAGGTAGGCGACAGGGTAGCAGTTATGAAAGAAGGTAACTTTGTTATAGACTAAGGGTAAAATCCGTAAGTGGATAGATTGAGTATCAATAGTATTGTAATGAGGATAGGCTACTAGCTAGAGCTAGTGGTTAGACAAAAAAATTATAATTTTAGGTCCGGGCAGAAAGGGTCCCGGACTTAATTTTTTCAAGGACTAGAACATAGGTTCTGCAAATGATATACTAGCCTTTAAGGGACTATGCTTTTTAAAGAGAAGGGTAAGGATAATATGGATAAGCCTCAAATAAGGCTCTCGGTCCGCAATTTAATAGAGTTTTTGCTAAAGGGCGGGGATATTATGCCCCTTAGCTTAGCTGGCCATGAGGTCCTAAATGAGGGTACTAGGGTCCATAGGAGGATCCAGGCAGAGGCAGGGGATGACTATAGGCCAGAGGTTAGGCTTGCCTATGAGCGGGACCTTGATGCTTTTAGCTTGAGGCTTGAGGGTATAGCAGATGGGATTATAGAAAATGAAAAAGGGGTAACTATTGACGAAATTAAAAGCACCCGTGTCCCACTAGACCTAATTGACCACGACTTTGCTCCCATCCACTGGGCCCAGGCCAAGTGCTACGCCTGGATGTACTGCTGCCAGGAAAAGCTAGAGACCATAAGTATTAACCTAACCTATGTAAATGTTGATACCGATGAGCTAAAAAGGCTATCCAAGGACTTTTCCTACCTAGACCTTAAGGCCTTTATTGACCAGCTTATTGGCCAGTATGAAAAGTGGGGTAGTCTAGCTGTAGGGGCAAAGGCTAGACGGGATGAGAGTATAGGAGACCTGGCCTTTCCCTTTGACCAGTATAGGAGGGGGCAGAGGGACCTGGCAGCCTATGTCTATAGGACTATAAGGGATAAAGAAGCCTTGTTTGCCCAGGCCCCAACTGGTATAGGCAAGACTATGGCAGTTCTTTTCTCCTCCATAAAGGCTATGGGTGAAGGTATGGGTGAGAAGATATTTTACCTAACGGCAAAGACGGTCACTAGGCAGGTAGCAGAGCAGGCCGTTTTAATCCTTGAGGATAGGGGGCTAATCCATTCTAGCATCACCCTAACGGCCAAGGACAAGATATGCTTAAATGATACAGTAGACTGTGATCCGGACCTGTGCCCCTACGCCAAGGGCCACTATGACAGGGTAAATGACGCTGTCTACGATATATTGACAAATGAAAGATTGATCAGCCGGGAGACCCTACTAGACTATGGGAAAAGGCATAGGGTTTGCCCCTTTGAATATGGGCTAGATATATCCCTGTGGGCAGATATAATTATCTGTGATTACAATTATGCCTTTGATCCTAGGGCATATTTGAGACGGTTTTTTGAATATGGTGGCGACTACACCCTCCTAATTGATGAGGCCCACAACCTAGTTGAAAGGGCCAGGGATATGTATTCTGCAGCCATAAGCAAAAAGGCCTTTATGAATCATAGGGCCTTTCTAAAGGAGGCTATCCCAGAGGCTTATAAGGAGTTTAATAGGATAAATAGGCTGATGATTGACCTTAGAAAGACCATTGGTGAAAAAACAGGGACAAGGCTGGTGGACTTTCCAAATGACCTTGTACCTATATTAGATAGCTTTTGCCTGGCCCTTTCCGATTACCTAAAGAAAAGGCCAAATCGGGCTGTAGACCCGACCTTGATAGACCTATATTTTGACTGCCTTGCCTTTGTGCTGTGTCAAAGCTCTACAACCAAGGCTATAGCAGCTATATCACCCGCAGTTATGATGAGCTAATAGTAAAGCTATTTTGCATTGACCCCTCCTACCTTATTAGTAAGGCCTGCAAAAAGGCCAGGGCCAGTATCTTTTTCTCAGCTACCCTCCAGCCCATAGACTATTTCCTTAACAGTTTAGGTGCAGGACCGGATACTGTTGCTATAAACCTGCCTTCGCCCTTTCCTAGGGACCACCTATGCCTTATGGTGGCAACTGATGTTTCTACCAGGTACAGGGACAGGGACTATTCCTATGAGAGGATTGCCCATTATATTAGAAATACTACTAGCCTTAGGACAGGAAATTATCTAGTATTTTTCCCCTCCTATGCCTATATGGAAAGTGTCTATGACCTATATATCGACCTTTGGCCTGAGGACAGGACCCTAAAGCAAGATAGGTTTATGGATGATGAGCAAAGGGAGGCCTTTTTAGCTAGCTTTGAGCAAGGCCCTAGGGAGAGCCTGATAGGCTTTGCTGTTATGGGCGGTATCTTTTCAGAGGGCATTGACCTTACTGGTGACCGCCTGTCAGGTGCCATAATAGTAGGTGTGGGCCTACCCCAGCTTTGTCCTGAAAGGGATATTATAAGGGACTATTTCAAAGAACAAAGGGATATGGGCTATGAGTATGCCTACATGTACCCTGGCATGAATAGGGTATTGCAAGCAGCAGGTAGGGTTATTCGCAGCGAGGATGACAGGGGCTTTGTCCTCCTTATTGACAATAGGTTTCTTTACAGGTCCTACTTAGACCTATTCCCTGACCAGTGGCTAGACTATACAAGGGTAGGGTCAGCAGAGGCGGCAGCCTATAGGCTAAATGAATTTTATAACAGTAACCAGTAAATACTTAGGCTAGCTATGATTTTTAATAGGTCTAATTTAGGTCTAATTAAAATTTTTTGTATAGAAGATTGTATTGTCTAGTATTCTGCTACTATATATAATAAAGCTAAAGCTGGCAATAGAGGCTTTTACTAGGCCTGCCTGCTGTCTGGCAGGTGTTTCTAAAAGTTTTGGTTAGACCAGCCTGCTGACTAGCAGGTGTTTTATAAACTAGACAAAAGCTATATAGGGATAAAAGCAGGGATGAGCATAAGGTAAATCTAGCTCTTAGCCTGCAAAAGAATATGCACAAGTATTATAGGAGGGGACAGGCCCATGAAGGTTAGTAGTTTTTTAAAGCTAGTGGAGATAAGTACCAAGGTTGCAAGCATTACGCCCTTTTTACTAGGTAGCCTAGTAGCTTACCTTAGGTATGGCCAATTCAAGCCCATAAATTTCTTGTTAATGCTTGTATCCCTTTTGTCTTTTGATATGGCCACGACCGCTATAAACAACTATATAGACTATAAAAAGGCCAAGAAAACCAGTGGCTACAACTATGAGAGTCACAATGCCATAGTGAGGGACAAGATAAAGGAGTCCCATGTTCAGCTTACTATAGGGATCCTTTTAGCTATAGCTATTGGCTTTGGTATTGCCCTCTACTTAAAGACCTCCCTGGCTGTTTTAATTATAGGAGCCATATCCTTTGCTGTAGGTATCCTTTATACCTTTGGACCCATCCCCATATCTAGGATGCCCCTGGGCGAGATATTTTCAGGCTTTTTTATGGGTTTTGTAATTATCTTTTTGTCAGTCTTTATTCATACCACAGAGCTTGGAATACTAGGGGTCAACCTATCAGAGGGAATTTTAAGCCTTGACCTTAACCTAAAAGAGATATTAGTCATATTCCTGCTGGCCCTACCGGCTACCCTAGGCATATCCAACCTTATGTTGGCTAATAATATCTGCGATATGGAGGACGACCTGGCAAACAAGCGGTACACCCTCCCCCTTTATATAGGAAAGGATGCAGCTATAAAGATTTTTAGGGCTCTTTACTATATAGCCTATCTTGATATAGCCCTTTTACTGGTGCTTGGCGTTTTGCCTGTAATAGCGGTGCTTGCCTTGGCCAGCCTCATACCTGTTCAAAAACGGATAAACAAATTTTTGAGGGTCCAGTCTAAAAAGGATACCTTTATAGTGGCTATCCAAAACTTTTTAATAATAAACCTGTCCCTTGTAGCCCTACTAGCAATCTCTATCTTGATAGGCCTAGTTATTTAACAAGCATTTTTTAAATTCAAGCAAGCTTTTTATTGACCACTAGAAAAAAGGGTATATATAGCCTATAATATTGTTTTCAAGCAATAATCCAATATAGCGGAGGTAATAATGGATTCGGTTTTGGTTATAACAAAGGTTTTTACTCTTTTTCTAGTCATTTTAGTAGGCGTTTATGCCAGCAAAAAAAATATCTTAAGCCAGGAGGTTACAAACAAGCTGTCGAGCCTGGTTTTAAATATTGCTATGCCCCTGCTTATAATCTCATCCTTTGAGTTTGACTTTGATGGGCAGATGCTAAAAAAGGCTGGCCTAGTCTTTTTAGGTTCGGTTATTGCCCACCTTTTAGCTATACTAGTATCTCATCTAATTTATCGCAAATACCCCAGCTCAAGAGGGCAAGTCCTTAAGTTTGCTACGATTTTTTCTAACTGCAGCTTTATGGGCTATCCCGTACTAGAAAGTATCTTTGGAAAGATAGGTATCTTTTACGGCTCTATATTTGTTATTCCCTTTAACATAATTAGCCTAAGCTATGGGGTTATGCTATTTACAGGAGCAGGCTCTAGCAAGGGTGAAACACTTAAAAGCCTAAAAAAGGCCCTACTACACCCTGGTATTATAGCAACTGTAATTGGTATGGTCTTGTTTTTGTTTTCTATAAGGCTACCTGGCCCCATTCAGGAGGCGGCAGAGATGGTAGGTTCCTTAAATTCGCCCCTGGCCATGTTGATAGTGGGTGCCCTGCTGGCTAGGTACAAGCTAAGCGAAGTATTTAAAGGACTATCCATATACTTTGTTAGCCTAATGCGGCTGGTAATTATCCCTTTACTGGTGTACGGTATAATGGTCCTTTTGTCTATGCCTGGGGATGTGACTATGGTGGTGGTAATACTCTCTGCCATGCCCGTTGCTGTCACAACTGTAATATTTGCAGAACAATATGGAGCAGACTCAGGCCTGGCCTCTAAAAGTGTAGGGGTGACCACCCTCCTGTCCATTGTAACAATACCACTTTTTATACTCTTACTTACTTGATCATATACCCTGCCTTCGCTTTGGCAGGGTTTTTTAATTGGCAGGTCTTTTAAGAAAAATGACACTTAGAACCTTATATGATCTTAAGGCCTAGATAATTTGGCCCGTCCTAGACAAAAATAAGGTATATTTAAATATATTAAATACATCTTTAATAAAATTAATAAATATATTAATAATATTAATTTT
>JGI24714J26587_10002317_pt1 | contig 12817 bp, 12 predicted proteins | sample BioPla4DNA2_FD_26587 | JGI IMG/M metagenome (IMG submission 26587)
GTAATGTCTCATGCGCCTGCCTCCCGCACGCGCCGATACCACGGCTTAAATGTCCCGATACTATCTATATGTGCATGGCTAGTACGCTATACCCCAAAACTTCATTATTGTGTTGTCCTTGTTTGAGGAAGTTAAAAAGCCCGTCACATTTTATGGCGGGCTTTTTGATTCATGCGCAAGATTGCTTTGTCACTTAGTTTCTAGTAATGACGTAGTCATCGCGAGCGAGCGCCAGCGGAGCGTGGCGATCTCAGAGATTGCTTCGTCGTTTCTCTCCTGGCAATGACAGAAGAATAGGCTCCTCTCAATGACATGCTGTAATCTCAGAAATCCTTATTTAGGAAAATCAATATAGGCTTCCGGATCTACCAGTTTGTCCTCTTTATACAGCTCAAAATGAAGATGAGTGGGTTCTGCACTTTCAAAGATTGCAGTAGCTCCTACAGATCCTATGGCATCTCCCATTTTGACTTCTTTGCCGACAGTCATGGTGTTGTCACTGGCAAGATTGGCATACAGGGATTTGTAACCGTTATTGTGGTCAATGACAATGGTGAATCCATACCTGGGATCATTCTTGATCTCATGGATGACTCCGTTCCCAATGGCACGGACGACTTCGCCGCGGGGTGCTGAAATGTCTACACCGCTGTGGGTACGCCATTCATTGAACGTGGGAGAGAACACAAGCCTGTCCATGGAATAGCTGGATTGAACCTTGCCCTCAACAGGCACTGAGAAGTTGGGCTTCACAATGGCCAGCACCACACTGTCCACTGGTGCTGTGCCGTCTTCCATAATGCCCCCGGATGTTGTTTGCGCTGCTTCATCATCCTGATCAACAGTCTGCTCGGTGGCATCCTCCTGACCCGTTGTGCTTTCACTGCCTTCACCCGGGTCATCCTCCAGAATGGTTTCATCATCTGGATCGATGTCCTCATATGCAATCAATCCATTATCAGGTCCATCGTCGGCAAAGCCGGTTCCATTGCCGTCATTGATGGAGCTTTGATCAAAATCCGGTATTTCAGGGAAATCGTCAATCAGACTGAATTCATTGTTATCACTGCCGATTCGGTTATCTTGCAGGTCTTGGTCAGGATCGGTAAGTATCTGGTTTGTTGAGAAGAACACAGCTCCCGCGGCCAGGGCGCACAGCCCAACCACAATAGCTATATAAAAGCCGCTCTCCTTGAAAAAACTTATGATCCTTTTGCCAACAGACCCGTCATTTTTAAAACTTCCCTTGTTGTTCACAGTATCCACCTCCACCATGTATTATTGCCAGCGGAGATGGATTTATACTCTATTGTGCTATTTCTTCCACTTCTACCCCGGAGTAATAATATTTAAGGATATCTTCATAGCTGTAGCCTTCCCTTGCAAGAGCGTCAGCACCGCACTGACTCATACCCACACCGTGACCGTAACCGATGGTCGTGATCTCAACCGATTCAGGGGATGGAAAGCTTAGAATAATGTTTGTAGAGCGCAGACCAAACAGCTCCCGAAACTCGGTACCAGACATGGTGACACTTCCTATCCTGATGGAAGCCACACGCCCGCTGACGGTGTAGGCCTCGATCTCCATATCGATACTTGATGGAAACTTAGTATTCGGATATCTAGTCTTTACTTTTCGCACTAATTCATTCCATGAATATAGCTGTGTTTTTTCATAATCCGGATAGCTGCTTTCGTCGGGNCTAAAAACACTTTGCAGGTATGGAACACTCTCTGAAATAGCCCAGACTTCCCGGGCATCCTCGGTAGCACCGCCGCTGTTTGAATGGAACAAAGGATTGATCAGCACATCCCCGTATGTCACGACGATGTTTCGGGTGTCATTCACCGCTTTCTCAATCTTCTCCCAGTCAGACTCGTCGCCATATACTTCAAGGAACCGTTCTTTCGATATCCAGGCTTGGCAGTGTCCCGGATCGGTGCATATATCTGCTCCAAAATGGCTTGCGGTAGATCCATAGTAGCCTTCCGCCCTTCCCAGGGCATAGGTGCGAGCTGCAACGGCCTGAGCTTTTAAGGCCTCCAAATCAAAGGATGGAGGCATCTCAGCGGCTACCACGCCCACCAGGTACTCCTCCAGCTTGGATTCCACAATGAGGCTCTCAGTGGGATTATACACAGTGAGAGTGATTTCAGGCTCCATGTGCCTGTGCTNCTCTTCTGCTGCCGGCTGCTTATTGATCTCCTGATTCTGAGGCTTGATCAGAAAGAGCAGCAAAAAGGCAAGCGGAAGTATTAGGAGTACAATATCTTCAGCTTTGATGCGATATTCCTTCTTAACCATACTAATGTTTATGAGGAAGGAAGATGAGCCATACCAACAATAATGCTGTATAATATGAATTGTACTTAGAAGGCTCGTAAGTGAAGGCTCGTAAGTGACATATAGATGGAGGTAATCCATGATTAACCCCTATATGGAAATAGCCATACAGGAGGCTAGAAAGGCTGCAGAAGAAGGCGAAATTCCGGTTGGCGCTGTCATCGTAAAGGACAGGCTCATCATTAGCCGCACCCATAATCTCAGGGAGGCCATGGGCAGCGCGACAGCCCATGCTGAAATTCTGGCCATTGAAGAAGCCTGTAAGATTCTTGGCCGCTGGCGGCTGGACGATTGTGACCTTTATGTGACACTTGAGCCCTGCCCCATGTGTGCCGGAGCCATCATCAACGCACGCCTCCGCCGCCTCTATTTTGGCGCTGCTGATCCAAAAGCCGGGGCCGTGGGTTCGGTTGTGGACCTTTTACGCATGCGTGCCTTCAACCATACCCCTGAGATTTATGAGGGTATCATGGAAAGCCAGTGTGAGAAATTGCTCACTGATTTTTTCAAACCGTTGAGGTAAGTATTCTTCTGTCATTGCGAGGAGAGAAACGACGAAGCAATCTCGGAGATTGCCACGCTNCACTTCGTTNCNCTCGCAATGACAGTGAGGGGATGTTCCGCTTGCAATGACNGTTTTAATATGCTTACACTAAACAGAAGGAAGCGTTTCCCCTGTTGCGGAAACGACACAGATGACTTATAATAGTATAGCGATTTAGACTGAGATCGAACCTGGAGGGTTGTCCGAGTGGTCGAAGGAGCTGGTCTCGAAAACCAGTATACCGCAAGGTATCTAGGGTTCAAATCCCTAACCCTCCGCCAGTATGGAGCTGCTGATTCTAATAAATTGGTAGCTCTTTTTTTCACTGGGAGATTGCCACGCTCCACTTCGTTCCGCTCGCAATGACAGTGAGGGGATGTTCCGCTTGCAATGACATTAAATACGTCATTGCGAGGAGAGAAACGACGAAGCAATCTCTCAGATTGCCACGCTCCACTTCGTTCCGCTCGCAATGACAGTGAGGGGATGTTCCGCTCGCAATGACAGTGAGGGGATGTTCCGCTCGCAATGACAGTGTGGGGGCGTTATGCTTTTACCTTCGAAGGCTTGTTTTTTCTCCATAAAGACAGGAAAAGCAGAATCAGCGGGATTATGATCTGAAAGGGAATGGCATAGTAAGGCCATACCTTTTCTGTCCAGTCTAGTATCTCGAGCACATTATTATATTCCCATACAGAGAGTACTACACAAAAGGTGGTAACTGCGCTGGTAAGCTTACTGAAGTCCTCAATCCCTGCAACCTGGCTTAAAGCCCTTGTTGCCGCATAAACACATACCGAACTTTTTACCCCTCCACCGATCAGCAGATTTATATCCAGGAGCGGGTCAACATTAAATCCCGGAAACAGCAGTGCTGTTAAGTGGGAAATAAATGTGGCACGGCTCATTAACTCACTTCCCAGGACAGATATATCTCTGAAAAAAATGATTATGCTCAACACTGTTGCTGCAATCGCCGATACAATCACTGTTTTTTTTAGCTTTTCCTTTCTGTTCAAATGCGGAAACAGCATAAGGAATGCAACTGTTTCTCCAAAGGGGAAGGTTATATAGCTAAAGGCTGCATTAAGCACAGGCGGCATGCCATTTTCCAGGATGGGAAGAAATGCTGTAAAATCACTGACAGTAATCAGTGAAAGGCTAATGATGAAAGCGACTACAGGCACTACCGGTACCAACAGCTCGCTCATTCTTCCCATCACCTCTACACCGCCGTTGACTCCATATACAANAACAAGTGCAAAGAAACCAATCACAACAGTTATAGGCGTTTCCGGAAAGGTCACAGTACATATAAACTCGCCAAAGTCCCTGAAAACCAGCGAAGCCANGTGTATGAAATACCATATATACAGAACCGCCAAAATATTGCCTATCACATACCCCATCTTTTCCCTTAATATATCTACCAGGGTTTTTGATGGGTTCAAGGAAGCAATAGCTGCATAAACCAGCATCAGCAGTCCACCGCCTGCTCCACCAATGATCATGGCCAGCCATGCATCTTTTTTCGCTCCCGCGGCAGGAGCCAATATCACGGTGCTTCCAAAAAGAAAACCCGATAAAAGCATAAAAAGCTGAATGCTTGATATCCTTGTTTTTTCCATCACTTCACAATCCCGATCATTTTAAATACGGCTTCTATCATCTGGGAGGGAGAATAAGGTCTTTTCCCTGCTGCCAGAAGCAAGCTGACAGTAAAGCCTGCTGCCATAAAGAAAAAATACAGTACAAATACCCTTACCGGCTCTTTTTTTCGTATAAACTTTTGCAAATCATATATGATCAGAATAATAAACACCGCTAAAACTGTTAACATGATGTCACTCGCCCTTCCTTAACGGATTTCTGACAATTCCTACACGCGATATTTTTGCATCCACCCTGATTTCCACAGGAAGCCTTTTGAAGACATCATTCCAGTCTTTCTCCACTTTTTTCCAGCATTGGAGCTGGTATTTGTACAAATACGTGCCAAAGCCAAATATGTCACTGGCATACTCTTTTTGGCACCTCTCCAATGCCATTGCAATTTCTTTTTTTATTTCCTCTCCTAGTTTTTCTTCCAGCATATACAGGCTTTCCGGCGAATCAATCCTGCCTTTTGCCTCGTATCCCCCCACATTGGCTTCAGCCTCCACACTCACAATGAGGCTGGATGGTTCATTACTTTCAATTGCCACACTGACTGAACCCTTTGACTTCATAATCTCTAATGAAACCTTGCCCTCATCAACAGGAACATTAATAATAGCGCTTTGCACTTTATTCCTGGCAAACAGGTATCCCCTTGTTTCAAATGGATCAAGCCAGCCTACCAGCTTTCCGCCCTTGAAAACAGCAAGGCCTTCTGTCCTGATCTCTTTATCGCCTGATTTTGATATTTGTCCTATGGCAGGCTGTCTTCCCCTGCAGTCCACGGCTTTAACCAAGTCAATGAACATGGTTTTCTTCACTGTTCCCCGGGAAATGTTGTTTTCTACTGTTCCCTGTATATACACTGCAGGTATATCATCTATATCGCTTTCCATTCTGAGTATCTCGTCGGGTGTTGCACCCTTTGCCACAAGAACATCCATCAGGTAACTCACCTCATGATCTCGCTGGAAAAAGTCCAGAACCTCTTCTATACCATCCTGTGCAAGCCTTTCCCCAAGGATGAGAACCTGTGCTGCACTAAAGAACAACTTTTTGTCAACTACGGCCAGCATTCCTCTTAGGGCGTCGAAGACTGTTTCACCTTCATTGGAAGCAACAAACACAGGTTTTGACTTCTCTCCCCCGCCACCGCCACTTCCCGAGGATGATGACTGGATTGCGCCTGGCTCTGCCACCTGGACGGTTAAAATAATTCTGCCATCATCGGTGCGATCCAGCCCCAAACCTGCCACAATATTTAAATCAGTCAGTTCTCTGTTGTTCCAACACCCGGTAAGCAGCAAAGGTAACACAAGTAAAAGGGGAAGCAAGGCCTTGAACACTTTATCCTTTTTGCGAATCATGCCCCTTATTCACCTCCTGGCGTTTTGACCCTTTTTTGCCCCTTACATTTTCCTGCTGCCTGAGAATCTTGGGTCTTGTCACCATTGCCCATATGGGAACCATAATAAAGGAATCTTTGAGATCATGTGCCGTAAGAGGCGAAAACGGCGCCATATATGGAATCCCAAAAGAGCGCAGCCTGCACAGGTGTGCGAAAATAGCCACAGATACCAGGATAATTCCAAGGAACCCCATGAAATTGGCCGCAGCCAGAAATGCAAATCTGAGAAGCATGGTAGCCGGGATGAGCGGAGGGACAACGAAGCTGCACACGGCTGTAATAGCTACGATAATCACCATAAGGTTGCTGGCGATTCCTGCAGCCACCGACGCCTCACCCAGCACAATTGCCCCCACAATGCTCAGCGCCTGGCCGATGGGCCTTGGCATACGCACGCCCGCTTCGCGCAATAACTCAAAGGCCACTATCATTAGCAATGCTTCGATAAAGGGGGGGAAGGGAATCCCCTGCTGTGAAGCTGCCAGAGTGATCATAAGCTTGAACGGAATTACCGTTTGATGAAAAACCACCAATGCCACATACATACCCGGCAAAAGATTTGATATCAAAAGCGCCATCAGACGCAGAAGGCGCATAAAGGTGGCAAAAAAAGCATGGTCATAGTAATCATCAACAGTTTGAATGGACTCTATAAAAAGATAGGGCACCGTCAGAATATAGGGAGTTCCGTCGCATAATATGGCCACTCTTCCCTCCAGCAGCTTTCCTGCCAGTTTGTCGCATTTTTCGCTGTTCCCCACCGTGGGGAAAAGGGTTAGCCGGTTGTCAGAAATGTATTGCTCGATTATACCGGTATCAAGTATGGCATCGACTTTGATTTTTTTAAGCCTTTCTCGCACCTCTTTGACAATCTCCTGGTTGGCCAGCCCTTTGATGTAACAGATGCAAATATCAGTCTTTGTCCTCTCTCCAAGCTGCATGATCTCCATCTTGAGATCCGGGTTCTTTATTCTCTTTCGTATAAGAACCATATTGGTAAGCAGGTTTTCAACAAAACCTTCCCTTGAACCTCTTATAGACGTCTCGGTATCGGGTTCTTCCACCTGCCGTCCCTGAAGGGATTTTACTCCGACCAGCAGCGCCCTGTCCTCACCATCCATGAAAAACAGGGCTTCGCCAGATATAATGCCGTCCACGGCCTGCCCCATATCATGGGCTTCTTTTATGTCGCTGTTTATGACAACGCATTCCAGAAGCCGTTTTAATACACTACCCTCCTGAGGCTCTGCATTTGATAAAAAATCAAGAACCGGATGGATTACATCCTGGTTCAATACTCTCTTGTCAATAAAACCGTCGATATATGCCACCAGAATCTTCGTTCTGCCGCTGTCGCCGCATGAGATCTCCCTTAAAATGAGATCACTGCATTGGGAAAAGATTTCGCCAAGTCTTGCTTTAGCAGCTTTGAGCTTTCCCGGTATCGGTCCGTATGAACCGGTACTAGCATTAGCGCTTCCTGGCTTCTGCCTTCCCTCTCTATATCTTCCCCTTATCTTTCCAAACACTCTTAAACCACCTGATTTGGATTATAACCATTATCCGGAAGAAAAATACAATACCATCCACTCTATATGACAGGGACTGCCGCAAAGCAGGGGAAGAAGCCAGTTCACTTCCCCATTTGTGGTTATGATCCATAAAATTAGAAAAATTTATGTTCTTCGTGTTGACTTTTCTTCAGTGATTGTATAAAATTATATATTGTGGTTGTTTTGCTCAACCATAATATGAGAACTAAATATCAGCACAACTTATGCAAAGGGCAAACCTGTCGAAAGGCAGGGACGCAAAGCCGCGAGTCTAAGACCATCTGGTTATGACAGTCGGGCCGCCATAGGTTTTATTGATTGAATAATAATAGAGCCATGGCATTCATATGTCCTGGCTCTTTTGTTTTTGCATTATGTATACAATATACTGTGGAATTGGTGGGGAAATGCAGTAGTTGTGTGTCTTTGCGGTATGATATGGTATTGGATGCGGTTCGCCTCCATCACGAGAAGTATAACGGTCAAGGTTACCCTCTGGGGTTGGCTGGCGAGGAAATCCCCATTTTGGCCAGGATCATTCAAATCTGCGACGTCTACGATGCCCTGACATCGGACAGACCATACCGAAAAGGGTATTCGTCTGAAGAAGCTGTGCAGATCATGAAAGAAACACCGGATCATTTCGACCCTGTTCTGTTTCAGGATTTTATCAACAGAATTCAATAATTGTCTGCTGGTATGCAACAAGAGCAGCAAAATTTGAGTTTTTTAACCACTATTGGAAGATCTGTTGCTGTAGCTGCGGAATTTTATGTCTGTTCATGATAGCTTTAACATTAAGGAGGGATGGCGATGGACTTTAGAGGCAGGATAATAAAAAGCAGCGACCCTGATTACGTTGTAGAATTCATCTATCAATCAGACGCGAGCAGAGTCGTCGGCTTGGCAAGGATAGTCAGAAAGCAGCAAAGACTTGATATAACTTACTGCAACCTGTCAAAAGATAAAGTCAGGATGCTCTGCGCAGAAGATTTGACCAAGCTGGAACTGGAGATCACCAATCTGGTACTAAACGACCTGATTAAGAAAAAGAACAGAAGAAGCTACCAGGTTGTGAACAGGCGCTTATATGCACAATAACCGATCCTTTGAGGAAGTTTGTCCGCAAAGCAATCTGCGAGATACTCATAACGACACATCGTCGTTGTGAGTAGGCTACAGATGTAGTAATCTCGGAGATTACTACGCTCCACTTCCTCTGGCAATGACATTGGGGGGAAAGTCATTGCCGGGGGAATGATCCTCCTTTTTAATTAATAAGAATGCCTTTACTGATGTTATTTCGTGAAGGCATTCCTTTTTTTTGTATTATGAGTTATTCATACTGTCATTGCCAACAGAGCGACAGCGAAGTGTGGCAATCTTACACATCAAAACCCTTCTTAGATTCTCACCTCTAACCTCCCGCATCCTACCTCCAGACTGTCATTGCGAGAAGCAATCCTGAAGATCGCCACGCTCCACTGCGTTCCGCTCGCGATGACTCCTTTAAACTGCCTTCTTCTTAGTGGGTGCAGCTTCCAGCCTGCCATTTTTTTGATAATTATTCTTTCCTCTGAATAACGTAAACACTGTATTCAATAGAAGCTTGATATCCAACAGAAGTGAATAACTCCTTATATAGAGCAGATCATACCGCAGTTTATCTTCAGCCAATGTGTCATACTTGCCATATATCTGGGCATAACCGGTAAGTCCGGCCTTCACAAGAGTTCTATACTTATAGGTAGGGATCTCTGCGTTATATTTGTTAGCAAAAACCGGGCGTTCCGGCCTGGGCCCCACAAAGCTCATATCTCCCTTCAGTATATTGATCAGCTGGGGAAGCTCATCAATTTTAAGCTTTCTCAATACAGAACCCACTGGAGTAACCCTGGGATCATCCTGCGAAGATATGACAGGACCAGTGGTTTTTTCCGCATCATTCATCATGGTTCGGAATTTATAGATCTTAAACACCCGATTACCCATAGTCATACGCTCCTGGCTGAATATGACGGGTCCGGGTGATGTGGCCTTAATCAATATGGCACTTATCAGCATGATGGGTGAACTGATTATAAGCCCAAATAATGATAGTACAATATCGAATACCCGTTTGAAAAAGCGCTGCTCCGATGTAAGCCCCAACCTGTCTATGATAAAGGCGGGCATGTCCTCAAATTGTATGGTTCTGGTCTTGGACAGGGATATCTCCAAAAGTTGAGGGATAGCATACACAACCTTTCTGCGCTCGATGCACTCTTTAATCATCCTCACCTTGAAATCATCCGGAACACTGGAGCACAGGATAACCTCCCCCACATCATCAAGCCTGCTGAAGGCAAGGTCGGCATCTTTGGTCTCTACTGTATACTTTATCATGATTTTATGAGCTTTGTCGGCAACAATCTTTTCACCAATGGACTTCAGTTCATCCTTATTCCCGATTAGCATGGCTGTGGTTTCCCGCATCAGTTTCTGCCTTATGCGAACCAGGAACACTCTCCAAATTGAGAGGTACACAAACATGATGAAGGCAGAACCAATTAGGACACTTCTGGGGAATGAGAATCCCTGCAGAAAGTATGTGATGGACACGGTTGTAATGCTCAAGAGCGCAACCAGCCTTATAAGGTTCGACAGAGTTTCACTCACGCTTACCCGGTAAAACTTAATCATTCCGAACATGTCGAAATAGATCAGGGCAGCTATGGATATGAATGGCAGCGCATTCAAATATGGCTGCAAATTGAACATAGGGATATCAAAGCCAAACTTTAAGAAGAAGGCCGTAAGGTAGGAAAGGTTTATCAATATGAGGTCAATAACAATGATGACCAGCTTGTACGACTTGTTTATGGCTTTGACCATTATTCTCACCTTTCAGGGTGGCTTGTCCCATTCCTTTACCCAAATTATATCATGGAAACAGGGTGAAAAATAGTATACAATAATTACATACCAAACTCAGAATCTATGTGGAAAACCGGAACTACTCGCAGGACGCACTATTATCTAGTTATGCAAAACAAGTCTATTGGAGTAATGATATGGAGCCTCTAATATCGGTAATCATGCCGGCATATAACAGCGAATATACAATCGAGAGGGCAATAGAATCGGTACTGGCTCAAACTTATACAAGATTTGAACTCTTGGTGATTGATGACTATTCTACAGATAACACGGTGAAACTTGTAGATTCATTTATGAAACAGGACTCCCGGGTTATCTTATTGAAAAATACACAAAATCTTGGAGTTGCCGCAACAAGGAACTTGGGCTGCAGGAAGGCCAAAGGTGAGTATTTAGCCTTTTTGGACAGCGATGACGTTTGGTTTGAAGACAAACTCCAAAAGCAGATTCATTTCATGCAAGAAAAGGGATGCGATTTGTCTTACACAGCATACTCGTTTATTAAACCAAATGATGGACCATCAAGAACTGAAAGAGTCTATAACGTACCGGAAAATATTACATACGAAAAACTACTCAAGGAGAATGTTATTGGCTGCTCAACCGTTATGATAAATGCAGCGGCTCTCAAAGGACATGAGTTCAACAAAGCCTTTGCCCATGAAGACTATGCATTGTGGCTTGACTTGGCTAAATCGGGAAAAACTCTGTGTGGTCTCAATGAAGTTCTTACAGGCTATGCCTATGGCGGAAGATCGTCAAACAAATTCAAAGCCGCTAAGGATCGCTGGACTATCTATAGACAGTCTCAGAATCTTTCAATTGTTAAAGCATCATATTATATGTTTTTTTACACGATAAACGCTATTAAAAAATATAAAATGCTTGTTGACTGAAAAACCAGGTATAGGGAGTAGGTATGGAAAAAATAAGGATATTGCAGGTCATTGAGAACCTGAGTCTGAACAATGGTGTCAATTCAGTTGTCATGAACTACTATAATCATATAGATAGAAAGCAATATGCTTTCGATTTTCTGGTTCATGAAAGTGTCCCTCAAGAAACTATGGATCTTTTTATGAGTCTCGGATCAAGGATATATGTGATGCCTGAACTTAGACCTTTGAATATCGTAAGGTATATAAGGGATCTGAGCAGATTCTTCAGAAAGCATCCCGACTATAAAATTATCCATGGCCATTTACCAAACGCGGCCATTTTTTATCTTGGCATGGCCAAACTATTCAAGGTGCCTGTACGCATTATTCATAGCCATAATGACAAGAGTGCCGATTCAACAATAAAAAAGCTGAGGAATAACATATTGAACAGCCTAATCCCTTACGTTGCGAATAACTATGCCGCCTGTTCCAAGAACTCCGCAAAGTTCTTGTTTGGTAAGAGGGGAAAGAATGCGTTCATACTGGCAAATGCAATTGACATGGACAAATTCTCTTATTCAAAAGAGATACGATTCAGGGTCAGGAAGGAACTCAACTTGTCCGACCAACAACTTGTTCTTGGCCATGTGGGACGGTTTTGCGCACAAAAGAACCATAACTATATAATTGATGTTTTTAAGGAGATATGCTCCGTCATGCCCGACAGCAAGCTTCTGCTGGTTGGAGACGGTGAATTGCTTCCCTTTATAGAAAAAAAGGTTAAGTTATTGGGTCTGACCGGCAATGTCATTTTTACAGGCATCAGTGACCGTGTACATGAATATTTACAGGCAATGGATGCTTTTATCCTCCCTTCTTTATTTGAAGGCTTTCCGGTGTCTGCCGTTGAAGCACAGCTATCTGGGCTGCCATGTTTTCTTTCCGATACTATTACTCCTCATGCGTCATTTAGTAACAGAACGGTATTTTTAAGCATCGAAGAGCCCCCATCAGTGTGGGCCGATAAGATTATCTCCTGTTACGGATCAGAGACACGAGAAAGTATCTACAATCCGGACTTTGATATCAAGGTTCAGGTGAAAAGGCTGGAGACCCTATACTCGGAACTCTATGCTAAAGCCAAATAAAAACATTGTAATGCACGCCTGTGCACGCTAGAATACTGTCATATAGCTAGTACTATATAAAGATAAGGTTGGGATGGAAAATTGGTAGTGAAGATATACGTAGCATGCCACAAGCCGGTATTTGTACCCAAACACCCATTACTTGTACCCATCCAGGTAGGCGCGGCCCTGTCTGAAAAAAGATTTGACAGCATGGTTTATGATGATACCGGCCATAACATTTCTATGCTTAATAAAAGTTATTGTGAATTAACAGCTCAATATTGGGCGTGGAAAAATGATAACGCTGATTATTATGGTTTCTTCCACTACAGAAGATATTTATCTTTCAGACTGAAAAGGGGGAAGAGGCCATATATAC
>JGI24714J26587_10002328_pt1 | contig 12785 bp, 10 predicted proteins | sample BioPla4DNA2_FD_26587 | JGI IMG/M metagenome (IMG submission 26587)
CTCAATCCAACAATTTGTGCGTTTTCCTTTTTAACAGCTTCAACAAATTCTCCAGCCGGGACATCAATTCCTAAGTCACAAACCTTGAATCCGTTAACTTCNGCAAGTNTTTTAAAGATATTCTTACCGATGTCGTGAAGGTCNCCTTTTACTGTTCCAAGAACAATAGTTNCTTTTGTTTGGGNATCATCTCCAGTTATNTTATCAGCCAAAATGTCCATCACNGCATTAAAAAGTTCTGCAGCAATCAGCAGTTCTGGCAGATAATAAGTATTTTTTTCAAATCTATCACCGACTTCTACCATACCGCTTTGNCATGCCTCAATAATTGCCATAGGGTCGGTATCTTTCTTGATCTCATCTTTAACAGCTTCAATTACTTTATCCTCTTCTAAATTCGTAAACAGTTCAATTAAATAATTCATAATTGTCCTCCTTTCCAAATCAGTTACTAATAAGTACCGTATTCTTTAGTAAACTCAAACATCGCTTTAAGGTTTTCAGGCTTAGCTTCATCGACAAGCGCACCTGTATCCATCATGAAACCACCGTTTTTTCCACACACATCAATAAGTTTCTTACAATATGCTTTAACATCTTCTGGAGTGCCTGTGGCAAGTAGAGAGTTTGGAACATTACCAGAAATACATACAACATCTCCTAATATGTCTTTAGCCTTTGCCATATCTACATTTTCAAAATGATAAACAGCTTTTCCCTTCGGAATGTCCCTCATGTGCTCTAAGCGATCATTCATACTACCTTCGCCGTAAACAATGGGAATAAGATCTTCAGCAATTAAACCTTCTATGAGTTTCTTCAAGCTTGGCCAATAAAATGTTTTGTACTGTTCATCTGACATAAATTCGTCGACACCTTTATGCAGCCAGATCCAGACAAAAGGCACACCCGTTGCCTTGGCACCTCTTACACCCATATCAATAGCAATCGGTGTCATTGCATCAATAGCTTTCAACAACTTCTCGGGACGGCGGCGTATGTCAGTCATAACCGGCACAGTCCCCCTGAGGGTATCTCCGATCAGGTCAAACGGTGCAAAAGAAAATGACCCATATGCCACAGGAAGACCCCATTTTTCTTTCATTTTTTTCTGGTAGTCACCAAGGAAAGATAACCACTTGTTTAATTCTTCTCCAGCTTTTTTTAGGACTTCAAGTGCCTCTTGAAGTTCCTTAGAAGCAAATGGAGTGAAGGATGTAAACCAACCCAACCAGATAGAATTTCTAATCGGTTCCAGAGCCCTTAGTCCTTGAAGAGAGCCGAAATGCCTAGGCAGAATCTTAGATTGAATGAAGTTTGTAGGATCATGAGCTAATTCATCATACTCATCTGCCTTCATATATTCGCCTTCTATAAACTGATATATTCTGTTAGGTTCTAAACCACGGCCTGGCCACCTAAACCACTTCAAGTCTACCAATTCCAGGATTTTTGCAGGATACATAAAGATTGGATCCCATGCAAGATCAGGGTCGAAGTCTTCAAAAAATTTGTCATATGCAGCAGCTGCTTTATCATAATCATTCATCGCTTCTTGAATTGTAATCCCAGAATAATACATAGGAAATGCTTCGATTACCGGAATAAGTGGAACCCTATCAGGAACACGTAAAGCAATCGCATCATGGACTCTTTTTAAACGCTCATCATACAGTTCTTGCGGTGTCTTACTCATTTCTTCACCCCTCTAATATTTTTATATTGTTCCTACAATAACCCCAACTACTAAACCACCAGCACCAACACCTGCCAACTTGAGGAAGTCTCTTCTAGATACGTTTCATGAACCGTTAACAGACATGCAACAGCTCCTCTCTATAATTATTTTTTACTAATGAAATAGCGCCCTGGTGAACCATCTAAGCCCTATCAAAGATGGGAAATGGATATGATCAAGTCTTTCCTAAGTGGTTATGGATAGCTATATGGCAATAATTGACCGTTATGCTCGTTCCCTTGTTAGTTATGAAATTAACTCCGTTTCGAGAGTTACCGAAGGCCTTTGTCGAAGTTGTTAAGAATCTTTTTCCGAACGGTACTAGAGAGCAAGACATAATATGTCAAGTTGATAATGGATGTCAGTTACTCAGCTGAATATTATCAGGAAAGCATTCTACAAAATGTTGCCTAACTGTAGATAATTAGGGGTGACGGTAAAACCGATCAGGTTAAAACCCTTGAACTGAGGATATTCGATCTATCAGTATGCAAAATGAGTCTCATAATTATTTTTTGGCTTTCATTCTGAACACTTTTTTACAACTCAGCCACATCTATTTATTTAGTACTTTCGATGTTGTAATTAACTGATTAGAGAATTGTTCCATGTGATAGTACATATTTCCTAAATTGTTTATATAATAAAATTCGACATGGATCAACAATATCCTTTTTTTTTTGAAATTTAAATTTTCTTATTAGGTTTTGTTCTGTTTCACGGAACTCGTGGGCTTTCCCATTTTTCGCAAAGTTACCCTCCTGATAAACCAACATCGGTTTGTTTTCGCTATGTTCCAAGTTCCCTTTTCGCTTACTATAACAAAAAACCCGCAGGATATCCCCTGCAGGCACTGATAAATCTAGCTTTTTAAGTATATGCTTTGTCAATCCATTGTCAATCTACTTACAAAAACCCCTTGGTACTAAAGGATTCTTAGGGAACTCTAAAAAACTGTTGGCCTTTAATTATTATCTTTCAAAATCCCCGAACTCCTTCCCCCAACACTTGCCCAGAAAATACATGGTGGGCGCGATAGGGATTGAACCTATGACCCCCTCCGCGTCAAGGAGGTGCTCTCCCACTGAGCTACGCGCCCAAATCACATTTCATATTATAACTGCATCTTTGTTTTCGGTCAAGTCATCTGCAGATATTTCAGTTAAAAAAGAGTGATACTATTACTGCCAGGCTCCTTTATTGTGGACTCTTTATCGCCATCTTGGAGGTGCAGCAAATGAAATGGTCCCCAGGCCAGCTAAAACCTATGGAACCTGTTCCCCATCCTGCCCCCTTCGACTCTGGGGAACACATTTTTGAGATCAAATGGGATGGGATGCGGCTGCTAACCTTTATCAAGAGGGATGAAGTACGCCTACAGAACAGAAATCTTAAAGAGAGAACAGCTTTCTTTCCTGAGCTGAAAAATCTCCATGAATTATTCCATGCCAAAGAGGGAATTCTTGATGGTGAATTGGTGGCGCTGGTAAACGGTAAACCATCATTTCCCCTTTTAATGAAACGCTGTACCGGTTCTGCTGTGAAAGCTGCCGCCATGACTGACCAGATTCCGCTGGTATATATTCCTTTTGACATTCTCTATCTGGACGGAAGGGACCTGACAGCCACACCCCTTATCGAGCGCAAAAAATTATTGGCTGACAGTTTTGAAGGGGGGACAAATACTATGGTCTCCCCCGTCTTCCAGGAAGAGGGTATTTCCCTTTTTGAAATGGTTAAAGAACGGGGCCTGGAAGGAATCGTTGCCAAAGGAAAGAACACACCTTATCTCATTGGAAAAAAAAGCAGATACTGGCTGAAGATTAAGTACCGCAGAAGACAGGCATTTGTGATCGGTGGGTATACCCTCTCCTCAGGGCAGTTGAACAGCATTTTATTAGGTGCTTTTTGGGATAACAAACTGCGGTATGTGGGACGGGTCGGTACCGGGTTCACCAGAGTGGAAAAGGAACTGCTGAGCCTGCTGCAAAGTACTGCCAGCAGCTGTTCCCCATTTGACCCACAGCCAAAAATGAAAAAAAACATACAGTGGGTAGAATCGACCCTCACAGCAGAAGTTGAGTTTCAGGAATGGACACCGGATCTGAAACTGAGACAACCGGTTTTTATCAGACTTCTCCACATACCACCTCAAGAATGCCGTCTTTTTTTAGATGACCGGAATAATAATCCCTCAGAAAAAGAAAAATAGACTTGATAGGGGGTAGAGATGCTGTGCGAAAAATTATCCTAACAGCTTTCATCCTGTTTGTTTTCTGTTTGGTCCCTTTTGAAACACTCCTGGCTTCAGATAAAAATTCTTGTCCCTGTGCTTTATATAACAGAGAATTATGTGAAACCAAACCACAGATGGAGGGAGAGGATGTGGTAGAACTCCAGTACCGGCTCAAACAGTTAGGTTTTTATCATGGCAGTTGTAATGGAATCTACGATAAAAACACTGCAAATGCTGTGCGCTCTTTCCAAAAATCAAGAAAACAAGCTGTTACAGGAAAGGTTGACGAAAGCACATGGGCTGCACTGGGGGAGGGCTTTGAGCGCCCAGCAAATGCCCTTTCCGAGAAACCACAAGGAAATGTAAACATCCTTGTAGATCTGGAAAAACTGACACTGACCGTCAGAGAGGGTGAGCGTCCTTTCAAAGAGTATCCTATAGCTGCAGGAAAACCCTCAACCCCTTCACCCATCGGAGAATGGAAAATTATCGAGAAAGACTATGACTGGGGTGGTGCTTTCGGAGCACGCTGGATGGGGCTCAATGTCCCCTGGGGAAACTATGGAATCCATGGGACAAACAGGCCATGGTCCATCGGCAATCCGGTCTCCGCCGGATGTATCAGAATGTTTAATGAAGATGTAGTCGAGGTATTTGAGTGGGTAAATGTTGGAACAAGGGTAAAAATACAAGTACCCCTCATCTGGCTGGCGGGCTCTTGTGGCCGAACCCTAAAAAAGGGATTATGCGGTCAAGATGTGGTCTATATTCAACTGCTTTTAAAAGAAGCCGGGTTTAACCCCTATTATTGTGATGGTTGGTATGGTTCTTTGACCGAATTTGCGGTGCGGTCATACCAACTGCATACAGGACTGCCTGTAACAGGAGAAGTAGATGAAAAAACCAGGTTAGATCTAGAGGAAAGGGTCGGCCTTTTCGAACAGGATCATTAAGAAAGCATAGGCAGCAACCTAATAAAATAGCGTATCAGTTCAACGTAACATTCAAATCTATTTTACCGCATTACTATTTGGTTCTGTGCGATAATCATTTCTCGCAAACTTTGCAAACCCTCTAATTGAACAGCAAAACCATCCCACATTTCACCGATCAAATAGACCAACTGTAAACCGGCCAGCTCCTTTGTTATATGATGGAAATCAATATTTCCTTTCCCCGGTACTAGGTGACCATCCCTTGTCCCATCATTATCATTTATATGAAAGTAATGCCCCTTGACCCTGCTGATCCACTGCTCCGGTTTGTGACTGGACATGCAGTTGCAATGCCCGATATCAACACAGGAAGAAAATTGAGGGGAATCTACAACCTCCAGACATTTTGCAAATGTGTCAGGCAGTTTATCATAAACATTTTCCAGAAGGATGGTTATCCCGCTGTCCTTAATCTTCGGTAAAAAAGTGTTCCAGAAACGCACATTTTCCTTTAACCAAAACTCATCATATTTTGAATAACCTGTGGTTGTATCATAAAAAGAATGAATAACCAGCTGACGGGCTCCCAACTTGACAGCTGCATCAACAGCCTGCAGATACCTGTACTCAGCCACCCCCCGCACCCTTTTGTCAATACTTGTGGGAACAAGGTTCAAATAGGGACCGTGTAGTGTGACTTCTCCTTCAAAACCGGACAGCATCCCCAGGTACTCATCTATAAGCTTCGGGTTGTCCAATTGATCAGGCATAATAAAATCCTGCAGTTCCAGAACATCAAAATTGTTAAGACAAAAATCCCAGTTTTCAAGAAATCTTTCCTGATAAGCTCCAATTCCTAGTTTGACCAGTGTCATCTATTACCTGTCCTTTCTGAAATTTAACCATTTACCCTTCGTCAAAGAATGATAAAAAACCTCCTAGATTCTACCTAACCCTATATCAAGATTTGATAATTACCGGAAATAACAAAAGGCTGCAGCACTTCGACCACTCGGTTCATAATGCAGCAGCCCCACTTTTCAACTTGTTGGTGCCGAGGGAGGGAATCGAACCCTCACGAGCCGCGAGGCTCCCGGGATTTTAAGTCCCGTGCGTCTGCCAATTCCGCCACCCCGGCAATAAAAATGGAGGGCAAGACCGGATTTGAACCGGTGCATCGCGGATTTGCAGTCCGCTGCGTTACCACTTCGCCACTTGCCCTCGCGATTGCAGTATTTATTATATATTAGATTTTTTGGATTGGCAAGACCCCTAAAAAAAATCTGTTGATAATCTGCGATAATGTCATGGTTTACTCATCAAGGAAAAGGTGACCCCCCGAATAATATAATAAAAATATAAAACTAGCAATAAGAAAAAACCCCCATTATATATTGGGGGTATTTTATTTGCATAAATTTTATTTAACCATCACTACATGAATTGCTTTAATCAAAGCTGTAGCCGAATCCCCTTCCTTCAGACCGGCATCTTTAAGGGATTCAGTAGTCATTACCGAAGTTATCTCATTATCACCCACCTGCATAGAAACTTGAGACATGATATCACCTGTTTTGATCTCTGTAATCCTCCCGCTCAGTTGATTGCGAACTCCAGCGTGCATAGTTTAACCTCCTTAGCTGATTGCTAATAATAATTATTTAGATCATTTGCATTTTTCTGTTCATTTATGCAATCCTAGGATCAAAAAGCCCCTGTTCTCACAGGGGTTATCTGTTTAACGGCGGATTATTCTGAAATGCTGCTAAAGGAAGGTTAATACACTGCACTTGTATATTGTTTATTCAAATTGAACAGCTGCACCAACAGTTCCGGGGCCAGTGTGTACTCCGATTATCGGGTTGACCTGAGTGATGATAGATGTCTTGAGATCCAGGGCCTTTTCCAATGCCTCTTTTAAGTATTGGGCAGCGCTATGCCCATCTCCATGAGCAATTGACAAATGAATTTTCTTTCTGCCCCTGGCCAGTTCCTGAAATGCTTTAACAATACACTGTAAAGCCTTTTTCTGGCAGCGAGCCTTTGAGTAGGTATGATAGATCCCATCATCTCCCACTCTGATAACAGGTTTGATATTCAAAATAGATCCCAGGATTCCCTGCACCCTGCCTATACGTCCTCCTTTTTGCAGATACTCCAGTGTGTTGAGGGTAAACAAAGTTTCTATATTTTTTCTTACATGAGCTAATTTTTCAACAATATGCTGGGCATCAAAACCATCCCTGATATTTCTGGCCGCTTCCAAAACCATAAGCCCCATTCCTAGGCTGATGTTTTTGGAATCTATAATGTGTATTTTCCCTTGCAGTTTCTTTTTTACCAAATTAGCTGCATTAAGGGTTCCACTCAAACCGGAAGAAATATGGATCGATATTATTTCATCATGATCCTGCAACAGTTTACTGTAAAGACGATCAAAGTCATCTGGTGTAGGCTGTGAGGTCTGGGGAAATTCTTTTTCCTCAGATAAACGACGATAAAATTCTTCACTGGTTATTTGGTAGTCAAAACACTCCTGCTCTCCGAACCTGATTTTCAGCGGTATCACATGGATGCCGTATTCTTTCTTAAGTTCTTCTGTGAGATCTGCGGTGCTATCTGTTACCAGAGCGATTTTTTTCATATTTAACCTCCGATTTTGATTGCTTATCTCATTATATCTTTTTCCTCTGAACATACAAGTTATTTTATTTATTTACCTATAAATACACTTCTCATTTTTCAATTGTCACTTTATTAATAGGAATATGACTATTTATGTTGAATTTTATTATATGTCAAATCAATCCAGGATAAGTAACTACAGGAAGGGGGTGTGATCATAATATTTCCGGGCTCGACAAATCTCTATAAAAAGGAGGCTGCACTCATGAAAAAGTTTGTTCGAGTCCTGGCACTGGTTCTGACCTTTACACTGTTATTTGCGACCTGTGCTTACTCTGCTCCAGCATTTTACTTTCCACAACAGGAGAAGGTTAACCAGTTGGACTATGAACCAGGGCAGCTAATCGTAAAATTTAAAGATAATATTAATACACAGAACAAAAAAGCGAAAATAAAGGAATTAGGCTTATATCAGGTGAAAAACCTGGGAGAAGCTGATACTGAGCTGTTGGTGATCAATAAAGGTAATATGGAGAATATCCTCAACCGCTTGCGGGAATGTAAAGATGTGGAGTATGCAGTCCCTAATTACCATTTTCGGCCTGCGGGAGGTTTCCATGAGCCCCTTTTTTCCAGACAGTGGGGACTGCAGAATACAGGTCAAAAGATAGTTGACCCTCTCACAGCTACGCTGGTCAGCGGAACAAAAGATGTTGATATCAACGCCCCTGAGGCCTGGAAGTCGGTCAAATCATCCAGGGAGGTGCTGGTAGGGGTCCTGGATACTGGAGTTGATATAACTCATCCGGATCTCAGAGATAAAATCTGGATCAATCCTGGCGAAATTCCTGGAGATGGCATCGACAACGATGGAAACGGGTATGTGGATGACATCCACGGATGGAATTTTGCCGATAACAGCAATCAGGTCTTTGATTACACCAATCCCTTTGCCGACGGACACGGAACTGGTATAGCAGGGATTATTGCTGCCTCATCAAACAACAACTTCGGCATTGCCGGGGTAGCACCCAATGCTAAAATCGTCTGCCTCAAATTCATCAATTCTGAGGGTGTAGGTCTTTTGAGTGATGCTATTGCAGCTTTAAACTATGCCAGACAGCAAAAAATAGATGTGATTAATGCCAGTTGGGGTGCCTACTTCCCGACAAAGTCCTGCGACCCTCAATTCTATCAGACAGAACTGAAGCCCCTTGGCAAAGCTATTAAGGACTCAAAAGCTCTGTTTATTGCCGCGGCAGGTAATGATGGCTATGACCTGGATGTCCTGGAAAAAAACGCAGGGTTTCAGTACTTTCCTGCAGCATTCAATTATCCCAATATAATCTCAGTCACAGCAGTAGATAATAAAGGATTACTATGTACAGCTGCACACCATGGGTGGGCATCCAACACAGGGGCAAAAACCGTTGATCTTGCAGCTCCGGGAAACAATATCCTCTCCACCATCACTGTTGGGGATTTCTTTGGGGCAGCAGTAGAGGGCAAACAAGGGAAAGCCCGTACGGCAGTCTGGGGTTTTGGGCTCCAGGACATCTCCCAATTTGATGATAGAGTATCTCTTGTCAGCCGCGAACTTAATTTTCTGTTGCCCCAGTGGAATTGTAAAGGCAAAAAAAATGCGAAAATCCTGCTGGTGGATGATGATAATTCAAAGGTACCTTATATGGACTGTAGCAAATACTGGACAGCAGTATTGAAAAAACTGGGTATCAAATATGATGAATACCTCGTTTCATCCAAGGGCAAAGATGGCGGCAGTAGCTTAGGGAAAACAATGAAGAAATATGACCTTGTCATCTGGCAGACCGGACGCAGTGATGAGAAAACACCGCTGACTGCAGAGGAGGTCAGTGACATCACTGCCTATATAAAACAGGGAGGCAGTTTCCTCCTCTCCGGTGAAAATGCCATCTCCGGCAATGAAGCTTGGGCAGCTGAGGTGCTTCAGGCTCAATTGGTCATGGAAGGCCTGCCCTGCTATGATCTAACCGGTCTTCCCGGAAGCACTTATCAAGGTTTCCAGTGCATTAGTGACGGCTATGAAATGGGCTCCCCTCCGGTTTTCCATGACTTATACTGTCCAACCAACCCCGAAACATCCTGGAGCGGACTGACTTTCAAATATTCTTATATCAGCGGAACATCTATAGCAGCACCCCATGTTACAGGAACTGCCGCACTGATCCTGGGAAAAAAACCGAATCAATCCCCGGCAGCAGTTAGACAGATCATTTTAAAATCAACAAGACCACTGCCTCAACTTAAAGGGAAAGTGCTGTCAGGTGGTATGGTGGATGCCTATGCCGCACTTCATAACAAACATAACAAAGGCGGTAAGCAGAAAAACAAATAACTTTACAAAGACATTAAAACCCCTGATACTGCAGCAGAGCAGTAGCAGGGGTTTTTTTCGGGCGTCCGCTTTTTATCTCATATTTTGTGCTTTAGTCATTTTTTACGACTTGATTATTGTCTTTAATCTCTATATATGTTTTGTAATTTTCGCGCAATTGAGCTGCATCCATTTCACCGCAAACAATCACAACAAGACTATCTTCTACTCTTATGCGGCAATTGCATTCTCTATCTCTATCCTTATCCCAACCCACCGGATTCCCTCCTTTCTTATTGATTCATCAACCATAATATAGAATATGCAGATTGTTAAAATTTGTTAAAGAAGTTAATTGTTATCTCACTACAATTTCTTTTGAGTTATTCACTCCGGTCAATCCGGAAACAAAAACATATTAACCCCTGATACTGTAAGCAAAGCAGTATCAGGGGTTTACCCCTGGGCATTCCGGGGCGTTTGCTTGTGGTAGATTGATCTGTTCTGCAAATTATATAGTATTTACTTTGGTCATTATCTGTGCGCATTATTCACAGCGTTATTCGTCTGCATTTTTATTGCCTTTAATATCGATAAATGTTTTATAGCTTGTGCACAAATCATTGTTATCCAAATCACGGCAGATTATTATAACAAGACTATCTTTTACTTCTACGCAACAATTACATTCTTGTCTTTTTTTATCCCAATCCATCTGATTACCCTCTTTCCTGTAAACTCATTAAGCTAATAATATAAAATATGCTGATTGTTAAAATATGTTAATTGGGGTAATTATTATCTTGGTCGAACATAAAAAACCCCTGACCCCTGTATGGTCAAGAAGCTTTTTTAAATACTTTATGAAAACCGCTTGCATTACCGTTGCATTCCTANTTTAACCTGCAAAGCTTTCTTTCGGGAAAAAACAAAAAACCCCACAAATCCTTGCGGGGTCTTGCTTTGCGCTTGGAGCGGAAGAAGGGATTCGAACCCTCGACCCTCGCCTTGGCAAGGCGATGCTCTACCGCTGAGCTACTTCCGCTTGCTATGGTGGCTCAGGGCGGAATCGAACCGCCGACACGCGGATTTTCAGTCCGCTGCTCTACCAACTGAGCTACCGAGCCTTTTTTTGGCGGAACTGACGGGACTCGAACCCGCGATCTCCGGCTTGACAGGCCGGTGTGTTAGACCAACTACACCACAGTTCCGTAAAATTAATCTATCATATCAAAGATCGATATCTGGTGGGCGATGACAGGCTCGAACTGCCGACCTCCTGCTTGTAAGGCAGGCGCTCTTACCAGCTGAGCTAATCGCCCCATCGCCTCTCGCTCCATGATTATAACATCCCTTTTCATCTACGTCAACATCGATTGATCAAATTCACATCAACTTTTTTTAACATGCAGGCTTCTTCATTTCTGAGAAAAAGCCAGCAGCCCCTCCCTCACCAGTTTAGCAGCTAACAGTGAGGTAATTCCGCTCCGGTCATACACAGGAGCTAGTTCTACAAAATCACACCCTATCACATTAAACCCCTGCAGCAACTCAAAAGTTCGGAAGAGTTCCTGCGGTAGTATGCCACCGGGCTCCGGGGTCCCTGTCCCAGGTGCATAAGAGGGGTCCACTACATCGATATCAACAGTTACATACAAAGGGCGCCCTTTAAGAGAAGGCAAACTGGATTCCAGCCCGGGCAAAACCTGAAAAGGATAAAAATTAGTAAAAGATTTCCCATAAGCATATTCATCCTTTGTACCGGATCTGATCCCATACTGGTAAACACTATCTGGACCGATCAGTTCACAGACTCTTCTGATCACTGTGGCATGGGAATAGATCTCACCCAGATATTCATCCCTCAGGTCAGCATGGGCATCAAAATGAAGCACAGCCAAATCCGGATAAAACTCAAAAATGGACTTGATCACAGGAAAGGTGAGCAGGTGCTCCCCACCCAGAAAAACCGGTAATTTCTTATCCAGGATCAGTTGTTTTGTGACCTGTTCGATCCGGTCAAAACATTCCTTCAGATTGCCAAAAGGCAATAAAAGATCCCCTTCATCACAAAAAGGGCAGTCTGCCAGGTCCAAATTGAGATAGGGGCTGAATTCCTCCAGCCCCTCTGATGCACTACGAATAGCTTGAGGGCCTTCTCGAGAACCGGTGCGAAAACTGGATGTTAAATCCATAGGAATCCCCATCAATACAAGTTCTGCATCTTCATAAGAATCCTTTGCTGCAAGGTATGACCAGTTACGCACACAGAGATCATCTCTTTTCACAGAGTGTGCCCCCCTGTAGTATAAACTGCTGTACAAAGTTAGGCAGCTGAAAAGCGGCCTGGTGTACACCGGTATTATAATAACGAAGCTGTTCAGTCAAACCGCTCTCCCGGGGAGAAAGCATCGGGTCATAGCACTTGGAACCGATGGTAAAGCTCCACATACCGCTGGGATAAGTGGGAACCGGAGCCAGATACAGTCTGGTAATGGGAAAAATGCTGCTTATCTCATGATAGACCCTGGTTATGAGTTCCTGATTCACAAAAGGTGATTCGGTCTGAGCGGAAAAAAGGCCCTCGGACCGTAGTGCGTCCCTGATAGACCGGTAAAAGTCTCCACTGAATAAACGTCCGGCCTGTCCGATAGGTTCCGGTGAATCCACAAGGATCACATCATACTCATCCCTTTTCTGCTGGAGATAGGCCACCCCATCTTCAAAACGGACCTCAAGGCGCGGGTCATCGAAAGCGCAGGAAACCTCAGGCAGAAACTCCCTGCTCACCTCAACAACCCGGCGGTCAATCTCTACCAGAGTTACCCTTTCTACCTGAGGATGGCGCAGCACTTCCCGGGCGGTACCCCCATCCCCACCACCGATCACCAGGAT
>JGI24714J26587_10002331_pt1 | contig 12776 bp, 13 predicted proteins | sample BioPla4DNA2_FD_26587 | JGI IMG/M metagenome (IMG submission 26587)
ATTTCGTCGAGCCAAATACCCAATACCCGAAAACGGAAGGTATGAGAAAGAAATCCGACATTTGAAAACCGGGTTACATCGAAAACCGAGGATTAAATCGGAATGTAATTTGCCCAAAAATGAAGTTGGGGTAAATTCGCACTTGCCGGTTGACTCTACAACTCCTTTATTTTTACCTGTCTTTATGTAAATTGAAAATTATCATGTAAATTTGTAGGTTGAAATCAAAAACAGATCTTTCTTTTCGAGATCGAAGCATGAAATTATGGATATAGTAGTAAGTGGTATTCGCTCAACGGGCAATTTGCATTTGGGAAACTATTTTGGTGCCCTGCGCAATTTCATCCGGATGCAGGACGAAAACACGTGTTTTTTCTTCATCGCCGATATTCATTCGCTCACGACGCATCCCGACCCGAAATCGCTGCATGCAAATGTAAAAAATGTATTGGTCGATTATTTGGCCGCAGGCATCGACCCCGAAAAGTCGATCATTTACCTACAAAGCGATATTCCCGAAATAGCCGAGTTGTATCTCTATCTGAATATGCATGCCTATTTGGGAGAATTGGCGAAAACCACTTCTTTTAAAGAGAAGGCACGCAAACAACCCGATAATGTCAATGCCGGTTTATTGACATACCCTACATTGATGGCTGCCGATATTATTATCCATCATGCCGATAAAGTTCCGGTAGGAAAAGATCAGGAGCAACATCTGGAGATGACGCGTCGTTTTGCGCGCAGGTTCAACAATTTTTATGGCGTTGAATATTTCAAAGAACCGGTTGCCTATAATTTTGGACAAGAATTGATCAAGATTCCCGGTTTGGATGGTAGCGGCAAAATGGGAAAATCGGAGGGAAATGCCATTTACCTTTCCGATGCGCCCGAGGTGATAGAAAAAAAAGTGAAACGGGCACTTACCGACTCGGGACCAAAAGAATTCAATTCTCCCAAGCCCGATTATATCGAAAATCTTTTTACCATAATGAGAGTGGTTTCGGAGCCTGAAGTGGTACACCATTACGAAGAGCTTTGGAACAAATGTGAGATTCGCTATAGCGATATGAAAAAACAACTTGCAGAAGATATCATCAAAGTGACTTCTCCTATCCGCGAACGCATTTTGGAAATAGAGAAAGATGATGCCTATTTGCACAAAGTAACTACGGAAGGTGCCGAAAAAGCACGAGAGAGTGCATCGAGAACACTGAAAGAAGTACGGCAAATTATGGGTTTCAAGCCTTTTTAAATATATAAACTTATTATTCTGCGAAACGCAATCGGGAAGATGAATCTCATGTCCGATTGCTTTTTTATTGCATAAACAAATCGAAAAAATCATACATATGTTATCATTTAAAGAAGTGGAGCTTGATGATAAGCCACTTATCAAACCTTTTTTGGAACAACAAAATTATCGGTCTTCCGATTTTTGTTTTACCAATCTCTGTTGTTGGGGAATAAAATATCAAACCCAATTTGCGATACACGACGATTGGTTGTTGATTCGTTTTAAAGACGATGACAACCGCCTATCCTATCTTAAACCTCTTGGAAAAGGGAACCTGAAAGAAGCCATTGAAATAGTGATGGATGACGCTTCGCAATTGGGCATTCCCTTCCGGTTGAGTTCGGTGACTCCACGCATGTTGAAAGAAATTGAGGCAGTGATGCCGGGAGTATTTCGCAAAGTACCCAATAGAAAAATATTCGATTATATTTACACTTCGGATAAACTAATTCTTTTGAAAGGCAAAAAGTTGCAGAGTAAACGAAATTATGTCAACCGTTTTAAAAAAAGGGACAATTGGGAATATAAGTCGTTGACGGATAATCCCGATTTGGTGAACGAATGCAAGCAAATGTTGGAAAAATGGATGGAAGAGAAAGGCGAAGATTCCGATCCTTCGTTGAGATTCGATCATCATGCAACACGTATGATGCTCGACAATTTTGAATATTTGGAATTGCGTGGGGGAGCAGTTTACAGAGAGGGGCAGATGATTGCCTTCTCGGTGGGTTCAAAACTTACACAAGATACGCTCGACGTGCACGTGGAGAAAGCGATGAGTGACGATGTGTCGGGAGCATATGCCATTATCAATCAGCAATTCGTGAAACACGAGGCTAGCGATTTTACTTACATTAACAGGGAAGAAGATATGGGGCTTAAATCGTTGCGCAGAGCAAAGCTTTCTTATCGGCCCGATATTTTGTTGGAAAAATATACCTTGAGGTTGAAAGGAAAATAACGTAATCATTGCTCACTCATTGGACAACGAATGATAAAATATGCCGATAATAGCCTAGCACCACAAGTACGCAACATGTGGAAAACCGTTTTTGACGACCCCGATGCGTACATGGATGTGTATTTTCGCGATAAATACCGCAACGAAAATACGTTGGTGTATATCGAAAACGACAAAGCCGTGGCGTCGTTGCAAATGTTGCCCCATACGTTTACCTTTTGCGGAAAAGAAATTCCCGCAGCGTATCTTTCGGGAGCTTGCACGCTGCCCCAATACCGTGGCAAAGGATACATGTCTGCCCTTTTGAAACGGTCTTTTCGTGAAATGAAAAAAAGAAATATCCCTCTTGCCTTATTGGTGCCTCAAGAGTCGGCATTGTTGAAATTTTATGCCCCATTCGGTTTTGCTCAGGCATTCGATGCCGGTACGGAGGAGTTGCCTTCGTTGAAGGAGTTGCTCGCACGTCACCCCCACGATTTATATGGAGCTTATTGCGAGTTCGACGGGTGGTTCAGACAAAAGGATATGACGGTGCAGAAATCGTTTGACGATTTTTGTTCGATCGTCGAAGAGGCCGCTCTTTTCGATTTCCCGCCGAAACAAAATCGTATGGGAATGGCGCGGATAATAGATGCGGAAACCTTGTTGGCTATTTTTGCACAACGGTATCGCGATAGGATTTTCTCGCTTTCGGTTATCGATTCCGTGTTGCCGGAAAATGAGGATACCTTTGTTGTTCAAGGAGGAGAGTGCAAAAGACAACGCACCGCATGCGAACCCCATTTTCATGTCGGGATCGACGAGTTGGTTCAGCTTTTATTGGGTTATCGTACTGCGCAGAAAGACGAACCTTTGCGAACGTTATTCCCCGAAAAGAAACCCCAAATGAATTTTATGCTGGAATGAATCGGTTCACAACCATTTTTTCTTTTTGAAGAAAAGGAGAATGAAAACGGCCGATAAAACCATGATGACGAGAGAGAAAGGGTATCCCCATTTTTTGTCGAGTTCGGGCATGTGACGAAAATTCATGCCGTAAATGGAGGCAATGAGTGTGGGGGGCATGAAAACAACGGAAACAATGGTAAATATTTTGATGATTTTGTTCTGCTCCACATTTACGTAGCCCAAAAAAGTATCTTGCAGGTAGTCCAAACGGTCGAAACTGAAGTTTATGTGTTCGATGAGCGAATTGATATCTTGGATAATCATATTCAGTTTGGGTTGAAGTTCGGCACGCATGAATTCGCTGCGAAGCATGCTCGAAGCCGTTCGCTGCTTGTCGATGATGTTTTCGCGCAACATCATGGTTTTTTCCTGAAGATTTTTGATTTCGGACAATAGCTCTTCGTCGGCTTCCTGTAAGCTGATATTGTTGCTGAGGAGGGTGATCTTTTGGGTCATATCTTCGATCATGTCCGCGTCGAATTCGACCCGTGTTTCAAAAAGGGCGACCAACACATCGGCCCCCGTGGTGTAGTTCTTGGGATTGGCAGATATTTTTTTTATGGTTTCGTGAAACGAAATGAGTTCTTGACTGTGAACCGTTACCAATATATTGTTTTTGAGAATGAAAGAAACGGGATCGCTCTCGAAATTCGACAACAGGAAGTTGGAGTTTACTACCAGCGTGTCGTTGGTTTCGATATAGCGCGACGACATCTCGATCTCTACTATTTCTTCTTCTTCCTGAATATATATTTTGAGAAAGTCTTCGAGCTCGTTTTCTATTTCTTCATCCACATCGATAAGATCGATCCACAAAAAATTCTCAATAGGCGTTGATTTTAGAAAATCGAGACTACGGCTCAATCTGATAACGCCATCTTTATGATAAAAAAGTTTGATTTCCGCCATTTCAATTGGGTTTTAATCGGTAAATGAATCCGTCCTTGTATCTCTCGAAGAAAAGTCTTTTGTTATCGGCTCAAGTAAGTTGGCAAGTGTTTCGAATTGTGCAATGGACAGTTGCTCAGGACGTTGATTGAGCAAAGGATGGTCGGGTAGCCGACTTTCTTCGGACAGCAGGGTTTGAGGGAGTTGCGCAGCATTTTGCGCCGCTGATTGAATCCTGTCTTCACCACTGCTTTGAATAGTTTTTCGTTGCAGTCGAGCTTCTCGCGCTTGTTGCGTGTGAGCCGTACAACTGCCGATTTGACTTTTGGCGGAGGGATGAACGCATGTTCGCTTACCGTGAAAAGTACTCGATATCGTACCATGTCTGCAACAAAACACTAAGTATGCCGTAAGTTTTGTTGCCCGGTGAAGCAATCATGCGTTCGGCGACCTCTTTTTGTATCATTCCCGCACAACAAGGAACGATATCTTTATTGGCCAGTACTTTGAAAAAAATTTGTGACGAAATATTGTAAGGGTAATTGCCGATGAGGCAAAATGGATTGTTGTGATAGAGTTTGCCAAGATCCAATTTCAAAAAATCGGTTTCGATGATCTTGTCTTCCAATTCGGGATAGTGTTGCCGTAAATATGCAACAGATCGGCGATCGATTTCCACAACGGTCAAATCGCGTTGTTTTTCGATAAGGTGACGCGTAAGCATGCCGGTTCCCGGACCTACTTCCAACACGGGAAGCAGAGGAAATTCGTCGAGCGTATCGGCTATGTGTTTTGCAATTTCCGTGTCTTTCAGAAAATGCTGCCCGAGATTCTTTTTTGGCTTTACCGGCAACATATGTTATTTAATTAAAATACCTATCTTTGCTGGCGCAAAGGTAAGGAATTAATTAAAAAAATAGGCACAAAACTCGTGTTTAAAAAACAAGAGTAGTGCGTGTTGCAATTCCAAAATTGTTACGATTGTATGGGCAATAGTGTTTTATCGATGTTTTATCGGTGGAGGGGGAAGACCGAAGTCAAATTGAAAACGACATGAATTCGAAATCCCTAAAAGAAATAGTAAAAACGGTTTTTTCGCTTGGTGTGGGAATTCTTATCGTTTGGCTGCTGTATCGGAATACCGATTTGAACACCCTTTGGGAGATTGTGAAAAATGCCAATCTCGAATTTATTCTCATTTCACTTATATTCGGACTCATTGGCAACATTATTCGCGGATTGCGATGGGAGTTGTTTATCAATTCGTTGGGATATCGCCCCAAACGGCCAAGTGTCATTTATGCCACGCTCGGCAATTTTGCCGTAAATTTTTTGCTGCCACGTGCGGGCGACGTGTGGCGATGCGCTGCCCTCACCCGCTATGAAGGTGTTCCTTTTGCAAAAGCATTCGAAACCTATCTGGTGGATAAGGTGTTCGATTTGCTTGCCTCTGTTTTACTCGTTGTTTTGAGCATGATTCTGTATCTCGACTTTTTTATTTCTTATTTTCGGGATAACCCCGATTATGGCGAGAGTATTGTAAATTTGTTTGGTTCGGTTTGGTTTTATGTTGTGCTGATAGGGTTGGTCCTTATCTTTTTTATCGTGTTCACGGTATTTGGGAACACTCGCCCTGTAACGAAAGTGCGCAATTTTTTTAAAAGTGTGGTGCACGATTTAAAAATGGTGGCTCATATGAAAGAGAAAAAGCGTATTATTTTCTATACGATACTCGTGTGGTTTTCTTTTTATTTGTATTTTTATACATGCTTTTACGCTTTTGATTTTACAAAAGGGCTGGGACCCCTTGCGGGGCTGATTGTTTTCACCATGAGCAATGTGGGTGTTGCGGTGCCTGTACAGGGCGGAGTAGGTGCGTGGCATTTTATGGTAATTTCTTCGTTGGTTATTTTGGGTGTCGGCTACGAAGAAGCAGGGGCTTTTGCAGGGGCCGTGTTTACGATTCAATCCATATGGATTATTTTATGCGGAGTATTCGGCATCGTGGCATTGCCTTATGTGAAAAGAACGCCGCAACCCGAANCAGTGGAAGTGAAATNGAAAGAGTAGCGTAGAACAATNNAAAGAATAAAGAGAAAATACTGAAAATATAATGATTATGGCAACAAAAGAAATCGTGGATCTGAAACCGCAAAACGTATGGCGTAATTTTTACANACTGACGCGAATCCCGCGTCCTACCGGACACATGAAAGAGATAACCAAATTTATGATGGAGTTCGGCAAATCGCTCGATTTGGAAACCCTTCAAGATCGTGCGGGGAATGTGCTCATTCGTAAACCGGCTTCAAAAGGATATGAGGGAAAACAAACCGTAATTTTGCAGGCGCATTTGGATATGGTTCCTCACAAAACTCGGATATCCGGCATGATTTTACGAAAGACCCCATCGATGCTTATATAGATGGAGACAGGGTAAAGGCCCGGTTCACAACATTGGGCGCAGACAACGGCATCGGCGTGGCCATGATTATGGCTGTTCTCGAAGACAAATCGTTGCAGCATCCGCCTATTGAAGCTCTTTTTACGGTTGATGAAGAAGGGGGTATGAACGGGGCTTTCGCTCTGGAAAAAGGGTTGTTTTCCGGAACGCTTATGCTTAATCTCGATTCCGAACAAGAAGGCGAATTATGCGTGGGCTGTGCCGGAGGAGCCGATGTGAATGCAACGATTCAATATAAAGACGATACGGAAATAGAAAAAGGCGATGTGGCTTTTAAGATCGACATCAAAGGGTTAAAAGGCGGACATTCGGGGGCTCAAATTCATTTGGGAAGGGCCAACGCCATTAAATTGGTGAATCGCTTTCTTAAGGATGCCGTACGAAACTACGAGGCCCGTTTGTCGCGCATACAAGGAGGTTCGTTGCGCAATGCCATTCCGCGTGAAGCATCTGCCGTAATCACTGTCCCCGAACAATTATCGGAAGATTTGATCGATTTGGTGAAAGAATACGAAGATCTTTTTAATGAAGAATATCGGGGAATCGAAGAGGGGATTATCTTCGAGGCAGAAAAAGTGAAATTGCCAAAAAGTCTTATGCCTGTTGAAATTCAAGATGATATCATCAATGCAATAGAGGGTTGTCCGAATGGGGTGATGAGCATGTTGCCCGATTTTCCCGGTGTAGTGGAAAGCTCTGTCAATTTGGCAGTGGTGACATCTTCCAAAGGCAAAATTGAAGTAAAATTAATGGTGCGCAGCTCTTCGGAAAGCCGAAAAGAATGGGTTTGTTCGTCGGTCGAAAGTGTGTTTTTGCTGGCCGGTGCCAAAGTGGAGATCGAAAGCGATTATCCCGGATGGCAACCGAATATCGATTCCGAATTGTTGCATACAATGGAAAAAGTGTATTTCGAAAAATACGGAAAACGGCCTGTCGTATCTGTTATTCATGCCGGTTTGGAATGTGGAATCATTCAATCGAATATCGGGCGTAAAATGGATATCGTTTCCTTTGGACCCACCATAACCGGAGCGCATTCTCCCGATGAATCGGTAGAAATAGAGTCGGTAGAAAACACGTATGATTATCTGATTTCCGTTTTGGAACAGATCGGTTGATGTAAAGTTCATTTTAAAGGCGAAGGTAAAATAATTCGGTTGTCGTGAAAAAGAAAATAAAATCATATGTGCTGGTGCCTGTTTTGCTGATTGTATACACGGTTGTGATGGCAATTGTTAGCTTGCCCCGCTATCGGCGTAGCGGCAATTGGCGTGAATATGTGCTGATTGTTTCGGTGTCGCTTATTGTTTCTGTTGTGCTTTACTTTGTCCTGAAAAGGAAACAAAAGATTCGGGATAAATTCAAGTAACCTGCCTTTCGAAATTGGAGATCAATCATGGTGCGAAATTTTATATCTGTTTTATTTTTTATTTATTCGGCTTTTTTGTTTGGACAATCTTCTTTTGAATACATGTTTCGTGTGTATCTTAGCGATAAAGGCGACCACCCGTTTTTGGTTGCCGAACCCGAAAAATTTTTGTCGGAACGTTCCATAGAGCGGAAATTGCGTCAAAATGTGGCGATAGACTCGTTGGATTTTCCGGTTTCAAAGGGGTACCTCGACAGCATAGAAAAAGAGGGCGGAAAAATTGTGGCAAAAAGCAAGTGGTTTAATACCTGCGTGGTACAATTTGCCGATAGTGTTTCCGTAGATCGAATAAAGTCATTGCCGTTTGTCGATTCCGTGAAATATGTGTGGAGAGGACAGGTGTCCGATCGTTTTGATTGGATGCGGCCTCGCCTGCAAAGAATTCGGTGCGAGGATGAACCCGATTTTCATAATTATTTCGGTTTTACCGAAGAACAGTTCAAGGTGCATAATGCCGAAGAAATGATAAAAGCGGGGTTTCGGGGAAAAGGAATGCATGTGGGTGTGGTTGATGCAGGTTTTACCAATTGCGACGTGATTCCTTATTTTGAAGGGATAAACCTTTTCGGATACCGCGATTTTGTTCCNGGAGGCAATATTTTTTCGGCAAACGATCATGGAACGAAAGTACTTTCAACAATGGCCGTCAATCAGCCCAATCTGATGATGGGGTCTGCCCCGGAGGCAAATTATTGGCTGTTTCGTTCGGAAGACAGCAAAACCGAATTCCCTGTCGAAGAAGATTTTTGGGTGGCGGCCGTTGAATATGCCGACAGCGTGGGGGTGGATTTGGTAAATACTTCTCTCGGATATAACGAGTTTGACGATAAAACGTTAAGTTACTCTCATTTTCAACTCGACGGGCAAACAGCGCTTATGACCTCGGCTGCCAATAAAGCATTCGAAAAGGGTATGTTGGTAATCGGAAGCGCGGGTAATGAAAGGAAAAAANATTGGAGAAAAATTACGGTTCCTGCAGATGCCGAAAATTTGTTGGCAATAGGTGCCATACGAATCGATAGCCTAATTGCTCCGTTCAGTTCCACAGGACCCACGGCCGATGGGCGAATCAAACCCGATTTGGTTTCCGTTGGCTCGGGAACCATTACCATTGGAAGTGATGGTACCATCGGAATGACAAACGGAACTTCGCTTTCTTCGCCTTTTATGGCCGGCCTTATCGCTTCCCTATGGTCCATCAATCCTTCCTTGAACAGGAAAGAATTGGTGGATATCGTGAAAAAATCGTCCAGCCGGTATGCTCATCCCGATACGATTTACGGATATGGAATTCCCGATTTTGGGAAAGCCGTGAAAGATGTGTTGAAAACGTTGGATGCTTTTGATAAAAAAATGATGACCCGGCATCTTGCCATCGTGCCGGATCAATCGGGGAAAAATTATCTGTTGACGCTTTTTGATCCGGTGTTCAGAAACGATTCGTACCGGGTGGGTATGCTTGATGAGGATGGAATTCGAATAGCGGATGCACCGTTCGATGAAAATAATTCGGCAATGTTTTATCTTCCCGAAAAGGTGCGTAAAGAAAACAAATTTATTCATTTCGTTATAGATACTCCTTTAGATCAATATATTGTTCGTATAAAATTATGATTTTCACACAGCAATCATCCGTTTCTTTATCCGAGCTCAACCGTTTGGTTCGCGATGTTATTCGGAAGAATTTCCCCGACACTTATTGGGTACGTGCGGAAACGAGCGATGTGAGGCAAAACCGCAGTGGGCATTGTTATCTCGAATTCATTGAGAAAGATCCGGTAACACAGGCTATTCTTGCACGCTCACGGGGAACGATTTGGGCAAATACTTTCCAAATGTTGTCGACCTATTTCGAATCGGAAACCGGTCAACCGTTTACTTCGGGATTAAAAGTGCTGGTGCGTGTGAGTGTGGAATTTCATGAAATTTATGGCTTTTCTTTGAATGTGGTGGATATCGACCCGACGTTTACCCTCGGAGAAATGGCTAAAAATCGCTTGCTGGTGTTGAAGCGGTTGGAAGAGGAAGGCGTGTTGACGCTGAACAAAGAATTGCCGTTGCCCGAATTGTGCAATCGCATTGCGGTGATTTCGTCGCCAACGGCGGCAGGGTATGAAGATTTTTGCGATCAATTGAAAAAAAACCCTTATGGATTGGTCTTTTATACCAAGCTTTTCCCTGCCATTATGCAAGGTGAAAAGAGTGAGGCTTCCATTATTGCCGCATTGGAAAGAATATATGCATACCGACATCTATTCGACGCCGTGGCCATTATACGCGGAGGTGGCGCAACGTCGGAATTAAATTGTTTCGATTCGTATGTATTGGCAACCCATTGTGCCCAGTTCCCTTTGCCGATAGTTGTGGGTATTGGTCACGAGCGCGACGTAACCGTGTTGGATATAGTGGCACATACTCGGGCGAAAACGCCAACGGCAGTGGCTGAGTTTTTCATTGATCATCTTGCCGGATCTTTTACCGAATTGGTCGATTTGGAGAAGCGATTGGTTACGGAAAGCAGGGAATATTTGCAACAGGAAAAGTTTAAGTTGTCCATGTTGTCAAAAGAAGTTTACCATTTTTCCACGGGGTTTATACGTGATCGGTTGGCTTTAATGAGAGAAACGGCTTTTCGATTGAAACACCTGGTAAATCGGACGATTCAATTTTTGCAGCAAGAGGAAAAACAGCGCAACAGGCAATTTGCACACGTAGTGAAACAACGATTGCAAAACGAAGCCCATGCTCTTTTGGTGAACGAGCAGTATATTCGGATGGTTTCTCCCGAAAATATATTGAAACGTGGCTATACGATCACGATGAAAACGGGAAAGATAGTTACATCGGCAGCAAAATTGCAGCCGGACGATATGATCGAAACTTTGTTTTGGGACGGTAAAATAGAATCGCAAGTAAAAAAATCGAAAGAATGATGGAAAAATTAACGTATACGGAAGCTAAAAAAGAACTCGAGGCCATTGTGGCAGCAATCGAATCGGGTGAATTGGATGTGGATGCCTTAACGGAAAAGGTAAAGCGTGCATCGGAACTCATCGCATTTTGTAAAGAGAAACTGAAAAAAACCGATGAAGAGCTTCAAAAAATATTGGATGAGATCGATTAAATGCAGGGGAAAATGACACTCGAAAAATCAAGTGTGGTAATTGTTGCCGGAGGCAGAGGATTGCGTGCGGGAGGAGATATGCCCAAACAGTTTCGGCTCATTGGCAATAAACCCATGCTGATGCACACCATTGACGCTTTTTATACATACAATCGTCANATGAAAATTGTNATTGTTCTTCACCCCGATTATTTTGCGGTTTGGGACAANTTGTGCGAAAAATATCGTTTTACCGTTCCGGTTGTTGCGGTTGAAGGAGGAGAAACCCGATTTCATTCGGTAAAAAACGGATTATCGGTAGTCGAAGACGATGAAATGGTTGCCGTTCACGATGCTGCAAGGCCGTTTGTTTTGCCCGAGGTCATTGAGCGTTGCTTTCACGAATCTTTTCGTTTCCAATGTGGTGTGATACCGGTGGTTGACGAAAAAAACAGTGTCCGCATCCTTCATCCCGATGGTAGCAGCGAGCCGTTCGATCGTGACCGGATAAAATTGGTTCAAACGCCACAGGTATTTCCGGCGTATCTGCTGAAAAAAGCTTATGATACCGATTATAAATCTCATTTTACCGATGATGCTACCGTGGCAGAGGAAGCAGGTATCGAAATTCGTTTGGTTGAAGGTAACGAAGAGAATATAAAAATAACGACTCCTTTCGATATGCTGTGGGCTTCTTTCTTTTTGAAAAGTGGGCGCTAATTTTTGCTTTTTGTTTTCAAATTCCCTTGAATCGTCGTTTTTTTATATACAAAATGGGCTTTTTTAGGAAAATATATTTTCAAAATGTCAATCTGTGAAAGAAATTTACTATTTTTGAGGACGATTTGTACTATAAATTCACACCTATGGGGAAAATTGATAAATTGGATAAACAGATTTTGGAGATAATTTCTCAAAATGCCCGCATTCCTTTTCGCGATGTGGCAGAGCAATGCGGCGTTTCGCGTGCCGCAATTCACCAGCGTGTTCAACGCATGATTGAAAATGAAGTGATTACAGGGTCGGGGTATAATGTAAATCCCCGAGAATTGGGGTATGCCACGAGCGCTTATATTGGCGTAAAACTCGAAAAAGGTTCGATGTATAAAAATGTTATACCCGAATTCGAAAAAATTCCGGAAGTGACGGAATGTCATTTCACGACGGGTCCATATACCTTGCTTATCAAACTTTATGCTCGGGATAACGAACATTTGATGGATCTGCTGAATAATCGTATTCAGGAAATACCCGGTGTTGTTGCTACCGAAACAATGATTTCGTTATGTCAGAGTATTAAAAGAGAAGTGCCTATTACACAGGGGACGTAAGAAAGAATCGTTTTTTATGTGATTCTTCGGCGTTGCTTTGTATGTGTCTTTTTCCGGAAGGGTATTTCGGTAAAGCATTCAATAAAAAAGCGAAAGTTGAACCAACTTTCGCTTTTTGTCGGGATGAGGTGACTCGAACACCCGGCCTCCACGTCCCGAACGTGGCGCGCTAACCAACTGTGCTACATCCCGAGCTTTTGGGAAGGCAAAGATACTTATTTTTTGCAGAAAAACGATAAAAATTGCGCGGAAGTTGTGCATCGAATAATAAAATCTGTTATATTTGCAAAATGAAATGCGGCAATAGCTCAGTCGGTAGAGCATTAGCTTCCCAAGCTAAGGGTCGCGAGTTCGA
>JGI24714J26587_10002370_pt1 | contig 12632 bp, 11 predicted proteins | sample BioPla4DNA2_FD_26587 | JGI IMG/M metagenome (IMG submission 26587)
AGTAGGGAAGAGTTAGAAGAGTTCAATAGTGTATGTGAATCTGTGGGCTGGAACTATGCAACAAAATCATATGACCTTCATGTTTATTTTAAAGAACATGGGGTAGAGGCAATGGATATTCAAACAGATGAGGAAGAAGAATTTAGAACTTTAGAATTCATAGGTAAAAAACATATACGATCCTACTATGTACTAATTCCATTTTTATTATTTGTTTCTTGGTTTGTATTGGGAAGTTTATTTACCAGTATTCCTGCTATAAAAAATGGATTAATTCAAATTGTTACACCCCTTATACCAGCTGGAATTATACTGCTTATTATTCACTTGTTTAATATAAAAAGATTTTTGAAGATAAATAGGAAAAATATAGAGCTAGGGAAAAGTTTAGAATTTAGTGATTCTAAGTTTTATATAACTAGAACAATTTTTGCCATAACATCTATTATCTTGTTTTTAGGCATAATTCATTTTCTCTATGTTGCCATATTTTTAAAGAACAAATTTATGTTAATAGGACTTATACCGACTTTAATAGGTATCATTGGGGCAACTATTTATAGAATTTATATCAAGCCTGCTAAAATGAAATTAAAACATAAAAAAATAGGATTTATTGTTATACTTGTTGCCTCTACTGTACTTTCTATAGTATTATTTGTTGGTGTTATTTTGAATATTGCTATTAGAGATGATAACAAGCATAGCCAAAATATTGATAGTTACAAGGTCCTATCTATTAATGATTTTATAAGTGATACTTTAGAGGAAGAAGGCGAAATAATAGAACTGGCTAGTATATTAATACCTAAGTCATATGATTATTATTCTTATAGTAGAGGGTTTGGTTCTATAAGAACAGAGTATTCAAAGGCACTAACTGAAGAAATTGCAAGTAACTTAGTTGATAGATACAGAAGTCAAGCTGAAAATAAACTGATTAGAAGAAATTCTAGAAGGCTAGAATTGTATTTTGAGGAAGGTATTTTTGACGATTATCTATTAAGGAGTGGATTAACTAAAGAGGATTTAAGTAACTTAGAAGGAAAAGAATTAAAAGAAGCTATCAAGGCTGCTAATAATATGATTAATGAAAAATCTATAGTAGAAGACATAGAGAATCTATGGAATTTAGATGAAGTTTATTTTTTGAATATTGAAAAAGACGAAATAGTTATAAGAAATGGTAAAGAAGTATTTTATCTAGAAGGACTGGATTTTTCAGATAAGGAAATTATTAAAATAATAAAAGATAAACTAAACTTATATAAAAAGTAATAAGTGTGTAGCAAAGTTTCAAATTTATAGGGAAAGGAAGAAGCTAATGATAAAGGAATTTGATATATCTAAAATAGATAATATAATGAGAATCTGGATTGAAGAAAATACTAAAGCTCATGATTTTATTTCAAAAGATTACTGGGAAAAAAACTATGATTATGTGAAGAAAGTTTTACCATATGCAACTGTTTTTGTGTATGAAGATAATGATGAAATAAAAGGATTTATAGGTATTGTTGAAAATTCATATATTGCAGGCTTATTTGTTTCACACAAATATCAATCTAATGGTATAGGAACGGAACTACTTAAAAGATGCAAACAAGAGTATCCTATTTTAAAACTAGATGTTTATGCAAAGAATTTAAAAGCAGTAAACTTTTATAAAAAACATGGATTTAAAATAGAGCAAGAAAAAGAAAATGAAGACACCAAGGAAGTAGAATATACAATGGTATGGAGGTTATAGATATAAATGTATTTATTACAGACGGATTCCTTGTATATCTAATAATTTTATCAGGAAATTCATAAATTAATTCCAGCATAAGCCCCTACTTATATGAATAAGTTATTAGTAAAATCATTTATGGAGGGGTTTTCATGGGATATTATATTGCCGTAGAACCAAATGTAAAGGTATATGTAGAAGATCTAAATCCAGAAGCTAATAAAACAATTGTATTTTTACATGGTTGGCCTGGAAGCCATGAATTATTTGAGTATCAGTTGGATCAACTTCCTAAAAAAGGGTATAGGTGTATTGGTATAGATCAAAGAGGTTTTGGCAAATCAGATAAACCATGGACGGGATATGATTACAATAGGTTGGCTGATGATGTTAGGGTAGTAATTGAAAAATTGAAATTGGAAAATATTACCTTAGCAGGTCATTCAACTGGTGGAGCAATAGCTATTAGATATATGGCTAGGCATAATGGATATGGAGTTTCCAAGCTTGCACTTTTTGCAGCTGCAGCTCCTAGTCTTGTTAAGGGTCCTAATTTTCCATATGGCTTAGATAGGGAGGTAATAACAAATATCATTGAAGGAACATATACTGATAGACCAAAAATGTTAAGTGATTTTGGAGATATATTTTTCTTTAAATATATAACTAAGCCATTTTCTGATTGGTTCTTCCAACTAGGCCTACAAGCAGCTGGATGGTCAACAGCGGCTATTGCAAAAACCTGGTTACAAGAAGAATTATTTGTTGATTTAGAAACTATAGATGTGCCAACATTAATCATTCACGGTATCCATGATAAAGTTGTTCCATTCCAATTAGGAGAAATACAAAATCAAATTATTAGAAATTCTAAGTTCGTACCATTTTATTATAGTGGGCATGGAGCATTCTATGATCAAAAATATGAGTTTAATAAAGAGTTGATTGATTTTATAGAGGGGTAACCTTTTAGGACCATAGTAATTATTTGTTACTGTGGTCTTTTTTAATAACTTTATTCAGGAAAAAGGAGGATATTAGGAAAAATATAGAATATTATTATAGGCCAGTACCGATAATTAATGGAATATATGATATTGATAGCATAAAGAATATCAATGGTTTAGATATTTGGCTTATACCAATTAATTATAAAAAGGTCTATCCTTCAAATCATAAAATTTTAGTTCATTTTAATAGTTTTCAATCCTATACCTGTATAGATGAAAGTTATTGCGAAAGTTTTTGGATTGATTCTTCTGAGAAAGCATGGACTTTTTATAAAAGTAATACATCATACTATATTGAAATGCTTAGAAATACAAGCATTCTATTTAGGGAATGCAGAAAAAATGCAGTTCACTATGCTATAGTAGGGACAAACTCAACTCTTCATATAATCTCAGATGAAGAGCCAGATATATCCATAATATAAACTTGTACATAACCATAGATGCAAAATAACTGTAGAGTATAAAAATGATATATTGCCCACTACCAAAACCCATACCCTTATTTTTGGAGTGGCATGGATCAAAGAATCTAACGAAGCAAATGAAGATCAAAAGGAAGACCAGATTATATTTAAATCCTATTGTTGGCTAAATGAGGATGCTAATCCAATATGATTTTTCTAGAGGTCTACCTGCTGAGTTAGAGAACAAGCACTTTGATTACATTATTAGCACCTATGCCATGCATCATTTAGAAGATGAAGATAAAATTAGGCTTATTAGCAAGTTTAGAAGGCCATCTGTTTAAAGATGGCAGGATTATTATTGGAGATGTAGCTTTTGAATCAAGAAACTTACTAGAACAGTGTAAAGTAAGGTTTTTAGATTATTGGGATGATGAAGAAATATACTTTGTATTTGATGAATTTAAAAAATCTTTCCCAAATAGGGATATTAGTTTTACGCCTATATCTCATTGTGCAGGGATTATACAACTTAGAAAACTGTATTAATTTTTTATAACGAAAGAATTTTGAGTATTATGGAGGACATTTAATGGAAAAAACTTATGAAACTGAAAGACTTATATTAAAAGTATTAGACAAGTCCTATGCAGACTTGGTTTTAGATTATTATTTAAGAAATAAGGCATTTCTGGAAGAATGGGAGCCTAAGAGGAGTAAAGAATTTTATACAAAAGAGTATCAGGAAAAGCAATTAGACAAGGAGCTTGCTGATATAAATAATAAAAGAACTTTTAAATTATGGATTTTTAAGAAGGAAGATAGGAGTAGAATAATAGGTTTTGTTAGCTTTACCAACATTATATTGGGAGCCTTTTTATCCTGCTATCTTGGTTATAAACTAGATAAGGATGAAATCAATAAAGGCTATATGACCGAGGCAGTTAAAAAGGGAGTTGAGATTGTCTTTAATGAATTTGGACTACATAGGATAGAAGCTAATATTATGCCTAGAAACAAAGCTTCCTTAAGGGTAGTTGAGAAGTTAGGATTTTACAATGAAGGACTTGCATACAAATATTTAAAAATAAATGGTAAATGGGAAGACCACATACATATGGTTTTACTGAACGAAAATGTATAAAAAAGATTCTCCACAGTTTTTATAAAATGGACTTTAGTAGATTATCGTTCATCTGTATAGACTTCTAAGGATTTATTTAGCCATCATGGTAAAATCCTCCTTATCTTTCTATGTATTAGGTAGGTAGAACTATATAAGGAGGTTATATTATGGCAATTTTATTCAATAAACATCCAATAGTATTAGATAAGAATATGGCTACAATAATAGGTGTAAATGAAGCAATTATTTTGCAGCAGGTTCATTATTGGCTAGAGATAAACAAGAAGGTAGGCAAAAATTTTCATGAGGGAAGATACTGGACCTACAATACCTATGATGAATGGCATGAACAGTTTCCATTTTGGTCTAAGGAAACTATAAAAAGAGCTTTTAAAAGATTAAGAAGCATGAAGATAATTATTGTTGATAGGTTTAATATTCACCATATGGATAGGACCCTATGGTATACAATTGACTATGATAGGCTCAAGTCTATAATGAAGGTGTCAGATAGGCCTGATAGTAATAGCCAAAAAGACATCATAGATGGTACCCAAAATGAATCAATGGATAGTAGTCATAGTGACTCCATGGATAAGGTCATGTTGCCCCCAGCAATACCAGAGAATACTTCAGAGATTTCTACAGAGATTATCAGTCAGTCTATCATTGGAGACTGCCATCCTATTAGCTGTAGCTCACAAGAAAAATCCTGTGAGGATACTTCTTATGCCCAAAACCAGACAGATAGACTGATAGAAAAACCTGCTGATACAAAACTAGATGCGAGGGATATAGTAGCTAAGTGTGGATTTGAAAACATTCCCCAAAGCTATAGGGATCCAGTCTTTAAGGCAATATTTCTCCTGGTCCATGACATAAACTCCTATGAAAGGATAAAAGTAGGTGATATCTATCTGCCCAGAGATATAGCAAAAGCAGAAATGGAAAAGCTAGACTATTTCATCCTAGAACATGCAATAGAAAAATTTAAGGAGGCAAGTAAAACAACTAAAATCAGAAATCCAATAAACTATTTAAAAACTTGTATTTTCAATGCTATAAGTGAGATTAACATAGATTATGATGCTGAGGTTAGACATGATATGGGGAGGGACTTTGGCTTGCATGAATTTTTTAAAAATCATCAAGAACTTTTTAAAGAGAAATAGGGTTTACAAATAAATATCATAGGGTTTTTAATCCTAACCAATACTAGCAAATATTAGCTAAGTCTTATAAAATATTTGATAGACAAATCATTTAAAAGATGAAGACTTGATACAGGAAATATATGAAATAGTAGAGGAACAGGAAGGATATTAAATGGAGAAACTAATTATAAGTGATATAGAAATAGAGTTAACAAAAAAGAATATAAAAAACCTACACTTGTCAGTCCATCCACCTGATGGGAGAGTGAGGATCTCAGCGCCACAACACATGGATATAGACTCCATAAGGTTGTTTGCTATATCTAAGCTTTCTTGGATAAGGAGACAGCAAAAAAAGTATATAAACCAAGAAAGGGAGCCAGAAAAGGAGTATGTATCAGGTGAAAGCCATTATTTTTTGGGACAAAGATATTTATTAAATCTTGTTTATACAAATAAAAGGAAGCAGGGTGTAGAAGTTAGAAACAAAAAGTATATAGATTTATATGTAAGGGAAAATACTCCTGAATACTTACGGGAAAGGGTAATGACAGAATGGTATAGGAAGGAACTTAGAGAATTAATTCCTCCATTAATAGCAAAATGGGAGCCTATAATGGGAGTAAAGGTAAATGAATTTGGTGTAAAAAAGATGAAGACTCGCTGGGGAAGTTGTAATCCTGAGGCTAAAAGGATATGGCTTAATTTAGAACTGGCAAAGAAGAGCCCAGCCTGTATAGAATATGTTCTTGTACATGAAATGGCCCACCTATTAGAAAGGTCCCATAATGAGGTATTCGTAGCCTATATGGATAAATTTCTGCCAAATTGGAGAGCTATAAAGGCAGAGCTAAATGGTCTTATATATGAATAGGAGAACAGGATAAAATAAAAAAGTGTTAGAAGATTTAATACTTCTAACACTTTTTCCAATGCCGAAGGCGGGAGTCGAACCCGCACGGGGTGTAAGCCCCACTGGATTTTGAGTCCAGCGCGTCTGCCAGTTCCACCACTTCGGCAAGATATATTATTTTAGTAAGCTAAGCACTTCCATCAATTTAACAATATTAATGATAACACAAATGAAATAGAAAATCAATATTTTTATTTTACCTTAGTTTACTGAATCTACCTTTTAAGGTATACTAGTAGATATGAAAGAGAATGGAGTGATTTAATGGATACGAAAAAACTCATGATAATAGATGGTAGTTCCTTAATCCATAGGGCCTTTTACGCTTTGCCTTTATTATCCAATAAAAACGGTCTATATACAAATGGCATCTATGGTTTTTTGACTATGCTGTACAAAGTTAGGGAGGATATTAATCCTAATCATATATGTGTAGTTTTTGATAAAAAGGGTCCAACTTTTAGACATAAAGAGTATGAAGAATACAAGGCCCATAGGTCAGCAACCCCCTCAGAACTAGCTCAACAATTCCCAATAATTAGAGAGATATTAAATGCTATGAACATTCAATTTTTTGAATTAACTGGTTTTGAAGCAGATGATATTGCTGGTACCTTGGCAAAAAAAGGAGAAGGTTTATTTGACGAGATCTTCTTAGTCACTGGAGACAAGGACTATCTTCAACTGGCAAGGGACAATATAAAAGTCTTAATTACCAGGAAGGGGATTACCGAATTAGAAGAATATGATAGGGATAAAGTTATAGAAAAATATGGTATAACCCCTGAACAGCTCATTGATTTGAAAGGATTAATGGGTGATCCTTCCGATAATATTCCAGGAGTACCAGGAATTGGAGAAAAAACTGGATTAAAGCTATTAAAAGAATATGGTAATATAGAAAATATATATGCCAATATAGACAATATCAGTGGAAAAAAGTTGAAAGAAAATCTAATTGAAAACAAGCATCTTGCCTTTTTAAGTAAAAAGCTTGGAGAAATATTGACTGAGGTTCCTATTGAAATAGATTTTCAAGAGTTAGAAATAAAGGAGCCAAATTGGGAATCCTTAAGAGAACTATATGAGGAGTTGGAGTTTAATAGTTTGCTAAATAAGATTTCAACAGATACAGAAGAAAGCAATATGGAGATTGATTTCAAAATAGTAGAAGATAATAATTACTTAGATTTAATTGAGAAGATAAGAGAAGAGAAAAAAATTAGTTTTAAATTTATAATATCAAATCATAATTATATAGAGGATGAAATACTGGGAATAGGTATAAAAACAGCCAGTATCCCAACTCATATAATACTTTTTAATGGTAAAAAAGATTATTTTGTCAGGGAGTTTAAACCTATTTTTGAAGATCCCACCATTGAAAAAATAGGTCATAACCTAAAGCCTGATATAGTTATATTGTCGAGATTAGGCATTGAAATATATAATATTTCCTTTGACGCTATGATTGGAGAGTATTTAATTAACCCTACTCAAAGCTTCTATTCAATTAACAATTTGAGTAGAGAATATCTGGGATATTATGGTGTCGATGAGGAGGCTTTACTAGGAAAAGGAAAAAATAAAAGGACCTTTGATAAATTGTCTAAGGAAGAAATTGGATCTTATATTTCCTTCATTTTAGATACAGTGTTTAAAGTAGAGGATAAGATGAAGAAAATTTTAGAAGACTATGAGATGTTAAATCTCTACTATAATGTAGAATTACCTCTAGTAGAAGTCTTGGCAAGTATGGAATTTTATGGCTTTAAAATAGATAAGGAAGAACTTGAAGTATTAGGAAAAGAATATGATGAGGAAATAAAGACATTAACCAGTGAAATATATGAATTGGCAGGTGGAGAATTTAATATTAATTCACCCAAGCAATTGGGAGAAGTATTATTCGATAAATTAAATCTGCCAGTCATTAAAAAAACAAAAACAGGCTATTCTACTGATGCAGAAGTCTTAGACAAATTAAAGGACCAGCACCCGATTATAGATAAAATACTTAGATATAGGCAGATTGTAAAGTTAAAATCCACCTATATAGATGGGCTTTTAAATCTAATCAATGAGAATACTAAGAGAATTCATTCAAGCTTCAATCAAACAGTAACGTCAACAGGAAGAATTAGCAGTACAGAGCCAAACTTACAAAACATCCCTATAAAAACTGATGATGGAAGAAAAATTAGAAAAGCCTTTGTAGCTAAGGAGGATTATCTACTTGTAGATGCTGACTATTCACAAATTGAACTGAGAGTGTTGGCCCACATATCCAAGGATCCAAAATTAATTGAAGCCTTTGTAAATAATGAGGATATTCATAGAAAAACAGCCTCAGAAGTGTTCAATGTGCCAAAGGAGGAAGTAAGCAGCCTAATGAGGTCTAATGCTAAGGCTGTAAACTTTGGAATAATCTACGGTATATCAGACTATGGCTTAGCTAGGGATTTAAATATTACTAGAAAAGAGGCTAAGGAATATATAGAAAATTATCTAAAAAATTATAAAAAGGTAAAGGAGTATATGGAAAATATAGTCAAAGAAGGAAAGGAAAAAGGATACGTAGAAACCATACTCCATAGAAGAAGGTATATACCAGAATTAAGGGCAAAAAATCATAACATAAGATCCTTTGGCGAAAGAGTAGCCATGAACACCCCTATACAAGGGTCTGCTGCAGATATAATAAAGATGGCTATGGTTAAGGTATATAAGGAATTAAGAAGAAGAAAATTAAAATCAAGACTTATACTTCAAATTCATGATGAGTTGATAATAGAAACCCATAAAGACGAAGTAGAAGTAGTAAAGGAGTTACTAAAAGATATCATGGAAAAGGCCATAGAATTAGATGTTCCTCTTTTAGTGGATTTGGAAGTAGGTGCCAGTTGGTATGATACAAAATAAATGTAAACTAATTGGAATAACGGGAGGAATAGCAACTGGCAAATCTACTGTTGCCAATATCCTCCTCAAAAAAGGCTATTCGTTAATAGATGCAGATAAGATTGCTAGGGAAGTTGTTGAAGTAGGTAAACCTGCATATATTAAAATAGTAGAGGAATTCGGTGAAAATATATTGATGAAGGATGGAAGTTTAAATAGAAAAGCCTTAGGTAAGATTATTTTTTCTAAGAAGGAAGCTAGAGAAAAATTAAATAGTATTACTCACCCCTATATTTTTAATTCCATTAAGGAGAAAATAGAAGTATTGTCTAAAGATAACCCTATTATCTTCATTGATATTCCCCTGTTATTTGAGGAATATTCCTCATTAATTCAACATGGCATTAGTTTTGATGAAATATGGCTAGTGTATGTCGACAAGGATACTCAAATAGACAGACTAATGAAAAGGGATAATATTACAAGGGATGAAGCAATACGAAAAATACAAGCTCAAATGGACATAGATGAGAAAAAGAAAAAAGCTTCCAAGATAATTGACAATAGGGGAGATATTTCCAGTTTAGAAAAACAAATAGACAAATTATTAGTTGAATTAAACTAATCTTGGAGGGGTACTTCTTTGTTTATATTTAGAAAAATCATAAAACGAGTATTAACAATATTTATTACACTTCTTATATTATTAGGGGCTGGACTAAGTTATCTAGCTATAAAATATCCAATAGGATATGAAAGCATAATAGTGAGATACTCCAATGAATACAATGTAGATCCCTATTTAGTAGCTTCCATAATTAATGTAGAAAGCAAGTATGATACTAATGCCATATCTAATAAGGAAGCCAGAGGATTAATGCAAATAAGCCCTCAAACAGGGAAATGGGCCAGTGAAGTGTTAAGGATAGATGACTATAGTGTAGATGATTTATTTGATCCAGAAATAAATATTAAAATAGGCACCTGGTATTTAAGCGTATTACTAAAAGAATTCAATGGTAATATTAATTTAGTCTTAGCTGCTTATAACGCAGGCAGTGGAAATGTAAACAAGTGGTTAAATAATACAGAATACAGTATTGATGGGAACAGTTTATCAAATATTCCCTTCAAAGAAACAGAGGACTATTTGGAAAGAGTAAAGGATAGTTATAGGATATATAGTACAGTTTATAAAAGCTATATAATAAACTCCACAAATGATAATTACTTTTATATTAAGTTAATCAACAATATTAGGAAGATGATAAAGACTGTATTCAGCATTTGATAAGGAGGAAGAAGATGAAGCACAAAAGATATTTACTTATACTTATAGCCTTACTAGTCTTAATTACAGCTTGTCAGGCTCAAAATGATTTGTCTCCGGATAATGACATAAATGAAGAAATAGATGATGTAGTAGAATACTCACCTGTTGAAGGTGGTAATGTAATCCTTCCTTTAACGAATTTCGATACCTTAAATCCATTGATGACGGAAAATAGTAGCTATTATTTTTTTAGCAAACTTATCTTTGAAGGATTATTTGATTTTGATAAAAATTTAAATATAATCCCCCAACTGGCTAAGGATTATACTATAGAAAATGATGGGAAAATTGTCGTAATTCAATTGAAAGACAATATCTTTTGGCATGATGGGGAAAGGTTCACAGCCTATGATGTTGAGTTTACAATAAATACTATAAAATATGCAAATGCTGATACTACTTATAAGCAAATGTTTAGCAAGTCTATGGGGTCTTTTAGTCCTTCAGATATAAGAAGGATTATGGACGTTTCCGTATTAGATGATACAAGTATTCAGATTACCTTTGATAGAGCTTTTTCAAATAATCTTGAAGTCCTTACTTTTCCAATTATTCCAAAACATAGATTTTCTACAGGAAAAGGTTCTAATCAAGATTATAAAAAGGCCTTAGAAATGGAAGATTATACTCCTATTGGAACTGGGCCCTATAAATTTCATTCCTATGAAAAAACAAAGGAAATAATATTATCATCTAATGAAAATTATAGAGAAGGCAAACCATATATAGATAATATAACAGGAATGGTCTTAGATAATGAAGAAGATATATTAACTGCCTTTGAAACAGGACAGATCCATATGGCAACTACCATATCAGTAGATTGGGATAAATATGAGCAAAACAGTAGGATAAAGGCCTTTGAATTTGTATCGGGCAACTATGAATTTTTAGGATTTAATTTTGAAAAGGAAATATTTTCTGGTGAAAGGGGTAGAAGCTTAAGAAAGGCAATAGCTTATGGTATAGATAGGCAATCTATTATTCAAAATCTATATTTAGGTCATGGAACCCAAATAGATGTGCCTATTCATCCAGATTCATGGCTATTATCAGATAAAGGAAATACATATGGTTACAATTTGGAATTGGCTAAAAAGGAAATTAGCAAATTAGGATGGGCTGACAATGATAAAGATGGAATATTGGAAGATGAAGAAGGAAACAAGATTACCCTTAATCTTTTGACTAATACTTATAATTTAATGCGACTAAAAACTGCTGAACTAATCAAGGAAGATCTAGAAAAATTAGGAATAGCAATAAATATAATTCCCAATGAAGAAAAAACTGATGATATAACCTTAGAAGATATAGAAAATCAGTGGGAAGAAATAAATGATCTTTTATCGTCTGGAAACTTTGATATGGTACTTCTTGGTTGGCAGCTTTCAGTAATACCTGATTTATCTTTTGCATTCCATAGTTCGCAAATTGAATATAATACTAATTTTATCAGGTATTCCAATGACACAATGGATCAATTATTAGAAACTGTTTTTTTAGACGGTAATAGGGATAGAAAAATAGAGCATTATGATAAATTACAGAGCTTTATTATTGAAGATTTGCCTTATGTAAGCTTATTTTTCAAAAATAAAGCATTGCTTGTAGATACTAAAATAATGGGAGAATTGGATCCAACATTTTTTAATCCCTATAGGGGTATAGAAAAAGCTTATATTCCTAAGGAATTACAATAATTGGCCACAAGAAAATCTTGAAAAAGTCATATAAATATAGTATAATAACTAAAGAAATGGGACTACAGCTCTTGTAGTCCATTCTTAAATTATCAGATAAAGTAATTTATAACTTCATATGCGAGGGTGGTGGAACTGGTAGACACGTACGTTTGAGGGGCGTATGCTGAACAGCGTGAGGGTTCGAATCCCTTCCCTCGCATTATAGAATTCTCCTTAGGGAGAATTTTTTTATTACTTTTTTTGATATTTGTTTGTTAGTGTAAAATAATTGTAGGAAAAAATACAAAAAAGAATAGCCCCATATGTTATGATAGAAGTGTCAAAAAACAAAAATCATAATAAAGGAGGCT
>JGI24714J26587_10002379_pt1 | contig 12618 bp, 10 predicted proteins | sample BioPla4DNA2_FD_26587 | JGI IMG/M metagenome (IMG submission 26587)
GCAGCAGTTTATGCGAAACCGGATTTGCCGGAAATATTGAGCGACAACATGGTTCTGCAACAGAACACAAAAGTTAATCTCTGGGGGAAATCCGATCCCGGAAAAACAGTTGAAATTCGTCCTTCATGGACTTCCGAAATTACAAAAGTTGAAGTCGATGCAAAAGGAAACTGGATCGCATCCATAGCTACCCCTTCGGCTAGTTTTATACCATGCTCCATTTCAATTTCCGACGGCGAAAAAGTTGTGTTGAACAACATTCTCATAGGAGAAGTATGGCTTGCTTCCGGGCAAAGTAATATGGAGATGCCGCTGAACGGTTTTTGGAACAACCCGGTTCTCAAAGCCAACGAAACCATTGCAATGGCGGGACAAAACAAAGGGATTCGTTTCGTAACCATTCCCAAAACTGCGGCTTTGGAACCTCAGGAAACCGTTAAAGGAATGTGGCAAGAATGTACTCCCGAAAATGCGCCGGGCTTCAGTGCTACGGCTTATCATTTTGCGCAGACGCTTTATCGGGCATTAAACATACCGATTGGGATCATCGTATCAAGTTGGGGAGGTTCACGAGTGGAAGGATGGACCGGCCGCGAAATATTGAAAACTTATCCCGATATCGATTTGAGCGAAGAAGCCATAAATAGTCTTAATCCGGCTTCTCGGCCGATGGTGATGTACAATGCGATGATCCATCCTTTAATTCGTTATACTGTTCGGGGCTTTATTTGGTATCAAGGAGAATCGAATGTTGGTCATCACGATGTGTATGCCGACCGACTTGCCAACATGGTCAACCTTTGGCGTAAAGATTGGGGATTGGGCGATTTGCCATTTTATTATGTTGAAATTGCTCCNTGGATTTATGGTGACGGTGAGGCAGGTACTTCCGGGGCGCTGTTACGTGAAGCCCAATTCAAAGNACAATTTCTAATTCCCAACAGCGGCATGGTTTCCACCAACGATTTGGTAGAAGAATACGAAAAAACAAANATCCATCCACGAAATAAAATCGATGTAGGAAAAAGATTGGCTTTTATGGCGCTTTCGCAAACTTATGGTCATACAGGTGTGGCTTGTCATGGGCCGGAGTATAAATCGATGGAAATAAAAGACGGGAAGATTTATCTTTCTTTCAATCATGCCACGGACGGTTTCAGTAGGATGGTGGACATAAATGGCTTCGAGATTGCCGGAGAAGATCAGATTTTTTATCCGGCAAAGGTTGAGGTCGATTTAAATAACCGTATATTGATCGTTTCGAATGAAAATATTCCGAAACCGGTAGCTGCAAGATATTGTTTTAAGAATTTTCAAATTGGAAATCTCTACAATACCCGCGAATTGCCTATGGTTCCTTTCAGAATGGATAATTTCGAAAAATAAAAAACGGCAACTTTAGCGATGGTCTGCTGAAGCTGCGTTGTTTGGGGTTATTTGTAAAAAATATCCTTATAATTCTTATTCCCTTGCAATTTTCTTTTATCTTTGTCGATAACGGATCAATCAATTGTATTATTCTAATTTAATTTAATTGAAGAACAATGAATACGATGAAAAAAATTTCTCTTGTCCTTTTCTTGTTGGCGGGACTATTTTTATCCGCGCATGCCCAAAAAACGATGTTGAAAACGAATATTCCGTATTGGTTGACGGCATCGCCCAATCTTGGGGCAGAGTTTGCGGTGGCCGATAACGTAAGTATAGAGTTGTCGGCAGGATTCAATCCTTTCAAATTTGGTAGCGACAAACAGCTGAAACATTGGGTTATATGGCCGGAAGCCCGTTATTGGCTCAATGAGACCTATAATGGTCATTTTTTTGGCTTTCACGGTGTTGGCGGGCAATTCGATATGGGAGGGGTGGATATTCCCATATGGAAACTGGAAAATTTGAAAGATCGTCGCTACGACGGATCTGCCATTGGTTTTGGCATCAGTTATGGGTATCAGTGGATATTGAGTTCTCGTTGGGGATTGGAGGCGACGTTAGGGATAGGTTATGCCCGATTCGATTACGATATCTATTCAGTGGAAGGCGGAGTAAAAATCGGAGAAAACAAGAAAGACTATTTCGGTCCTTCCAAAGGCGCGATATCCATTACCTATGTCATTAATTGACATAAGGATAGATTAAAATCTTTTCTCCTTTATGCACTCCAAACGTACTTTTCTTGCTTTGCCGCTTATTCCCGTTGAACCGGCTGCGAATAAGGCGAAGGAATTGAAACATTTGCTTCGAAATTATCGCATCAAATGGGTAGATCCGGAATCGTATCATTTAACGTTATTTTTTTTCGGCGAAGTGCTTGTGGATCAATTAGCGGCATTGAAAGATGCCCTTCGTTCGGCAGTGGATGGGATACCCGCTTTTTCTTTTGCATTGACCGATCCGGGTTTGTTTAGAAGAGGTCGTGAACCCAACGTGCTCTGGTTGGGAATTGATGCTCCCGAAATTTTATTCGAATTGAAAAAAAGGATAGACCGGGAAGTGGCACCTTTGGGGTTTATTTCCAATGAAAAATTATTCAATCCTCATCTCACACTAGGACGATTTGTTCCCGGCCAAACCATTAAACCTTCATTAAATCGTGCGTTGACAATTTCTCGGTTTCCGCATCCTGTACAGTATGAAGCCAAAGAAATAGTATTGTTCGAAAGCCGATTGTCGTCACGAGGGGCGTCGTACTATCCAATGGAGACTTTTTCGCTACGTTCCGAAAATAATCAGAGCGGTGATGAAGGGTTGGAGTTTTGAAAAAATTTATTCGTTGGTATATTCTCGAAAATGAGTAGAGCTATGATGAGAGGAATATTTTATATATGACATGACTCGAAAGATAATCCATATCGATATGGATGCTTTTTATGCTTCCATTGAACAGCGCGATAATCCCGAATACCGCGGGCAACCGGTTGCCGTGGGTTATGAAGGCAAACGCGGTGTGGTAGCTGCTGCCAGTTACGAGGCTCGACGTTATGGCATTCATTCGGCAATGCCATCGGTTATCGCTCGGCAAAAATGTCCTCACCTGATTTTTGTTATGCCTCGTTTCGATATTTATCGAGCGGTATCTCATCAAATCATGCAGATTTTTTTCGAATATACCGATAAGGTAGAACCTTTGTCGCTCGATGAAGCTTTTTTGGATGTTACTGTCAATAAAAAAGGAATTCGCTCGGCTACGGCGATAGCGAAGGAAATCAAACGGAGAATATACGATCGTACTCGTTTAACGGCTTCTGCCGGCGTATCGTACAATAAATTTTTGGCAAAAATCGCATCGGATTACCGCAAACCCAACGGTTTGTTTGTAATACCGCCCGAAAAGGGCGAAGCTTTTGTGGAACGGTTGCCGGTAGAGCGTTTTTTTGGCGTGGGGAAAGTAACGGCTGCCCGAATGTATGAATTGGGTATAAAAACCGGTTATGATTTGAAACAATGGACAGAACCAGATCTTGTGAAACATTTTGGGAAAGTCGGAAGCGCTTACTATTGGTTTGCGCGGGGAATCGATGATCGTGAAGTGGAATCGGAACATATCCGCAAATCGTTGGGAACGGAAGTAACCTTTCCCGAGGATATCCATGAAATGGTAGATGTATTGGGGGCTTTGGACGAGATTTCGGAAGAACTGTACAGAAGGGCCGAGAAACGTAAATTTTTTGGCAAAACGCTTACGCTGAAAATAAAGTATGCCGATTTTACACTCATTACGCGGAGTAGAACGGTAGATTATCTCATCAAAACCCGGCATCAGATTTTTGAATTGGGAAAAGAATTGCTTTTATCTGTCGATGATATTCAGGAGAGAAAAATTCGTTTGATGGGGCTTTCGCTTCGAAATCCTGAGACAGAAGCATCACAGGAAGAGAGACCCCTTCAGTTGTCTTTCGATTTTAAAGAGTTTGATGATCCCTCGTCAAAGTAAAAAGTTTTGGGGATGTTTTCCGGTGATGCCCTTGTAATGTGCTTTTATTTTTTCGATATCTTTTTCATAATCGCCGGTAGGATAAAAAGTGTCGAGAAAGATAACCTGTTTCTTGGCATAGTCGATTCCCACCAAAACAATGGGAACATCTGCTTTTAGAGCAATGTAATAATAGCCTTTTCTCCATTCTTTAACCGGCTTCCTTGTCCCTTCGGGAGTTACTGCAAGTTGAAATTTTTCGTGTTTGTCAAATTCTTCGGCTAGTTTATCGGTAAGTAGATTTTTCTTATCCCTTTCAACCGGAATCCCTCCCACACTTTTGAAAAATAGGTTCAAAGGGAAGAAAAACCATTCTTTTTTAATCAGGAATTTTGCATTTCTCCCTAGCGAACCGTAAGCCAGTTTTCCTATCGCGAAATCCCAATTGCTGGTATGCGGTGCAAGTGCAATTACGCATTTGGGAATATCCGGCTGCACATTTATCACTTTCCATCCGAACAGTTTCAGTATAAATTTGCTGAGTTTCATTTATTGGTTATTTTGCAGCTTTTCCATCTCCAACGTTAGTTTTTCCCAAATGTTCATTGAAATGGTGATTTTGTTTTTCAAATCGATATACGATTGGAGTAAAGAAACATTGGATGCTCCTTCCGGAGTAGTCAGTTCGGATTCGATTGAAGAAAGATCTTCTTCCATTTTTGTGATTTCTTCCTCTGTTTCTTGAATTTCTTTTTCGAGTTTTCGGATTTGCCTGTTTCGTTCTTTTTGCTTGTGATACGAAAGTTTGTTTTTTCGTTTTTGGTTGTTTGTTTTTTCTTCTATCCTGACGTATGAATTTTGAATAGACGTCTCCGGTTGTTGCTGATTTTCCAATTTCTTTTTCGCCATAAAATCGTAGATGCCTCCCAGATGCTCGATAACTTTTCCTCTGTCGAATTCGTAAATTTTCGTAACAAGTTCATTGAGAAAATACCGGTCGTGAGAAACGATAATGGCAGTGCCGTCAAATTCGCTAATCGCCTTTTTGAGTACATCTTTCGACGCCATATCAAGATGGTTTGTTGGCTCATCGAGGATAAGCAGATTTACGGGTTCGAGCAACAGGCGAATCATTGCCAGTCGGCTGCGTTCACCCCCGGAAAGTGTTTTCACTTTCTTTTCCGATGCTTCTCCACCAAACATGAATGCGCCCAAAATATCGCGTATTTTGGTTCGAACATCTCCTGTGGCAACCTGATCGACGGTTTCGAAAACCGTCAGGTTCTCATCGAGCAATTGTGCCTGGTTCTGGGCAAAATAGCCGATCTTTACATTGTGCCCCAATTCGAGCTTGCCTTGAAAGTCGATTTCGTTCATGATGCATTTGACGAGGGTCGATTTTCCTTCTCCGTTTTTACCCACAAAAGCCACTTTATCGCCTCGATGAATGGTCATGTTTACATTTGAGAACACTACATGATCGCCATAACTTTTTGTTACATTCTCCAATGACACGGGGTATGATCCTGATCGAGGCGCCGGGGGAAATTTCAAATTCAGGTGGGAATTATCCACCTCGTCAACTTCAATTACTTCAATTTTTTCCAGTTGCTTGATACGCGATTGTACTTGGTTGGATTTGGTGGGTTTGTAGCGGAAACGTTCGATAAATTCTTCGGTTTTCTGAATTTGTTTTTGTTGATTTTCGTAGGCACGGAGTTGTTGTTCACGTCGTTTTTGGTGGAGTTCCACGTATTCGGAGTAGCTTGCTTTGTAATCGTAGATTTTTCCACGTACAATCTCGATTGTGCGATTGGTAACCGCATCGAGAAAGGCGCGGTCGTGTGATACCAATATTACTGCTTTGGCGCGTGTCGATAGGAAGTTTTCAAACCATTGGATGGATTCGATATCGAGGTGATTGGTGGGTTCGTCCAATAACAGCACATCCGGCGATTGGAGAAGGATTTTGGCCAGTTCGATACGCATACGCCATCCTCCGCTGAATTCTTTTGTGGGGCGGTCGAAATCTTCTCGCGAAAACCCTAACCCGGTTAGCGTTTTTTCTATTTCGGCTTCAAAATTGTTGATACCCGATATCATCAACAATTCTTGCAGATCGGCTGCACGTTGAATGATATGTTGATATGCTTCCGATTCGTAATCGGTTCGACGAGAAAGTTGAATGTGCAGGTTTTCGAGTTCGTTTTGCATCTCTTGCAAATGGTTAAATGCCAATGCGGCTTCTTCTTTTACCGTGAGCGTGTCGTTCAACTTCATTTGTTGCGGCAGATATCCGATGGAGATCTCTTTCGGATAGGAAACCCTTCCTTGCGAAGGACGTTGAATTCCTGCCAAGATTTTGAGTAAGGTAGATTTTCCTGCTCCGTTTTTACCGACCAATGCCGTACGATCGTTTTTGTTCACACAAACGATATATCATTCAGCAAAGTGAATCCGCCAAATTCAACGGAAAGATTTTCGATGGAAATCATAGCAAAGCAAGAACTTATTGTTGCCGGTTTTTTGTCGATAATTCATTCATGAATTCTTCCCGGTTTAGTTTTTTTTGTTCTCCCGATTTCATGTTTTTTAGTGTGATTTTTCCTTCGGAAATTTCGTTTTCACCTATAAGGGCAACAAAAGGAATGTTGTTGACGTTGGCGTAGGAGAGTTGTTTTTTCAATTTTGCCGGTTCGGGATAAATTTCTGCAGAAATTCCTCTGCTTCGCAATAGTGTCAAAAGAGGGAGGATGATGTTTTCTTCTTGTTCTCCGAAATTGACAAACAGAATATCGGTTCCTTGGGTTAGATTTTCGGGATAAAGGTCGAGTTGATTCAATACATCGTAGATGCGGTCGGCCCCAAATGAGATCCCTACACCCGATACATCCGGAAGTCCGAAAATACCGGTTAGATTGTCGTATCTGCCACCGCCGCTTATGCTCCCTATTTCTACATCCATGGCTTTCACCTCAATAATGGTACCCGTGTAATAATCCAGACCACGGGCAAGGGTGAGGTCGAGCTCAATTTGATTTTCAAGAGACAACAATGCCGTTTTGTTTAAAATAAATTCAATCTCTTCGATCCCTTTTAATCCGATTTTCGAAGCAGCCAGTGTTTTTTTCAGTGTTTCTAATTTTTCCTCATTGCTGCCACGCAGCAAAATAATGGGTTGCAGTTTGTCTATGGCTTTCTGATGGATATTTTTTGAACGCAATTCTTCATTTACGTTTTCCAGCCCTATTTTTTCCAGTTTATCGATAGTCGCCGTAATATCCGTTATTTTATCGGCTTCACCAATAATTTCGGCAATACCGGAGAGGATTTTCCGGTTGTTTAATTTTGTGACGATACGGATATTCAACCGTTTAAATACTTCATCGATCATCTGAAGCAGCTCCACTTCGTTTAGCAACGAATCGGAACCGATAATATCGGCATCGCATTGAAAAAATTCGCGGTAACGCCCTTTTTGCGGTCTGTCGGCACGCCATACGGGTTGTATCTGGAAACGTTTGAAGGGAAAAGTAATTTCCTGTCGATGCATGACTACATAGCGAGCGAAGGGAACGGTAAGATCATATCTTAATCCTTTTTCGGCAATTTTGATTGCCGTTTTTGTTGAATTTCCTTCTTGAAGGTCTTCCGGGGTTAGGGCAGAAAGAAAATCGCCGGAATTGAGTATCTTAAACAACAGTTTATCGCCCTCCTCACCATATTTTCCCATGAGTGTGGATAGATTTTCCATAGCCGGCGTTTCGATTTGACGGAAGCCGAACAATTGGAAGACTGTTTTAATGGTGTCGAAAATATAGTTGCGCTTTGCCATCTCTTCGGGAGAGAAATCGCGCGTTCCTTTGGGAATGGAAGGTTTTTGCATCGTTACTTTCGCCTTTGTTTTAACGTGCAAAGGTAATGAATTATGGATAAAACAAAAAATACCCATCTCTTGCAAAAATATTCTATTTTTTGTTTGTATCTTAGCGTCTAAAATAGGATTTAGAGAGAGACTCTCCAAGAGTATTGGCGTTTTTTGTTTAAAAAATAGACACTTTAACCACAGACAAATATGGAAAGAATAGATACGATTATTTCGAAAAAGACAAAATCGGAGACTGCAAAATCAAAACAAACAGGTCCAAGTACGAAAAAAAATTTCATTTTCGATACCAACGTTATTCTTCACGACTATAAATGCATGGATAATTTTGAAGAAAACGACATTTATATTCCTTTCGTAGTGTTGGAAGAATTGGATAAATTCAAGAAAGGAAACGATCAGATCAATTTCAATGCTCGTGCTTTTATTCGAGAACTCGACTTGATTACCGATGATGATTTGTTTACCAATGGAGCTGAATTGGGGGTTGGGCGGGGGAAGCTGTATATCGTAAATGTTCCGGATCACCCTAAGATATTGGAAGCTTTTCCCGAAAGAAGCCCGGATAATCGCATTCTTTCCACTCTTTTGACTCTTACGGAAAAATATCCTCACATGAAAACCATCCTGGTATCGAAGGATATCAATTTGCGTATGAAAGCGCGTTCGTTGGGATTGCTTGCCGAAGACTATATTACGGATAAAGTTACCAATATCGATATTTTTGAGCAAGAGGGATTGGTTTTCGATGGAATCGACCCCGAACTGATCGATCGAATCTATGCCAACCCTACCGGAGTCGATTTTGACGAATTCGACTTCCCCACTGCAATAGATCCAAATCAATGTTTTATTCTCAAAAGCAATCGGAACAGTGTGTTGGTGCGATACAATCCTTTCACGCAAAAAATCAAAAAAATCGAAAAAGAAACCAATTTCGGTATTCAGCCGCGCAATGCCGAGCAAACTTTTGCTTTTGAAGTGTTGAATGATCCGCAAATAAAGCTGGTTGCCCTTACGGGAAAAGCAGGGACCGGNAANACGTTGCTTGCNNTGGCTTCGGCATTGAAACAACATAAACTCTACAACCAGATTCTTCTTGCNCGTCCCATTATTTCGTTGTCAAACAAAGATCTCGGATATTTACCCGGCGACGAGAAACAAAAAGTGGCCCCCTATATGCAGCCGCTATTCGACAATCTTAATGTCATCCGATCGCACCTCCCAACAAACAGTCCCGAATGGCGCTTATCGAGGAAATGCAACGATCGGGTCAATTGGCAATCGAAGCATTGGCTTTCATTCGCGGGCGAAGCCTTTCCGAAACTTTTTGTATTATTGACGAGGCGCAGAATCTGACTCCTCACGAGGTGAAAACCATCATCACTCGTGCGGGAGAGGGTACAAAAATGGTATTTACAGGCGATCTTCAACAAATCGATTCGCCCTATCTCGATTCCCAATCTAATGGACTGGCCTACATGATCGATAAAATGAAAGGGCAGCATATTTTTGCCCATGTCAATTTGGTAAAGGGCGAACGTAGCGAATTATCGGAATTGGCAAGCAATTTATTGTAGGTTGGGGTCTTCAAAATGATTAATTCGAAAATTATTTTTAATTTTGCGGCTCATTAATAGGAATAAAATAAAAACCATACAAAATGAAAAGGACATATCAACCTTCTGTAAGGAAGACAAACACGGTTTTCGTGCAAGAATGGCTACAAAAAACGGCAGGAAAGTGCTTTCCGCACGGCGTGCAAAAGGCAGAGCCAAACTGACCGTATCGGATGAATTTTAATTATATTTTTTCTTTGGGGAAAGCAAGAATATGGAGGTCCGTATTCCTGCTTTTTTGTTTTTAAAAGGGTTAACAAACGAAAATATCTTTTATATTCGATTGGAGCTTTTTTTTAGTACCTTTGCGGCATAAAATCATTCTGGCTAAGATGTTTAAGACTAAGAATATGTTGTCACAATACCTATGAATGCAAAACGATCTACAAAAAGTATTTTTGGGAATAGCATTATGAAGAATCTTCTCATGATTATTCTCACAGCGATTGTTCTTCTCGTATTGACTCTTCTTTTTTTGAATGTTTATACCCGACACGATCAAAATGTAAAAGTACCTAAACTTGCCGGCTTGCAAGTGGAAGAAGCCAATGCTATATTGAAATCGAAAGGGCTGCACATCGAAATAATCGATTCCGTTTATCAAAAAGATGCTGTTCCCGGTGCCATTATCGAACAGGTGCCCGAAGCCAATAGCAATGTAAAGAAAGGGCGGGCCATTTATGTTTCAATTTATGCAAAGTCGCCCGCTGAGGTGTCGTTGCCCGAATTGGTGGATTATTCTTTGCGTCAGGCGCAAGCACTTTTGGTTTCGATGGGTTTTACCCAATTGGCAATTGAAGAAGTGCCTTCGGAATATGCCGGATTGGTTATGGGTGTTGAGTATCGAGGAAGAAGGTTGGGGCCTAATGAAAAAATTCCGGTAGGAGCTCCCCTGAAATTGATTGTAGGAAATGGGCAGCCAACCGATTCTGTCGGGATAGACGATGAAAATAGCCTGTCGGCCGATTCGGTTTTCGGTCGAGATCCGGATGGTACGGGGAGAGAAAGTCGTGCTGATTCAAAACCACATAACAATAAGATAGACGAATCATTTTTTTAAATAAATTTTCAGGAAGATAGTGTTGAAAAAAGATTTCGATGAAATAAACGATTTATGGGAAGAAGGCGATGATGAAATCGTCGCATCGGAAGAGAGTAAACAATACGAACATTATCGATTCATAGCCGATAAAGGTCAAAGTCTGCTGCGAATCGATAAATTTTTATCGGATCGCATCGAAGGAGTTTCCCGCAATCGCATCCAGCAAGCTGCCGAAGCCGGGTGTATCCTTGTGAATAATGTGCCGGTAAAGTCGAGTTACAAGGTNAAACCGATGGATGTAATTTCTATCGTGATGGACAAACCTCGTCACGAAATAGAAATTNTTCCGGAAGATATTCCCCTTAATATCGTTTATGAAGACAATGATCTGATGGTAGTAAATAAACCGGCCGGGATGGTTGTACATCCGGGATACGGAAATTACACCGGCACACTTCTGAATGCCGTAGCTTATTATTTGAATTACGAACAAGGCATGCATTTGGATGATCCTCGTGTAGGGATGGTACATCGTATCGATAAAGATACATCGGGTTTGCTGCTTATTGCCAAAACTCCGGAAGCAAAAACCAATTTGTCGTTGCAATTCTATAATAAAACAACTACGCGTCAATACGTAGCTTTAGTATGGGGCGATCCGAAAGATGATGAGGGCCGTATTGAGGGAAATATCGGTCGTGACCCAAAGAATCGCATGCTCATGCGTGTTTTTCCGGACGGAGAAATGGGTAAAGCGGCTGTTACTCATTATAAAGTATTGGAGCGATTTGAATATGTAACCCTTGTTCAGTGTCAATTGGAAACCGGGCGCACGCACCAGATTCGTGTTCATATGAAACATATGGGTCACCCGCTTTTCAATGATGGACGTTATGGGGGAGACGAGATTCTCTACGGTTTGCGTTCCGTTAAATATAAACAATTCATTTATAATTGTTTTGCGGCATGCCGTCGTCAGTGTTTGCATGCACAGACACTAGGTTTTGTTCATCCCACTACAGGTGAGGAAATATTTTTTGAAAGCGAATTGCCTGCCGACATGCAGGAGGTGATCCGAAAATGGCGTATTTATACTCTTGCACGGCAATTGAAATAATAAACCGGTATGAAAAAAAATATAGCCATCGTATGGGGCGGTTATTCTTCAGAAAAAGAAGTTTCCGAAAAAAGTGCTGTTGGCATTTATTCTTTTATCGATAAGGAAAAATACAATGTGTATACGGTGAAAATCGATCATGAATCGTGGTCGGCTTCATATAAGAACAACACCTATCCTATCGATAAAAACGATTTCGGCTTCATGGCCGATAGTGAAGCAATAAAGTTCGATTTTGCCTATATCACCATTCACGGCACACCGGGCGAAGATGGCACTTTGCAGGGCTATTTCGACATGTTGGGCATTCCGTACTCAAACAGTGGAGTATTGTCCTCGGCGTTGACCTTTAATAAATTTGTTTGCAACCGTTATTTGAAAAGTTTTGGCATTAAGGTGCCCGAATCGGTTCTTTTGAAGAAAAATAGTGTTTACAATACAGATGAAATCGTTGCCCATTTGGGATTGCCTGTTTTTGTGAAACCGAATGCAGGGGGGTCGAGTTTTGGGACGACGAAAGTAAAGGATTTTTCGCAACTGGACAAAGCCGTTGCCGATGCTTTCGATGAATCGTCGGAAGTTATCGTTGAAAGTTTTATTGCGGGAACCGAGGTAACGTGTGGTTGCTATAAAACCGGGCAAGGGTTGCAAGTTTTGCCTCTTACCGAGGTGGTTAGCCATAACGAGTTTTTTGATTATGCAGCCAAGTATAAAGGGCAAGTAGAAGAAATTACCCCTGCACGCATTTCGAAACAAATGACAAGAAAAATCAAGGAAACAACATCTCTGATTTACGATTTAGTGGGAGCAAAAGGCATTATTCGTGCCGATTATATTATTTCGGCCAACACCCCTGTTTTGTTGGAGATAAATACTACGCCCGGCATGACGCCTACCAGTTTCATACCCCAACAGGTAGCGGCTGCAAATCTTTCTATGACCGATGTGCTGAGCGAGATCATCGAATATGAATATAGTAAAGTTAAATCCTTTTGAAATAAAACTATGAAATCCGTTTTATCTACTTCTTTTGACGACATTCGT
>JGI24714J26587_10002382_pt1 | contig 12607 bp, 12 predicted proteins | sample BioPla4DNA2_FD_26587 | JGI IMG/M metagenome (IMG submission 26587)
AAAAAAATCACAGCTACAAGCTGTGATTTTAGATGTATACTAGCACAAGCTTCCTCATGCCTAGTTAGGTGTAATGCTTTAAGTTATTTGCTTTGCCGTGGGTATCGGCTTTCAAATAAAACATAGATCTTTTTATTATGCCAGGTGATCGGAGTAAACAGCTTGATGTATTAAGCTATATTTACTCCGACTCTGGCTCATTGATACCGTATGTAGCGGCTAAAACGAAATTATATTCGTTCTTACATACGTATCAATTTAAAAATCCCCTTTATATCATAGAGTTGATTTGCCTTGATAACATTAGTTTTATTCAGGCAACCATATCATTTTAGACAGGCATTGAATCTGCCTAGGGGATAAGCAAGCGGAAGTCATACCTAGATAGGTATACTTCATTGCTTATTATGACTAAAATTGCACGGCCTGTTATTCGTGTTAAAAGCGTGTTTCAGACCGTATTCTCAAGGACTATAACCGATAAGGCTTCCTGCACCTACTTTGCATAGCACCTTCCTATATATTACTTGCCCAAAATATATAGTCAGGGGGGCAAGTCTAGCAAAGTGTATACAAGATTTCCTTTCGTTCAGTCCTTGTAGTCTCGGGTTTCCCCGAGTGGGTATAAATGTACATCCATCAAAAAGAGTTGTCAACTCTTTTTTGATTTTAGGGGAAATTTCCCCAACATTTATTTTAACGCAGGGGTTGAACCACCTGCGATTGGTAAAGTAGGAGGGATTCGAACCCTCGTCCCACAGAAGTGGGAGCCTTGGATCTAAAAGATCCAGCACATTACCACTCTGTCACAACTTCGAAGCACTTTAGCTTCTCTAACCCAACTACTTGAAGCCATTATCTCCACCCACATAGAAATAAGTACGTCACCTATGTCCTAACGGAGAAAGTTCCCTGCTGTGGTTTGATAACGGACCACTTCCGCAATCACATCTAACCCCTACTGGTGATTGTTACCCCGTCCCATACAAACAGCTTTAAAAACTACTGTCCGATCATAATCTATATTATCCACAGGGTAGTTCCCTTTATACAAAACACTTTATGTAAGTGTATTGCAGACCGAATTCTAAATAGGGAATAATGAGTTGTCAAGTTTTTTTATACAAAAAAAGTGCCAGTTTAACCGGCACTTTTAATGAGTTACCTTCGTATGGGGGAATTAAATGGCTTGTTCATGAAGAAGGGGGAGGATAAACCCTCTCCAAGAACATCTTCATGTTAGGATCGGTATTTTACATTGTCAAGTTATTCTTTCTGTGTCAGTCCGACAGTATCTTCTATTACAAAATTATACTCTACAGTAATTTTAGCTTGATATTTCATATTAATCCTCCTTTAGTAATAAAATTGTCTTTTGCGTTGTTTATGCATTTTATATCTTATTACTAATACAATCAGGCTTTTTACAATTGCATATACAGCATAAATAATCATGTAGACTAAAATCTGCTGTTGAGACAGCCTTATTCCAAACAATTGAGGCAATCCCCAAATGAGGAATAATGCAAGACACAAACCTGCTGTTAGCTCCTGACCTAACAGACTTTGAATTTCCTTAAATAAACTCACACCACAAACCAACACAAGAGAAAGTAGAAAAACCACAAACGCTAATTCAATCATCATTAACCTCCTGAATTCTCTTCATTTGTGTTTGTACAAAGCAATTGATGCTTTACATTTCCATACGCCGTTCTGTAAAGCCACATTGTTTAAGATATTCAATAAACTGTGTAGGTGATAGGGGATTATCCCCGTGTTTTCCCAGAAGATCTATTAGATCTTGTAGATCTGCTAGAGCAGACCAGGAATCTCCAAAAACAACTAGTTTAGTTAATACCTCATCTTTTGCCTTTTCCCATATCATTATCATTTCTCCGGCTGTGTTTCCGTTAGGTTCATAGAACCCGAATCTAATCTCCTCTTCACGACCTAGTTTTTTAAGGCATACATCCCCATACCAAGTCGTTGAGAGCTGAAGATATCCTTTAATTATATTCTCTTTCAAATCCATCTAAACTCCTCTTTCTTTTTGTATTTTTTCTAATAGTTTCTTCCTAGCTTGCAAACTGGCTAGGTTATTAAAAATATCATTGCTAATGCCTAGGCTATTAGCTTTTTTTCTGCTAATGTACTTGTCTTTGGTTTTCCCATCTCTATATATACGATGGTAAATATAAGGTCCATGACCTGATGATTGGGTACAGTGACAATCAGTCTTGCCACATTTCAACCATTTTAAGACGATAGTGCCTTCGTCAGATGACACTTTTGAGGCAATTAACTCTTTACCTTCTTTAATCTTTTTCTTTATTTGGTTTATTTCATCTATAACCATCTCATCATAACTTTTAGCCATTGATCATCCCCCTTTGCCTTCATTTTTGTCTCGGTTTTATATAGTTACTTATAGGATATAAGCCGCATTTTCTAAATGCAATTATATTTGCATTCTCTTTTTATTCTTCAATTGTGATTTTATTTGACATTTGCTACTTGTTGTTCTATTATTACTCCATTCCGGTGGACCACCAATCTATAAGCAGTGTTTCGGTCCGAGTCATCCATCTTACGCCGAGGTGTGTATGCAGTGGCCGAAATCATGGGTGGCGACCATGTTAGCTGCGCGGAATATATACGCTATACTGGCTGTATGGTTAACTGTGGCAGAGAATACCGAAAAGTTGGTCACTTATTAGGTATTTTCGGTCAATAGTTTAAACCTGAATACAGTTCGTGGCGTTCTCAACCCGGGAATCGAAAAGTTGGTCACTTACTAGAGGAACGGGTTGGGTTAGGTCGAGGGACTCTCCGAAAAGTTGGTCACTTATTAGGAGAGTCCTGAAACCTTTTACATATCAGAAAGGCATTAGTGCCTTTTTTCTTTTTTATAACTTGAAAGTCCGTTTTGCATTTGCAATTATCTATACACACATTCTTATAGGACTCCGTGAACAAGGGAGGTTTAAATATGAGCAAAAAGAGAAGAAGGAAAAAGAAAAAGAAAAAGAAAGATTTTTTAAGCCTGACTAAAGCCGAAAAGCTGAAAAGGTTACGAGGAAGGGTAACTAATGAATCTCTAGGTATACAAATTAGTATGCATACGAGAATAAAACCTTCTAAAAAAGTTTACAAGCGGAAAAAGCGATGGTCTTCAGATGATATTTAATAAAAACTTATGAAAGGACGGGGGAGAAATGCTTTATATAGAAGGAAGATTTCATGTTGACACGGAACAGTGTCAAAATGTGAATATCATTGATGTAGCCAGAAAACTTGGTATGCATCTGGTACAGAAGCAGGGGAGAGTCTATACTCTCTGTCCCTTCCATAATGACAGAAAAATTGGATCTGCTATAGTGGGAGGTAAGAAAAATATATTTACCTGTTTCTCTTGTGGTACTGTAGTAGGTACCATCAAACTCGTCCAGAAAGTGCTGGGACTTGAAGATCGGACAGAGTTTCCGAAGGTGATGATGTGGTTTATAGAGAACTTTCCGCATATTAATTATGAACTCCTATCCGATGAAGATTTTAATACGGTTAAAGAAGTAAAAAAACTAGTTAAACTATCTTATGAGGAAATTAAAGAATTAGGAATCCAAGTTACTGTTGCAGCCTATATACCCAGCTTAACAGATGAAGATAGTTATGTGGTGCCTTACTCGCTATACCAGTTGGCACAAGACGATCCAGAAAGTTTCGATACTGTACTCGTTAATCGTGCAGAACATATAATTTACAGCTTGTTTGACTATGCCATGTACTGTGGATTGTATCCATCAGCCTTATCCTTTGACAAAGATATCAAAAATGGGTTCATTAATAAGATGGAAAGAATAAAGAATTTGATACAGAAGGGTTGCCTTGATGAAAACACAGGGAAGAAGTTTGCACAGTTTGTTGACCAAATGAAAATGCTATTAGAAGCAAACTATCCATGGCTTGCCACTATGGGTAAGACAGCGGAGCCAGCAGTATCGGAATATAAAATCGCTTAAACATCACAACTGCGTTTGCGCAGTTGTTTACATAAGTTTGCTAACACAAAAAGGAGTGATAATATGAGTATAGAAAACTTAAAGCAAATTGAGGTAGTACCCAGTAATGTAGCTGAATTTTATAGTAATATGCTACTTATTGAATCTACTTATTATGACACCATTATGGGGTTTGCTACGGGGTATGATAAGGAAACAGTGGTATGGGGATATGTCCGCATGAGTCTGCAATCTTTAAAAGAGTTGTATAAGGTACTTAAAGAACAGACCGAATGGTATAAAGAAAACTTTGAAGTTGCCATACCAAAAGATAAGTTCACACAATCCAAAAAACTAAACATTGTAGATAATGGAGCTACGGAGATATATGCAAACTATGCATTTGTTGACATCTCTTACTACGACTGTCTTCTTAAGTTTGCTAAAATAGATAAAGCTCCTCCATTTAAGAAAATAGCAAAGAATCAGGTTCATATACTAGGTAGTGTGCGTACAAGCATACAAAGCATTTTTGAGTTTACAAAATTAATAGGATCTCATATAGAAGAGTATGAGAAAAGATTTGGTCAAATACCAAGTCCACCTACATCACCGGAGGTTGTTGAAATCAATAATTTAGAACATTAGTTATAGATAAAGCATGTATAGAAATATATACATGCTTTTTTTGTTTCCTTTATTCATTTTGGCTTGCTAAAGTTCTTATCATAATATTAAAGCTAGGTTCTCTTAATTTTTGAGAAACCTAGCATATCTAGAACTGTTGTTTTTAATAATCACATCTACTTCATTCTTATATGTTTCTATAAATGAATATACATGAGCAACAAACCTTATGTCATTTGTCATCTCCTGCATCCATTCTTGCTTTTTCCATTTCTGAATCCAAAATGATGCCATAGCATCAGGACTTGCTTTTTGATAATCTTTACTGCGGTATTTGCAATAGACCAAGTAATCAAAAAGGTTGTTTTTAATAGCTGCTACCTTGGCTGGATCCAAAAATGTAAAATACTCTACATATTCTTGCGTGTTCATATTCATGTTTAAAACCCCATTTCTACGTGTTTAATTCGTGTTTACTATGGGTAAGACAACGCTTCCCTTTTATGTAATTTTCAGAGAGTTATTATATCTTAATCAAACCTATATTCCAAATTCTTGCGATTATATTCTCTTGCTCTTTCTATACCCATCTTCTTAATGATCCAGTAGGAGAGACCACAGGCTATGAGAATGATTAAAACTGCCTCTCTAAAACTATCTGACATACTTATTCCAATATCAGTCTTTACAAACTGAATTACTGAAAAGGCAAATATACCGCTACCGAGTATGGTAAAAATAATCCCTATATTGCGTTTTTCAAATATTAATGCACCTATATATATTAACATAAGCGATATGAGTAGTCCAAATAATAAGTTCATTATATCCTTCCTTTCATTCTGTATAAATCTAATTCTTATAAAGTCAGGCCACAATAATCGAACAAAAACTGGTTTAATTTCTGGATTCTCTAATTCGTATCATTCTTCTTGCTTTTTTCTAAATTTGTTCTATTTTCTATCCTAAAGACTGACGCATTTTCAATTTCGTGAAATCATACTTTTATGGTCCTTTAAGAGTCTCTATATTTATATTATACACATAATTTTTTTTGCTTTACATTTAGTTTTGCATTAGGGGATGCATTACACAAAAATAATATCTAAATACATATAAATATATTTAGATACATTTAAACACATCAAAATATATCCAAACACTCCTTAAAGGCTAAAACTTTCGCTAGCAATATGCCTTTCCAACGCACCAAACAAGGAAATGTTTTTCTGTTTTTTAGAAGGATGTTTTGAGTAGACCATAATCAGTATAGATGACATGTAAAAGATAACAACTCTAAAAAATGTAATAGTAATGCCTTGTCATATGATTTTAAAATCACAACCAAATAGCAGACCTTATAAAAAGGCGAGGGGAGTCTTGCAAAACGCCTCTTTAATTTGGTCATCGTGTTCTGCTCTTTGTTCCTCTAAAAGTTGTGTAAAGCATCCAAAAATATCCACATTTTTAGGTTTTTGAGATTTCAAAATCCTGACAGTCTTATAGGAAAGAAAAAAGAAAGACTAAAGAAAAAAGGAGATAAATTATCGCATTCGTAAACCAGTATCTACATATACCAAAGCATTTGTGTTTTTATTGGCATAAATCTGCTATATTGCATATATTTCATTTTGTAAACCTAATCTGCCAAAACTTTTAAAGATATCATCAATCCTTTACAAATCCTTTTTTAATCCTATTTTTAATATAAAAGAGACCAGTTCTTCGTATGGATATCTTTCTTTACTAATTAACAATCTTGAGAAATACCTATTTAATGTCTTAAATAAATTCTTTGAATCTCAAAAATGTCTTTTTATAACTTAAGGTTTAGCTGACTAATCCTATTCTTAATTCGCCGCCAAACAGCCAGCTACTAACAAATTACATCTAAACATTATGGATTCGTTAGATACACATAAAAAATGAACACAAAGAAAAACACCGCCAATCTATTTCTTACACATTTCCGAATTCCTTTTTTTAATCTTTGTCTTACCCATAGTTTGATCTATTTGTTATTTAGATCTATATTAGTCATAAGCTGAAGGGAGTTATCTAGTAGCCGTTGTCTTACCCACAGTCTATATATTAGGTTGATTAGCAAATTTAAGGGTTGTAGCATATCGGTAATCTGGAAGTTCAGGGAGGTGTGGTAATGAACAAGCTGTTTTCCGTTCTCTTGTTCTCTCTAGCATCATTCGTTGTTCCGCTAGGTATATTTGGGTATTCATATAACAAACATACCAAAACTCGTCTTAAAATAGTTATGAATCGAGTAAGTATTCTTCATAGCTTTATAGATCTTTCCCCAAAACAACAAGTCGAACTTCTTAATGAACTTGATGAAGATTCTAGGTTAGAAGTGAGAATGTCTTTAAACAAAGATAGTGGACTTTATGAAGTTAGTAAGAGAATAGTAAAAATCCAGGAAGATATCATTCAAAGGATTAACGATATTAGTATTAGTACGATTGAACAGAATGTAGTATTATCAAAATCGCAAGTGGAGGAGAAGAATAGAGAATCTATAATTGTGCCTTGGGATGACAGGAAGGGATTTAATCCTGCTCTAGAAGATTATCGTTCTAATCCTCACAGACCATTAGCCAGCCACCAAACATCGCTAAAACAAAACCAAATAGTAGAGGATAGTTTTATGGAAACAAATAGATTGTCTGTAGAAAGAGAAATAGAACAACATACTCATCAAATGCTTCAGTCACAAAGACAGGTACAACAGACTATAGAACAAATGTATCTACACAATAATATATAGATATATATACCCCCCTCCTCCTCCCTCTCCTGTATATTAATAGGGTTGAAAAATGTCGATTAATAAATTAAAACCTTGTATTCTCAAGGGATAGGCGATACGTCGATACCCTCAAATATTGTCGTAAGAAAAAAATGGAAACTGGTATCATAAAGTGAGAGCTTTGGTAAGACCGAAAGCTCTCTTTGTATTTATTCTGAAGTTTATGATTGTATTTGTAAAATCCTTTTTATACGCTCCTGCGACAAATAGATCCTATCATACTTTTTTATGTTTTTGGGTATGATAACAGGCATAGGTTTTATAGGTAATGTCTTGCTATTTGCAATCTTCTTAATTTCTTCAAGGGTTAACTTTTTCATCGGTGTAATCCCTCCCATACCGACTAAATTATGAAATAAGTCTGTTTAGTAGTTTAAAATATAACTACAATGAGGTACATTGTTTTTGTAGTGTAGGTATTTTTTGATGTACTTTTTCTTCTGGAGAGAAGATGTAAGTCCGCTGATTGAACTTTCTTTTTTCCCAATTGCTTTCCCGATTGTCTCTCTACTCATAAAACACTCACCTTCTGGAGACCAGCCGACTACATAACATAAATAAGTATAAAGTTTTATCTCTCCTTTGTTGAGTTTATTCCTTTCGTTATACAAAATATTGTCTATAAGAGCTGTTCCCAGTTCAGTAAAGCCGTCTTTAGCTTTAAAGAATTTGTTCAGTTGATATATGTGTTCTTCTCCCAATCTCTTGTTACCATTAACTTTATTTACAAACTTATATAAGACCAAACTTTTTACATTTCTTTCGATAGATCTTTCACTCATTCTCGTTAGTTGAGACAAATCCTTTTTTGTCCAAACCTCTCTATCATTAAGTTTCTGATCCAATAGCATAGAGAGGTAGATTACCACAGATGTATCAGACAGGATAGAGTATAGGTCAAATAATCTGTTCTGTATTATAATCTTATTTTCCCGTTTGTATTGACCAAAATCTATGTTCCCAAATTCTCCAGCCATTTCTCCTGTGTATTTGCCGAACCCTTGATAGTTATATTTATATATTCTCCTGACCTCCGACTTGATAAAGTCAGGGGAGAGGGGAGGGTTGCATCGGGAACCCCATATACAAAGAACATCTGTTAATACATCCAGCGACAATCCTATTTTATTCTTGAAGAATGGTACCAAGAAAAGCAGTACGCTGTTGCGAAATCCATCCTTTGTTTCTATTAGCATATTCCTAACTGCTTCAGGGAGAGCGTCAAAATCAATCATGTTGTATTGATCTCTGACATTACTTATTGTGTAGACACTCTCTTGGGGAACATCCATAGATGCAACATCTTGATTTATAAAGTTATTATCAGATGTTTTAAGATTAGAAACATCTATCTGAATTGGTGAAATTGTATTTTTATCTGGCAACTTGTTGAGTGCTGACATCACTTCAGAATATTTTAGTCGTTTATCTGTCTTTTTTAGGAGTTTAGCGGGGATAGCCCACTCCTTGTTAGGGTCATAAGATGACCTTGTTTTATCAAAGTTCTTGCAGTTAAAGGTTGCCGGCATTCTCATAACTCTTGCGGGATCTATAATGCTACCATCAACTTTAAAGCCTTTTGTCTGTAAAAGATTCGTGAATTTTTTTAGAGCATTAAGATCATGAACTTTATCCTCCAGCAATATTAGATCTTGATAGCCATTTCCGGTATTAATAACTATTGTATCTATGCCAATAGACTTTAAAATTTCAAGATACTCGTTATGCTCATCTTCACTGATGTCATCGAAATCCATACCTAGAGTTGTTGTATACAGTGCGTTGCGATTATTTATTCTCCCCTTGGAGTAGGGAGTACCATCACTTTTAATAAGTCGCTTATTGTAATCAATAGTATAGAGAGAATAATAAACACAATATGGCTTCCCGTTTATGGACTTAATAAATCTTGTATATTTCTCTATTCCTGTTTTGTCTAGCCTCCAAAAATTAAAAGACCTTGCGGAGTTATTTTTCCTAGAGATAGCTCTTACTTCCACACATTCTTTGTGATAGCTTAAAATATCAGTAAGAAATGGATGAACTAGACTTAAAAACTCAATATGCTTTTTAACCTGTAATTCAATTTGTGCATTATTGAATACAGGTACATCCTTCATTACTTGCACTTTACCACCAGCCTTTTGCGTATTTCTTCGTGTTTAGTTAAAAAGTTTATTGTGCGTGTTTTGCTGATGCATTCAATTGTACCGTTCTAGTTTAAAAATGCAATTATTCGGATGCCTTTTTTGAAGGCTCTCTTTGGCGCAGTATAAATCTCACATCATTACCGTAAAAGTTATAGAAGTCAAAAGACTCTGACATTCTGGAGATCACACGGTCTTCATACATTTCATTTATTTCGCTTAAGGAATGATTGGTTGAAATAACCGTCTTCCGCTTATGTATAAGCCTAGTGTTTAGTATGTTAAAAAGCTCTGTTTTTGCTATTTTTTTAGAAAACTCTGTCCCTAAATCGTCAATTATAAGTAAATCACACTCAAGTATATTGGCTAGTATTTCGGAGCGACTTTTTTCGCTGTCAAAACGAGACTCATGCATAATATCAAATAGGGTGAAGGCGGTTTGATATATTACGGTCTTACCCCTTGCCATAAGTTCATTGGCAATACAGTAGGAGAGATATGTCTTGCCAAGACCAGTCTTACCCACAAAAAACAATCCTCTAGTTGCAGTATCAAAGTTCTCTACGAACTCCTTACAACGTTTATATATTACCTTCATATTCTCCAGAGGCGATGGCTTGGGACCTTTGTCGGTCATATAAGGCTCATCTGAAAATAAGGTGAAATCAAAATTTTCAAATGTGCAATGCTTAATGTTCTCCTTAAGGCTAGATAACTGATACACCTCATCAATTATTCGCTGGGTAAAACATTTGCATTTTTCGCTATCAATAAAACCAGTATCCTTGCAGATAGGACACTCATAATCAGGCTCAAGTTGTTCGTTTGATATACCGATTTCCTTAAGGATCTGATCCCGCTTTATTGAGATAGCTTTCATTTTTTCATAGGATTCTTTCTTTATTTCATCCGCCTTTTCAGGATTTTTGATAATACTAATACTCATGCTAGCACCAATACTAGCTATCTCTTTATCCAATTCAGCTAAAGCAGGATATTTCTCATATAGTTTTATTTTCAGATCTCTAGCTTTAGATTCTACTACCTGCCTTTTTAAGTCATATTCTCGTAGAACCTTTCTAACAATCTCTTGATAAGACACCCATATCAACACCTTCCATTTTTTGTCACCCTGTTTTTAAAACAGAAGAAATTTATAGAACAGATAAGAATTATATAAGGTCACAAAAACAGCAAAAAATAGCTAAACTTAAGCAAAAATAGAGCTTTAGCAGTTCACAAATATTGTGAAAGCAGTCACAAAAAATGTGTTTGTTTACTTTCATGTGGCAAAAAGCATTTCAAGATCCGATTCCCTAAAGCTACTTTCCTGCTTAAAATCAAAACCAAGGGTATCATCTAGATCTGGAGGAATATTGGTATCTCTATTTTGCTTATGTTTAGGAGCCATTTTCTTATGTATATATGTTTTGACACTCTGAACAGCCTGTTCAATTTTATTTTGTGGCTTTTCTTCAGTAGCCATTTTCTTTTCTTTGGAACAGGTCAGATTCTTTAGTATACCACGGAGGTATCTACCAATTTCCGTAGTTATATTATAAAAGTTTTGTAGTGCAGAATGAAGAGCCTTAACAAACAAATCACGGTCTTTGTATTCGTTATACAAAGCAATAAGGTCTTCAAAGTTTTTTACAGTTAATTTATGTACCAATCCATAGTTATTTACTAACTCGTATATGAAGTAATAACGAGATTTTTTTGAGGTTATAAAGTTAACAGGTGACGGTTTTGTCTTAAATGGTAGTTTTGATACGAAACAATAATGGGTAGTCATATTTCTACCACCACCAAAGACAACCTTCATATACTCTTGAGTTGATACCTCAAAAGCGAAGCTAATGCTAGAAATTGCATCTTTTAATAACTGCCTTCGGTTTTTATTATTAAGACCAAGCCATTTATATAATTTTTTATCTGAAATCTTGGTTCTATATTTTGGTTCTATGGATAACAGTCGGAGAATGAGTAGAATAGAAGTCTTTGAAAGGACTAGAAGTTCCGGTGAGAATAGAGAGGAGGGTAGTTTAACATATCCCTTGGATTTGCCTTTTATAAAGAGATCCGTGTAATTAGCCAAGGTAAACTGATTGTCTTTATTTATGATTACACCCTTAATTTCCAACTGCTTTATGCTTTCACATACAGTATTATAGTGGAGGTTTAGTTCCTCACTGCATTCCTTACGATCAAACTGATGCAAGTTCCCATCAGGATCACAAACCCGGTACATATATAAACAAACTAATAAACTTGAACGACTAAAAGATTTATCTGTAGCCATATCAAGAATTCTTTTATCGAAAATAAAATCATTTAATAAAGACATAATTCACACCCTTTCCTCATATCAATAAATAGCAATCAAAATTAGCCAAATGCTTTAAAAATCCTAAAAAAAGCTTGATATTATGAGGAAATTAGGGTATAATATAACTGCGCTAAAAAAGACAATAGAATACCCGGGGCTATTCTGTTTGGGTTTTTTTGGAATAGTCCTTGACTTAAACTAATATTCAACTCATTCTCCGAACTTTTCCTCAATCTAGCGGCCAACTAGATTGAGGAAGAGGATTCGGAACACTAGATCTAAAGTATCACCAACTTTCCTAGTTTATTGGCTTCACCGGGCGCCAACCTTATGAAGCCGGGACAATTAAATGTAAATTACTTTTAGATTTTTGAGTCTTGCTAGAACAAGGCTCTTTTTGTTTTTTGGTGAGTCTTGCAAAAGCGAGACTCTTTTTTTATTTTTACAAGAATATCTTACCATATTTTTTTCTGTATGTAAATAAAATATGCAAAGTATAACGAAAAACGTAACAAAAATCGAAAATATGGCCAATTATGTACAAATGGTGCAAAATGTGCAAAATGACATCTTTAGCACATATTGCACATATTACACACATGTGANTAATAGCACCATTAGCACTTATAGCACGATAAGCACATATGGCACATATAGCACATATAGCACATATAGCACATAT
>JGI24714J26587_10002384_pt1 | contig 12606 bp, 12 predicted proteins | sample BioPla4DNA2_FD_26587 | JGI IMG/M metagenome (IMG submission 26587)
TACTCATCGAAAGATGGTACAATAGGCAGTATTTGTTTTATTGCCCTTGATTTTCCACCAGGATAACGCAACGGACTTTTTATATTCATCGAATATAACATGGTCATTTTATTCTTAAGTCTTATGCATTATCAAAGTATCGTTAAAAAGTCGATTTATTATATATCAAAAACAGTTTACTCTTGAGATTGAATATAATTTGCGTTGTGTAATAGTTTAATATTATTCTTGACAACTGAAAAGGAATTTACATAATGGAAATAACTGCAAAAATTACTGGGGTTAAATATAAACCTTTAATGTGCCAGAAATCAGAAGAATATAACTTCGATAAACTGAGTAATGTTCTATCTCAGAACACGAAAACCGCTACTTTTATTTTGGATTTTGGTGAAAATAATAAGATGGCTGTAAGCCGATGGGTTTCAGCTAAAAGATCCAGATCCTATCCTTATGCTAGAGTATATGATACCTTAGATTTTTCAGGAAAAAAAGTTGCTATAATTCCAATATACAAAGATGAAGGAAAAACTGGAGAGCGAGACTATTTACAATGGGATACGATCTCATTAATGAGTTTATTAAATGTAAATGTAATTATTGGCTATTATGACAAAGCATCTAAAAGTGAGAAATATTCAACTAAAATAACAAATCAAAAATTTAATATTACTTATATTGAAAATCAAATCCGAGAACTGTTATCTTATCAGTCTGATGCCTTGCATTGGAATATGAAACAAATTGATAATATTGCTGACGTAGCTAATAAAGCCCTAGAAGCTTATTGTCGGATTTCTGAAACGACTGGCGTGGAGTTGCACCCTTTAGAAGAGGCTGAAAAGCGGATGCTAAAATTAAAGAACGGAAAGAAAGACTTTATGGAAGATTCTAGAAAGCTTGCCAAATCCGCTCAATGTAGAGAAGGTCTTATTACTCAACCGAAAGAATCTGTTAACGGTAGTAAAGGAACATTAACAATAACTAATTACTTAGGAGGAAATTATTTTTTTACTGCTGATGAAATTGAATTACACGAAAGTGAAGTTTATTTAACGGAGGCAAAACACACCTCTAAATCAAATAAACTTCCAGCACTAGCAGACATCAAAGACGGTTTACTCAAGATGATATTATTCACTAATTTGGAGTATGTTGAAGTTGATGGTAAGTGTTATGATCCAGTTTCAGTCTTAAAGCTGACAAATGGAAATGGATCAGATATGAATTCATTACCTATTTCTTCAAAAAGAATGTTAACATTATTGCTTAAAGAGGCGGAAATAAACAAATTTAAAATATTGTTTAACAACACATACTTAAATTGAGTATTTTATATTTTTCAGTGTTCATTCCGTTTTCTTTTATTTTTCTTCTTCTTTTATATCTATCTAAAAGTTCCACCTTTTTGTTATCAATGATCTTCAAGAATAGCTTCATATTAAGCCTACCGTCTTCCTTCTTGAGTAAGAAGTTCTGAATTTAGTAGAAAATGTTTTTTTTGGGTTCTCAATAAAGAAACGAGTTCCAGTTTTTTTACATGCCTTTTCTTTCTGACTCATCTTATCATACTTTGATTTAAAATTTTTAGAGTTATATATTTAACCTAAAAGTAAATAGGGGCTTTGAAAATTGTGCTCTGGTTATCACCTCCACTTTAATACACTTTAATTGACACATGTTTCCTTCAAGTGACTGGGTGTGAGTCATTCAACTGCTCAGGGGTCCTTATTAGTTTAAGAAATTAAAAATAAAAACCTTGAGACTGACATTTATAGTGATGACAATGATAAGGGCTTAACCTTCACAGGCTCAGGGATGCCTTCCTGAAGGGCTCTAAGGCTTTCTTCCATACATGCAAGTCTCTTTTTCATGTCTCTGAAATGCTTTTCCTTCCTCTCAAGGACTGCGTGGGTATTATCATCCAGTGGAGCAGTCCGGGCGATATCTTAAAGCCTGCAGGCATAAGCATGCTGGATGGAAAGGAATATTACCGGCTTTCTGTGGATATCCCGGCGGGCATGTGGAACCAGGTAAAAAGCTATTTTGAGGACTTCGGACAAGAGGGAACCATGCAAGGCATGTTAACTTGTGAACCCGGGAAGGTTGCAGAGGCTCTAAATTTTTCATGGGCTTAAATGCCCTAATTCTCTTTTTCTGTGTAAAATTAGTTCGCATTTAATAGAACCAAACCGTTCGTATTAGAACGAATAAAAACACTAGCGGGAGGCAGTAAAGATTTATATATAATGAAATAGATAACAGAGTTAACACTGTTAACAATATTAATTTCATTACTCTGATTTAGCATTTCATAATTTTTACTTAATAACAACTCTAATTTATAAAAGTTAACATTATTATAAAATTAATTATAAATACCAGAAAAGCAGAGTTGAATTATTAACAGAAAAACGGCATTTACAAATGCTTTTCTGAAAAACGAAAGTCTAAAAATTAAACTCTTTGCATTGATGGGTTATTCACACTGTGGAAGAGTATTTATAGATTGAAACATATAGACTAATCTATATGACTGAAGCAGTTGAACCCATTAGAACAGTGGAAATAAAAAAACTTCACTGTCTGCGCTGTGATTATGAATGGCTCCCTCGATATGAGGGTAAACTTCCGAGAACATGCGCAAATTGTGGAAGTCCTTATTGGGATGTACCACGAAGAGCAAAGAAACAAAAATCAAAATAACATTTTGAATTAATTAAGCAGCAGAAACAGCTATGACAAGTAAAATTGAGTTAATTAAAATTATTATTTTATTAAAAGTTGTATAAAATTGTTGAAAAACAAGAACGGGAAACACCGCCAATGTTGGCGCAAAGGCGGCGTTAAAGAAACTTAAGAAAAGTTTTTTACCCCTACGGCAAAGGAGTAATTGCTTTTCTTAAATAAATAATTTTCCCGTTGTTGTTTGTCTCGGATAAATCGATATATAAATGAGGCCAAACAATGACTAGCAATGCACAAAATTTTAGTTTTAAACAGGTGCACTTAAATGACTTTGACAGCTCTTCTAACTTCCTTTCATTCCCTAGAACTTTAAACACATCAACACAGGGAACTAATTTTTATTGCAATCCTGCTTATTCTTGCAGCTGCAAAAAGGGTTATTCTCCTTTATTCGATCCATACACGTGGAAAAGACCGGAAGAGCCGGACGATTGCAGCAGGGCAGATATTAGGAAAGCTTGCAGGCTAGGGAGGTCTTTTAAAATGTCTCCCTCGCTCTCATTTTTAGATTCATTTTACGGGGAAAAACAAGGAAATACAATTCATTACCTGGCAGATCTGCAGGACAACGGACCCGAAGAACCAGACTTAACCAAATATATTGATGCTGACGTTCTCGGGGAGATCTGTAAAAATTGCAGGCGCGGAAGGCCAGCTAGGGCGCAAAAGGTAAGAGCTTACAGGAGGCTATAATTTGCCTCTTCCTGTGAATGTGGATTCAATCCCGGAAGAAATGAAGACCTTGAAAAATTGGGTCATTTGGAAATACGAAAACCGGAAAAACAGCAAAGGGGAGATTAAGAAAACAAAAGTACCTTACCAGGTAAACGGTAAAAAAGCAAAAAGCACAAACCCGGATACATGGGAAAGCTTCGAGAATGTTATCAAAACTCTTGACAGATTCCCTGATAAATTCGATGGCGTGGGATTTGTTTTCTCTCAGGACTCCGGGATAATGGGCTTAGACTTCGACCATGTGAAAGACCATGAAACCGGGGAATGGGACCCAGAGGCACTTAAAGAAATAAAAAGCCTGAATTCTTATACTGAAATCTCCCCAAGTGGCGAAGGCGTTCACGTCATAGTTAAGGGAATGGTTCCACTCGAACCAGATAAAGACGGAAAAATAGGAACCGGAAAGAATAACCAGGAATTAGGCAGGGAGATGTATCATTCAGGGAGGTTTTTCACAATCACAGGAAATGTGATGAGTGGAGCACCAACAGAGATTAATCAAGCACAGGAAGCCGTTAACGCTCTTTACTACAGATGGTTTAAGGATGAAAAGCCGAATACTGGAAGTAAGAAACAACCTGAAAAGAAAATAAACTTATCCGATTCTGAAATAATTGATATAGCAAGCCGGGCGAAAAATTCAGACAAGTTTAAAAGCCTTTATAATGGGAATATATCCGGGTACAAGTCACAGAGTGAAGCAGATCAAGCACTATGTTCTCTAATTGCTTTTTATACTCAGGACCCTGGGCAAATTGACAGGATTTTCCGGGGATCTGGACTATACAGGGCTGACAAATGGGAAGTTGCAAACTACCGGGACAGGACCATTAACAAAGCTCTGCAAGGGGTAACGGAAACATACAACCCGGATAAAAAAGGAAAATCCGGTAAAGGCAGACCAGAAAAGATAATAGTACATTTTGACGAAGTGGCGGAAAGGGTCATGAAAGAAAATCATATTTTTTCAATGAGGGATAACGGACAGCTTTACCTTTATCAAGGCGGTGTCTACCGAAGCGAAGGCGCAGAGGCAATATTAGGCACTTTGATAAGAGATGCTTATTGTTTGATGTATAAAGAGAAATGGAAGAGTATAAACAATGATTTCGACTTGCCCGAGCATATACCTAAAGCGACAGTTCGTTATGTGAACGAGGTTTTAGCATATATAAGGGCTTATACGCATATTCCCAGAGAGCTTATAGACACATTTCAGGAAAAATACATCAACTTCAAAAACTGCCTTTTCAACCTGGATAAATGGGAGTTTGAGGCACATAGTCCGGAAATAAAAACAATATGCCAAATTCCCGTAAATTATGACCCTAAAGCAGAATGTCCACAGATTAAGAAGTTTTTACGGGATGTAGCGAACTCAGAAGACATTGCATTTTTAGAAGAATGGGCTGGTTACTGCCTGACAACAGATGTAAGCTATCAAAAGGCGCTCATGCTTTACGGGATACCCGGGACCGGAAAAAGTGTTTTTGCAACCTTGCTTGAAACTTTCATAGGCAGGGAAAATGCTTCATCTGAGAGCCTACAGAAGATTGAAGAGGACAAGTACAGAGCTGCAAAACTTTACGGGAAGCTGGTAAACATATGCAGTGATATACCAAGTACCAAAATGCATAAGACCGAAGTTTTCAAAAAATTAGTAAGCGGATTAGACACTATAGACGCTGAAAACAAATACCAGGACCCTTTCAAATTCAAGAACAAAGCAAAATTAACTTTTTCTGCAAACAAAATACCTGAAGGTCCCAAAGATCCGGCTTTCTATGAAAGATTCTGTTTAATCGAGTTCGGAAACAAGTTCAGAGGAACGGACAAAGACGACAAAAGATTAATTCAAAAACTTACAACCGATGCTGAATTATCCGGATTTCTGAATGTGGCGCTTGAAGGGCTTAAAAGGCTGTACGAAAATGACAAATTCAGCTATAACAAGACCTTTGAGGAAACCGAACGAGAATACATTTTAAACAGTAACCCGGTGGCGTTTTTCATGGAGAAGAATACTGTAGTATCGGACCAGGATATAGAAAGTACAATTCTATACTTATCTTATGCTGACTGGAGTACCAAGAATAACATACCGCGTGTTTCCAATATCGAATTTTCAAGAAGACTAAAAAAGATGGGATATACAAGCCACAGGGAAAACGTGAAACCAGACGGTAGTAAGAAGGTCACTTTATGGGATAATCTCAGGCTCAAAACACCTGAAGAAATTAATAAAGACGATGAAAAAGAAAACAAAAAAGACGATTTCGGACAGGATCTAGGACAAGATCAAAATAATAGATCTTGTCCGAAAAAATCAAGTCAACCGATAACGGAAAATCTTACAAAAATCGACTTTGGACAAGATCTAAATCCCTGTGTTGGTTTTGTAACAGAAAATAAACTTAATAATTGTGAAAATATAGAGACAGTGAAAGCGGCGCAAAATGGAGAAAATGAAAATACACCTAATGAGGTAAAAAGATCCTGTCCTAGTGTGCGTTTTTTCGATAGCGGGAAGTACGGACAAGATGTTTTAAACCATCCTGTCTTAGATCCTGTCCGAGAGCAAAAAACGCTAATTTTTGAGCAGAACGAAGAGACAGACATTATGAAAAATCTTTCATCATGTGAGTTAATGAGAATGGACTTAAAAAATTTTGCAAGATCTAGGTATAATTTAATAGTTGATAATATCCCTGTGTTTGTTGGCGAATTTAATAAAGAATTCCCGGGCTACAAACAAAAATACGGGCAGCAGGCAGTTCTACAAAACGCTGAAAGACTTAAAGCGAAGGGGTGGAGATAACCCCTAATTTTTTAAGGTTTCCAATAATATACAAAATATAGCAAAAACGCAAACAGCATACTTTATATAACCACAGCTCTATAAAAGTAAATATAACAGAGAACGTACATTCTTTATATAACGATAATCAAAAAAAAGGTGATTTTACGACCATGGAAGGAAACCCAAAAAACGGAAAAACAGAAAGGTACGAGCTCATACAGTCTAACAAAGTTTTAATTAAAAGCTTAGAAAAACGGTTAAAGGCAAAGAGGTTTATCGTCAGAGAAGGAGATTACCAGAAGCAGGGATATATCAGGCTACTTATCCAGGCTCTGAAGGTCCAGAACGATATTTTGAAAGATACTGAAATAGATGAGCTCAAAAAAGAGATTGACGAAATGAAGGAGCTGATAAAATGCAAGTCTCAGGTTTAAAAACAGAACTCGATAAACTCCAGAGGGACGCGGAGATAAAACCCTTGCGTATTCTCTTGAAATATCCTCCCAGCGATATTACAGATACCCAGCTTACAAACCTGTTACTCACTGTGCCTATTAAACAGCTTCCGGCCTCTGTACTCATGGAGGTATCAGCCAGGATAAAGGAGTCTAACGGTAGGTTTTTGTTAGGTATTCCTACGGACCATTTAAAAAGAATAATAGAATCACTTCGTAAAGAGTCTCTAACGTAAAACCCTGCTTAACCTGAGGCTCTCTGTTGGACGTTCTGACCGTTTTTAATGTAATTAGTCCAGGGTGGTTCTATTTGTCGCTTGTAGGGGCTCATAATCAATCAGTCTTTTTCTCTTTTCTAGGTTCGTTGACGGCTTTCATCTCCCACCTGTCGGGCTACGCCCTCCGAGGAAGGGGACTTCCCGCCTTAAAGTTAAAAATATATGTAAAAATGGTTCTGTAACGTCTTCGTCAGTTTTTATAAAGTTAAAAGCTCTGTAACAATTCGTCTGTTTTTCAAGAAAAGTTAGTGCAAAAAGGTAGAATTAAAGTTTAAATATATTAAAATAGATCTTTGTGTGTCCTTGTGCCTAAAGTTTCGAAGATTATTAAGATATAGAGGCGTTTTATATCTTAATAATCTTCGAAACTTAATAGTAATTCTTGACTTCATATTCTTATTTTGGACACACTTTTATACTAACTCCGCTAATGTATATTTCGTTTCTTTAAATATCATTTTAATAAAATATGTTATTAATCAATAGGTAGCGAAAACATGCAAACGGATACCGCATATTTTTTTGGCATTTTAATCGGTGGCGGGAAGTTATCAAACACTGGGATTTCTATAGAGTTTCCTTACAAACTTTGGCCACATGAGGATTTTAGAATTTCACCTCAATGGTTTAATGATTCTGTAACAAAAATAATACCATTAATTAAAAACTTCTTAAATACGAATGCAGTTCCAAGATATGTTGATGCTAATACTCCTCGTTTTTCTATAGAAATTGATTCAACTCCTCAAATATTATATGAAATGTTGAGAAATTATGGTATACGTCCAATTGGAGAACTTAGAAGAGACGCTTCAATAGAGAAACTTGTCAAAGATATGGATGTTGAATGTAAGAAAAGTTTTATTTCTGGCTTCGCTGATGTTGTAGGAAGTTGTAGGGCGTCGCACAGGAATCACACTATAGAAGCTACGATAATTTCCTTTGAAGTTGTCGGAGATAACTGGAAATTACCATATGAGTTATGTCAAACATTTCACGACATTGGTATACCAGTTGATCAGATACTTTGGAACCATCCAAACATGCATGCTGGGAAAACACCCACGGCATATTGGAAAAAAGGACATAAAATTAGAGTTAAAGCAGGCGATTTTTCTAAAATTGGATACGGACTTGAATGTAAAAGAAATGGATTAAATCATCTACTAACTTTAGAAAAAGAAGCACGAGGATATATTAGCGAGGGACGTATGTGCCCAAATAGAGATTATAGAATAAACGGAAGAAAAGTTTACCACTTAGATGAAAAATCCGATGACCTGCCAGACAAAGTGAAAGGTCATTTTATACATTATACAGATATATGTAGAGCACTTGGCTGCCCGCATGCTCCCAGTTATTGGCTTGATGAAAAATATAGCAAATATTCTTAAACTATGTTAGGAGAAACATTTTGTCTATTAAAAAAGAAGTAGATTACTATCCAGATGTTGCAGAGAATTTTATTAAAGAATTGTCTCACTCTCTTAAAGATTTTGGCAGTTTTATAGTAGATTTTCAACCATGTGGCACGATAGACTTATCCAAAGGAATCGAATTAATCGCAAAAAGGCAAAAATTACCGATTGATTTCTGTGGTATACCTTTGGAATTGGCAAGCGGATTGTTTGTCGATATAATTGGGATTATTTATTCAGAAGAAACTAAGAAATGCGTACTTATTATATGTGAACTAAAAAAAAAGCCACTTTCTCTCACAGATTTTGCTCAAATGGTAGGATATTGTTACACGTCTTCGATTCAATGCGGTGTACTAATAAGCATAGATTGTAGAATATCTTCAACCTTTGAAAAAATATTAAAAAATAACCCCCATTTATTGAATTTCAAAGCAAACAATAAAAAATTCAATATGGGTATTTGTTGGTGGAATAGTTATTCGTCTGAACTTTATTTCGATCCAATTGGTAATATTCCTTCAATTTATAGCTTAAGCCGTTTTATAGGAAATCATCTATTATAGAATCCGAATCGTTAGCTTTGTAAATATCATCCAATCTTTTATTTGCTATCTTACAATACTCACTACTTATTTCAATTCCAATAAATCTTCGATCATTTAACTTCGCCATTTTACATGTTGTTCCAGAACCACATAACGGATCTAGTACAATATCCCCCTCGTTAGTCCAAGAAAGAATATGATCCTCCGCTAATCTTTCTGGAAAAACAGCAGGGTGATTAAAAGCGATCCTGTCTTTTGTAGTACCGCCTAGCCCTACTGCATATTCCCAAATATTTGTTTTTACCTTCTCTTTTTTAAGCTCCTTTAACACTTTCCGATTAATACCATCTGGCTTTTTATTTGTAGGAGTCATTTCAAAGCCGTTTCTTTTTGTAGGGACTTTAATTGGGTTAAATGTTTNAGGGCTGCCCTTGCTAAACACGAACATAAATTCATAACAATTAGTATAGGCGTTTGAACGCATGAACGGTGTGTTCTTCTTACAATATATCATTACATCATGTACGTTAAAGCCCGCGTCTTGAAAATAAATAGCTTGCTTAAAACTTGTAAGTGTACGATTACCATTAATGATTCTGTCACCAACGACCCAAACAACGACTCCTTTTTCCTTAATTACTCTAAATAATTCATTCGCTATTACCTCAAAGTTAAACTTAAATCCATTATAATTACGTAAATTGTCATACGGAGGACTTGTGACTACCAAATCAATTGCATTGTCAGGAATGCCCTTCATGACTACTGAGGCATCACCACATATAACTTTATTAATGAAATCATCAGGGTAGTTCATGTTTTTTCCTTGAGTGATTTGTAAGTTCTTTTTTAGCATAATACCACACAAATACAATTTATATTTGTTTATCTACTTTTTATATTTATTCAGTGTGTTCTGACAGGATCTTTTACATTTAGGGCATTCATTATTCATCTAGCTCTTCTTTTGGTACTGTAACAACAATTATTAATTTATTTTTCCTCGGTTCTATATTCCAATCTAATTTATCCCCCTCTTTTAAGTCAAATTGTTTTACTATTCCCGCAGGAATAGTTGTTCTCAAAGATTCGCTTTTACTCGATGCCTTCGCTACTACAGTCTGTGTACTCATAGAATAGTATATAGGTATTATATTATATAACTTTATTGGTATATTTTTATACCTTATTTTCTACCAATACACTCGAAAGTAATATATACTTATGATACCTATTAATAGGTAGATATTGAGGTATTATAGAGGGCTGACATAATGAAGATCAATGCTGATTTAGTAAGAAAGCAAAAAGGAGATAAAATAGCACATAAAAAAGATGCAGTTAGACGTTTAAATGAAATTAGATACAGAGTAAGATCTCAATCAGGTAACGGGATATATTCTGTAGAGAAAACAGAGATTGGTTGGAAGTGTGACTGCCCAGATCATAAATTTAGGGGTATGAAGTGTAAACACATATGGGCTGTCGAAATCAGCTTTGGAATGAGGGAACAAGCTAAACCAAAAATGATTCTGGAACCTATTGTAGCAGTCAGATGCCCTGAATGTGACTCAATAAAAAGTAGAAAAGATGGAATAAGGCATAACAAAAGCGGCGATCTTCAAAAATACAAATGTCTTGACTGTGGTAAATGGTTTAGCATAAACGTAGGCTTCGAGAAGATGAAACATAGCCCTCAAGCAATTACTACAGCAATGCAGTTATATTTCTCAGGAGAAAGTCTCAGGAACACTCAGAAGTCATTAAAATTCATTGGCGTTGATGTTGCACATACTACGGTAAATAGATGGATTGAGAAATACGTAGGAATCATGAAAGCTTACGCTGATAACATAAAGCCCAATGTTAGCCAGATGTGGAGAGCAGATGAAGTATATGTTAAAATAAGAGGGGATATGAAATACCTTTTCTGCTTGATGGACGATGAAACAAGGTACTGGATTGCTCAGGAGGTCGCAGACGGGAAACAAACTCATGATGCTAGAAATATCTTCCATGAGGCTAAAGTTATTGCTGATAAGAGACCAGAGACACTTATTACAGATGGATTACACTCTTATAAACGTGCATTCAATGATGAATTTTTTACTATAGAGAAACCTAGATCTCAGCATATTAACGCGATTAAGTTAAGTGGTAAAGCGCATACTGCCAATAATAACAAAATGGAGAGAATTAACGGTGAAATTAGGGATAGAGAAAAGACAATGAGGGGATTGAAAATTAAGGAAACTCCAATTCTTCAAGGTATGCAAATTTACCACAATTTCATTAGACCACATGAAGGATTAGAAGGTAAGACACCCGCCGAAGCTTGTGGAATTGAGTTAAAAGGAGAAAATAAATGGATTACATTGATTCAGAATGCAAGTGTAAATACAAAAATTAATTAATTTTAATTAACTTTTACGTTTTTAAATTCCTAATATATTAAAAAACGTATCATGACGTTTTTTTACATCATCTAGGATTTTATCAAAAGCCAATATTTCAACATTTGCTTTGTAATCTGAGTTATATAAGTAATATCCGATACTATCGTTTAGTTCAACAAAATTATATTTTTTTACGAGTTTCGCTATATTTTCCTTTGGATCAAGTATTGCATAGCAATAAAATCTTGTAGTTGGTAAAACACGTATAATTCTTCCATTTTCCAATTTTATGCCATGACCTAAAATTTCATCAATATAAGTATAAATTTGATCTACCGGATCGTATTTTTTACCCAATCCTGGCCTTTTGAACTCTATTATAGATATAGAATTTGCTCTATTAGCTCTATCTTTCTCACAACAAATAAAAACGTCTGGGCGTGATTCACTTTCCGATGAAGAAAACTCATCAATTGGGAGATCTGAAACTGCAAATTGATGAAATATTAAAGATTCATCAATAAGCCATAAATTAATATTCTCAATATCGATCTCATCACTTGTAGTTTTTCTTGGAAAGATAATATCATGTATTATTTTTTCATACTTATAATTGCCTTCTGAGTCTTTTTCAAGATTTCTTTCAAAAAGATCGATTATTTTTTTCCTAAAAAGCAAATACTCAGCTAAATTATCTCTATTAAGTGTTTCGATTTTTTTTGTTAGTTCTCGAACTTCATCTTTAATATCTAGCATTTTCTCTGCTTGGGTTTTTAAAAGCTTATCATGTTCTCTTTTAATACATAATGCCGCTTTTCCTTTATATTTATAGAGAACTTCTGTAAGTGTATCTTCTGAGCTGTTTACTTGAATTTCATCATATATCTCAGGACAATATTTTGGAATTGATCGTAATGAAGGATTAGATTTAACAAAGTCAGCAACAACTTTTTCCTTCATAATTCTTATTTTTTGAAGATCCGGTAACAGATATTCCTTGCTTCTCTCAAGAACTGCATTTATTATTCTATCTACTGTGATTATTTTGTCCTGTTCTCTTTTTGAGAACCTATCGATAGTAGTTTGGTCATCGATATCAAATATTGTTCTGGTACTATTCGTTACAGAACCGTAAAAATTGACATTTTTTGACCCCCACGCTAATTTAGCATAGTATGCAAACATATTTTTTAATATACAGTCTTTTCATATCGTTTTAGTTTCTGAA
>JGI24714J26587_10002394_pt1 | contig 12562 bp, 12 predicted proteins | sample BioPla4DNA2_FD_26587 | JGI IMG/M metagenome (IMG submission 26587)
ATTTGANNATTAAGGATTATTTAAAATTATTTTGATATTATCTTACATTTAATAGCATCATTGTATTTATGCACCTAAATTATATTATTCCGGTTCATTCTGTTCATTCGTTTTATTTACAATCTTGACTTCAATTTTCCCATTTTCACTTATTGTCACTTGATATTTAAAACCATCACTATTAGGCACACCATTACCACCTCTGTACTCTTCAACGTCTTCCACTGGTAATCCATCTGGTATCTCTGGCCATTCTTGAAGATAATCTTTCCATGTATCATCAATATTCTGATCAGGGTTTTTATCATCATTCTGATCAGGGTTTTTATCATCTCCTGTCCAATTTATTTCATCACTCGGCAACCCATAATCTACAATATACATATTTGCAGCATTAATTAAGGTCCTAACATTAGCTTCATGGGCTGATATAGCTGCCTTTTTCCTTGATACAGTAAATCTTGGTACTGCTATGGCTGCCAGTATGCCCAGTATGGCTACTACAGCTATTAGTTCCACCAGAGTGAAACCCTTATTGTTTTTTCTTAATTTTTTTGATAAAAGTTTAAGCATACCCACTCCCCCTTTAAATATTTATATAAATGGTATAACACATAAGATTATACCACTTTTTTCCGTATTTTGTGAAGGTTTTGAAATTTAACTATGTTTCATTTTTACATATCCATAGTGCTAATTATATCAAACATTGGCAGTACCATGGATAAGACTATAAAGCCTATTATTAGGGCCATAAATACAATCAGGAATGGTTCTAAAAGGGTAGTCATCCTTTGCATGGAGCTTTCAATCTCTTCATCATAATAGTCTGCAGTTTTATACAATATATCATCTAAGGCTCCTGATTCTTCTCCAATTTTAATCATGGAATCTACCATGGGTGGAAATACCCTTATATCCCTTATGGCTCTAGACATGGGTATTCCTTTTCTAGTGGCTTCCTTTACAGTTTCCAATTCATCTGATATTGCTAGATTTCCTACAACCCTATTTACTACTTCCAAGGCTTCCAGCAAGGGTATGCCACTGGATAATAGAGTGGAAAGGGTTCTTGTAAATCTGGAAGTTATAATCATTTTATTTATCTTTTTAATTCCTGGCAGGGAAATTTTCAGTATATCGAAAAATAATCTCCCTTGCTTTGTCTTTGAAAAATACATAGTTCCAAGTATCAACAATATAAGTCCTAATATTATGAGGTACCAGTATTCATTTATAAAGTTACTCAAAGCTAAAAGTACCCTTGTAGGTGTAGGAAGTATGGAACCACTGGTTTCATACATTGAAATAAAGGTAGGCATTACTACTACTATTAGAAATACTACAACAACTATGGACACAGTACTTAATACTGCTGGATAGATTAGGGCATTTCTTACCTTATTTTCTATCTTATATTCCTTTTCATAGTGGTTTGCCATTCTTTCCATTAAAACATCCAGATTACCACTTACTTCTCCAGCTTCCACCATATTAATAAGAAGGGTAGGAAATACATTTTTTTGTTTCTTCATTCCCTCTGATAAGGTCATTCCTTTTTGAACATCTTCATGCAGGTCCAGTATTGCTTTTTTAAGGGTCTTATTTTCTACCTGCCTTTCTAAAATATCCAGACAGTTTATAATAGAAATTCCTGCATTAAGCATGGTATAAAATTGCCTACAAAATACTGATATATCCTTTTTGGTAACCTTTTTTGAAAAGAAGTTCCTTCTTGCAGCCGTGTCTACATCTTCTTCTATGGTTACAGGATAGTAGTTGTTATTCTTGAGAAAGCTTACTATTTCAGCAACAGATTGGCCTTCTTTGTACCCTTCCAAAACCTGACCCTTTTGAGAAATAGCCTTATATTTATATAATGGCATTTAATCACTCCTATAGCACAAATCTTCTTACATAGTCTAAATTTACTGCTTGATTAAGTAGTGTCTCCTTACTTATAACCCCCTTNTTATATAGATCAATTAAAGACTTGTCCATTGTTTTCATNCCCATTTTTCCACCAGTCTGTATTGCATTTTCTATTTGGTGTATTTTTTCTTCTCTTATTAGATTTCTTATGGCAGGTGTGGCTATCATGATTTCTACTGCTGGTACCCTTCCAGTCCCATCAGCCTTAGGCACTAGCTGCTGGGATATGATTGCCTGTATGACAGTTGATAATTGAATTCTAATTTGCTGCTGTTGATGGGGTGGGAAAACATCTATGATCCTATCTATTGTTTTAGCAGCTCCTATGGTATGAAGGGTAGAAAGAACTAAATGACCAGTTTCTGCAGCAGTTAATGCTATGCTTATGGTATCCAAATCCCGCATCTCTCCAACTAATATAACATCAGGGTCTTGTCTGAGGGCTGCCCTTAATGCATCTGAAAAGCTGTTTGAATCTGTACCTATTTCCCTTTGGTTAACCATGCTTTTATTATGCTTATGTAAATATTCTATTGGATCCTCCAAGGTTATAATATGGCACTTTTCTTCCAGGTTTATTAGGTTTACCATGGCAGCCAGTGTAGTAGACTTTCCACTGCCTGTGGGACCTGTAACCAGTATTAGTCCCCTTTTAGTTCTGGTTATATCCTTTATAATAGGTGGCAAACCTAATTCATCTATAGTCGGTACTACTAAGGGGATGACCCTTATTGCCATACCATAGCTTCCTCTTTGTTTATAGGCATTAACCCTAAATCTTCCTACTCCAGGTCTGGAATAAGAAGTATCAATTTGCCCCTTTTCATTAAGCTCCTTTAGCTGTTTTTCATTTAAAACCTGTTTTACCAATTCTTCAGTATCATCAGAATACAAAACCTTACTATTAATTCTAATCAGTTCACCATTTATCCTCAACATAGGAGGTATGCCTACAGTTATGTGAAGGTCAGAAGCATTTTTTTCCACTGCATATTGAACTAATTCAATGATATTCACTTAGATCCTCCTAGCCTAATGTAAAATTAGCCTTTAAAATTTCATCCAGGGAAGTTACTCCTTCAAGTGCTAAATTAATGGAATTGTCTAATAAGGTAATCATACCTGAATTTAAAGCCATATTTTTTAGTTCATCTAAACCTTTACCTTCAGTAATAAGCCTTCTCATATCTTCATTTATAAGCATTATTTCATGAACTGCCCTTCTTCCTAAATATCCATTGTTACATCTATTGCATCCTTTAGGTCTATAAAGTATTACTTTTTCATCATAATTCTTCCCTAGCAATAATTTTTCAGCATAGCTGGCTTCATACGCCTCTTTACAATTGTTACATAGCTTTTTTACAAGCCTCTGTGATACTACACCTATTACAGCTGAGGCCACTAAATATGGTTCTACCCCCATATCAACCAGTCTCATAACTGATGAAGGACTGTCATTAGTGTGAAGGGTAGATAGTACCAGGTGGCCTGTAATTGCTGCCCTAACAGCAATATGTGCAGTTTCTGCATCCCTTATCTCTCCCACCATAATTATATCAGGGTCCTGTCTTAAAATGGACCTTATACCACTGGCAAAGGTCAAGCCTGCCTTGGGATTAATTTGTATTTGGTTAATCCCCTCCATCTTATATTCAACAGGATCCTCTATGGTAATTATATTTTTTTCAACCCTATTTAGCTCATTAAGTATGGCATATAGGGTAGTAGTCTTTCCACTTCCAGTTGGTCCAGTTATCAGTATCATTCCATAGGGCTGCTTTAAAAGCTTATCAAAACGTTCTAAATTTTTTTGTGTAAAACCTAATTGATCCTTTGTTAAGAGAAAATGTTCCCTATCTAAGAGCCTTAATACTATTTTTTCCCCATGAATTGTTGGTATAGTAGATATTCTAATATCAATTTCCTTATTGTTTAAATTAAATTCCACCCTACCATCTTGGGGAACCCTTTTTTCAGCAATATTCATCTTTCCAATGATTTTTATCCTGGTTACCAGAGCAGAGAGTATATTCTTTGATAATTTCATTATATCCTGAAGATCCCCATCAATTCTAAATCTTACTCTTATATAATCCATATAGGGCTCAATGTGAATGTCACTTGCCTTCATATCTACTGCCTGCTGGATGGTAGAATTAATTAGCCTTACAATAGGGGCATTAGCAACTTCTAATTGTTCTTGGTCTTCGTAATCTTCTGCATCATCTTCATCGTAAGATTCAACAAATTCTTTTATAACTTTTTCTGTAGTCCTTTGCCTATAAAATTTATCAATATTCTTTATAATGCTTTCCCTTGTAGATATAACAGGTTGTATGTCATATTTTGTATATAGCTTTAAATCGTCTATTGCATATATATTTAGAGGGTCTGCCATAGCTACAATCAATAGATCACCTTTTTTATCCACTGGTATCAAATCATAGCGCCTGGCAATATGTTCAGGCACCAAGGATATGACTTCAGGATTTATAACAAAGGTATTCAAATCCACATGGGGAAAGCCTAGCTGGAATTCTAGAACCTCTATTATATCCTTATCTGTTACATAACCTTCTTCAACTAAGATTTCTCCAATTTTCTTATGGGATTGTCTTTGCTTTTCCAAGGCCTTGTCCAGTTGTTCCTTTGTAATTTTACCATTGTACAGTAACAATTCCCCTAGCTTATAGTTTGAAATCCTCATATATTTCACCTATCTTTTATTATACATTTTATTTATTCTAATTCTACAAAATTTACCTTATTCCTCCTTTATTTGGTAAAATTTTGAGAAAATTTGATTTTATTGTTTTAATTTCCATGTATAAGTTTGTTAAATTTATTTTATTATCATTTATGATAAGATTTGTTATGATGCTATAGTTCCTTCTTTATACATAAATATTAAAAATTACAGCAAATAAAAAATAAGTTAATTGTAAAAATAAATATAGGAGGTGACAGTTTTGAAGAAAAATAAATTAATTCTTATCACTTTAATTCTGGCAGTAGTCTTTATTGCTATAGGATGTACTGCAAGGCCAAATACTCTTGACAGAACTCAGACTAGAATAGGTATAGATAATAGAGATAATGTTTTAAGAAGAAATAACACATTAAGAAGAAATAACNTAGGCNTGGATAATGAAATGANAGATTTAGATAATGATATGCTAGGTAGAGAGGATACTACAGAAAGAAATAGGCTTAGAACCAATATTGCAGATGANAGGNACTTTAACAATAATAGAAACAATAATGCCAGATTANCTAGAGAAATTGCAGACAAAATAGAAGANCTTCAAGGTATAAATAGAGCCTATGTACTAATTAGTGGAGANACAGCCATAGTTGGTGTAAACATGGATAGNAATGCTGAAGGGCAAATAACTAGAGACTTAAAGGATAGAATTGAAAGNGTAGTTAAAAGGGTAGATGATGATATTGAAAATGTAAGTATAACTGCTGATCCTGATTTATTAACCAGAATAAGAAATATGTTTGAAGATATNGATGAAGGTAATCCAATTGAAGGCTTTGCTAATCAATTTGAAGAAATATTGAGAAGAATTACACCTGTAAGATAAATCCGGATATCCCGGATTTATCTTTTTTAGCTATTGAGGGCCTTGTTTAATTTATCAATTGCCTTTTTTTCTATTCTGGAAACATAGGACCTTGAAATACCTAACATGGATGCTATTTCTCTTTGAGTCATACAAACTCCGTCTACAAGTCCATACCTAAGTTCCAGTATTTTCTTTTCCCTATCTTTTAAAACCTTATTTATAGCTTCATGCAGCTCTTTCTCCTGAAACTTTAAGTGAATTTCATCAGATATATCCTCATTGTCAATACCCAATATATCTAATAAGGAAATTTCATTTCCTTCCTTGTCCATTCCAATAGGTTCCTGTAAATATACCTCTCCTTTTAATTTTTTGTCAGCCCTAATAGTCATTAAAATCTCATTTTCTATACAACGTGCAGCATAGGTTGCTAGTCTTGTGCCTTTACTTGCATCAAAGGTTGAAATAGCTTTAATAAGCCCTATGGTGCCTATTGAAATCAAATCATCAACATCTTTTCCTGTATTATTATATTTTTTTACTATATGGGCAACCAACCTTAAATTCCGCTCTATTAAAATATTGCGGGCACTTTCACTGCCCTCTGCATACTTTTTTAATAATTCTGCTTCTTCTTCTTTACTTAAGGGCTTAGGAAAAGAATTGGTATTTGAAATATAGCTGGATAATATTAAAAAAGGCTCTAAAAGCCCTTGAACAAAAGTAACTAGCGAATTAAGCATAAAGGCACCTCCGTATACCTTCCATATTTAAAGTATATGTATGGAAGGTATTTCTGGTGCCAGTCCTACCTATTAATTTTATTAATTTCTCTAACCAATTTATCAAAAATTGGCACAGCAGATTGAGATCCAGATATACCCCTTTCTACTAGCACAGTTATGACATATTTAGGTTTTTCTACAGGATAAAAACCTGTAAACCAGCCATGTATAGTCTCCTTTCCATTTAAAACAGCTTGAGCAGAACCAGTTTTACCTGCTGCACCCCCTAAATAATCTAAATCTAAACTTTTGGCAGTTCCATAGTTAACTACATCTACTAAAAATTCCTTTACAAGATTACATGTTTCTCTTGATAAAATTCTAATTTCTTCCTGCCTCTGGTACGGCTTAATCATTCTCCCATCTTCAGAGGTTATACCATCTACGATAGATAAACCTTTCCTTACGCCATTATTGGCAATAATCATCATTAAATTTGTTATCTGCAAGGGAGTAACTTCAATACTACCTTGACCAATAGATATGTTTCCTATGGCAGGTCCTTGTATTTCTTCCCCAACAGGAATATTCCCTTTTATTTCTTCCAATAAGCCAATATTTATTTTATCTCCAAATCCTAGTTTCTTTGCCATGTTTATTATTTTTTGGCTACCTATTTCCTTGCCTAGCTGTATAAAAGCAGAATTACAAGACAAGGAAAAGGCCTCATTTATATCTATGTATCCATGGCCTTCAGTATTGTTGCAACTTATGACTACATTGCCTACCCTTTCATACCCGCTACAGTAAAAAATCCTATCTAAATATTCAATATTTTCCTCCAAAGCTGCCAAAAGAACCACTATTTTAAAAAGGGAGCCTGGGGGATAGCCCACTTGTATGGCCTTATTATAAAGGGTCATATCGTCCTTTTCCAGATATTCTCCAATATTGTCCTGATCAAAATTAGGCCTACTTACTAAGGCTACTATGTCTCCAGAATCTACTTCTGCAACAATAACTGCTCCATTTACATTATGCTTATCCATTATATCTTCTGCTATTCTTTGTATATGATAGTCTATTGTAAGCTTTACACCACTAGGCTCCAGGGAGTTAACATTGCTGTGTACTTGATATTCTCCTCCCAGAAAAACATTTTGCCTGTCATCAATTTCTAAATAAAGATAATTTTTCTTGCTTTGATTTACAAGTATATCATCATATACCTTTTCTATGCCGTATTCTCCCCTATTTTCACTTTTATTTATATAGCCAATAACATGGGATAGTAGGTTTTCATCTGAGTACCTGGTAACCCTTTCAGTAACAAAAATATCCTTACTATTAGGAATAGTGTCTATCTTTTCATTTAGGGGTATTGATACTATTTTTCCCTTGAAGGAGGCATAGCCCATTAAATCTGAATAGGTTAGATTTGTGTTTTTAATTATAAAATCCACCAGTTTTCTATCACTAATTATTTTCTCTCTAAATACTAATAGGGTGCTCTTTTTATTAGCATTTGTTAAAGGGATTAAATTTCTATCATATATGGTTCCCCTATGAGGATATAAACTAATTTCTTCACTTCTTTGTCTTAAGGCTTCAGTTCTAAATCTATCGTGGCTTTTTATTTGTATCCAGTAGAGCCTTGCTGATAATAACATAAAGGCAAATAAGGTTATGAAGGCCAGTTGGATTAATCTTTTATGAATTATGTTTACTTCTTTTTTTCTCATAAATTCACCCCATTAACTAGATAGTATAACCAGTTAATGGGGAAATAATCATTTATTCAGTATTGAATTTATCTTAGTAACTATTATATCTATTGCTACTTTATTGTAGCCGCCTTCAGGGATAATTATATCTGCATATTTTTTACTTGGCTCTACAAATTGAAGATGGGCAGGTCTTACAGTAGCCATATATTGTTCAATTACCGATTCCAAGGTTCTGCCTCTTTCCTTTATGTCTCTTAGTATCCTCCTTATTACCCTCACATCGGAATCAGTATCTACAAATATTTTTATATCACATAAATTCCTTATTTCTTCATCATTTAGTATGAGTATCCCTTCTAAAATAATTATTTTCTTAGGGTATACTGTTATAGTTTCTTTCTTCCTATTATGCTTTTCAAAATCATAGATTGGTTTTTCAATAGGTTTATAGTTTAATAGGTTCTTTAAATGCTTTATGAGCAGTTCATTGTCAAAGGCTAAAGGGTGGTCATAATTGGTTTTTTCTCTTTCTTCAAAGGTTAAATGACTCTGATCCTTATAGTATGAATCCTGCTCTATAATACAAACATCTTCTTCTCCAATATGCCTTAATATTTCTCTAGAAACAGTACTTTTCCCTGATCCAGTACCTCCCGTTATCCCTATTAATATGGGTTTATGCATATAATCAATCCTTTCTTTTCTTTCTAATTATATACCAGGGCTCAACAGCTTCCTTCATCTTCATCTTTAATATCTGCTGTGGATGGGGGGCTGTATCAATTTCATTACCTTCTTCATCTAACATCAAATCTATGGTCTGGGTGAAAAAGTCCCTTCCTGGTCCAAATATTTCAACTTCATCACCCCTACACATTCTATTTCTTTGTTCAACAGTAGCAAGCTTTGTGTCAGGATCATAATCCAATACAAGGCCTACGAAATCATAATTTCTTATATAGGTACTAGTTGCATAGATTTGGTCCTCTTCCGTAGGTTTCTTGAAAAAGAAGCCAGTAGTAAAATCTCTATGGCTTGCTTTTTTTATCTCATCTAACCATTCCTCTTTAAATTTGTAGTTTTCCGGATCCTTAAGATATTCATCTATAGCCATTCTGTAGGAACGAAGTACAGTTGCCACATAATAGGAGCTTTTAACTCTGCCTTCTATTTTGAAACTTTTTATACCTGCTTCTATTAGCTCTGGAATATGCTCTATCATGCATAAATCCTTTGAATTAAATATATAGGTGCCTTTGTCATCCTCATAGACTGGAAAGTATTCACCTGGTCTTTTTTCTTCCATTAGGTAATATTTCCATCTGCAGGCCTGGGCACAGTCTCCCCTATTAGCATCTCTACCTGTCATATAGTTGCTTAATAAGCATCTGCCTGAATAGGAAATACACATGGAGCCATGTACAAAGGTTTCAATTTCAAGATCCTTTGGCGCCCTATCTATAATTTCCTTTATTTCTTTTAAGGATAATTCCCTTGCTAATACAATTCTTCGTATTCCTAGATTATACCAAAACATTACCGTTTCATAATTGGTTACACTAGCTTGAGTACTTAAATGGATAGGCAAGTCTGGTACAGCTTTTCTTATAAGTGTCATTACTCCCGGATCAGATACTATTACAGCATCTACGCCTAAATTATATAGCTTTCTTACATAATCCTCTAAGCCCATTAAATCCTCATTATGAGGTATTATGTTCATGGTAATATATACCTTTTTATTTCTTTCATGGGCATATTCAATTCCTTCTTTTAATTCTTCCAAGGTAAAATTTTTAGATGCCTTTCTTAAGCCAAATCTGTCTCCACCTAAATAAACAGCGTCAGCTCCATAGTTAATAGCCATTTTAAATTTTTCCAAATCTCCAGCTGGTGCTAGTAATTCTGGTTTGTTCATATATTTACTCCTCCCTATATGTTATAGACACGCCATCACCTATAGGAATGACACATGTCTCGAAATTTTCCAAGTTATTTATATATTTAAGATACTTTCTTAATCTATTCACAATAGTTTTTTTTCGTCTTACAACTAGTTTATCAGAAGCCACCATTCCCTTGTATAGTACATTATCAGATATTATAATACCGCCAATATTAAGTAGTTTGGCACAATCACTAAAAAAATCTAAATATTGACCCTTTGCTGCATCTAAAAATATAAAATCATATTTGGCCTTTAAATATTTCAGTATCTCTTGTGCTTCCCCATAAAAGACCTTAATCCTATGGTCGTATGCAGCCTTCTTAATATTCTGTCTAGCTATATAAACCATATCATCATTTCTTTCAATGGTGTCTATTATACAGCTATCCTCTGTAGATGAGGCCATAAGAATAGCAGAATATCCTATAGCTGTTCCTACTTCTAATATTCTCTTGGGCTTATGAATTTTTAATAATACTTTTAATAGCTGGGCCACTTCCCTTTCAACTATTGGAATATTATGCTCTAAAGCATATTCTTCCAATTCTTTCAAAATCCCTTCATGGGGAGGGAATAAGCTTCTTATATAGCTTTCTACATATTCTTCATTAATCAATCTACAACCTCCTTGACATAATTAATACGTGGTTAAACCACGTATTAAAATTTATTTGCTAGGATCTGCATTTATATGCTCTTCATAGGTCACTGAAAAGATATGTCCGCCTGAGCCATCTTCCTTTGCCCTAAAGTACAAATAATCTACATCTGCTGGGTTAAGGGCTGCAATTAAGGACTTTTCTCCAGGTGAAGCAATTGGTGNAGGAGGTAATCCACTGTGTATATAGGTATTATAAATAGAATCTATTTGCACATCCTCCCTTGAAAGATTTTCCTTCCTTTCTCCCAACACATATTGGACTGTTGCACAGGACTGTAAGGGCATGTTTATCCTTAATCTATTGTGGAAAACTCCAGATATTAAATGTCTTTCATCATCCCTTTTAGCTTCCCTTTCAATAATAGAAGCTAAAGTAACTACTTCATTTAAGGTCATGTCAACCTTATTCATTTCCTCTTTCAAAATTTCTTCATATTCCTGCTGAAATTTTGAAAGCATCTTTTCAATAATCTCTTCTTCAGTTGAATCTACATATATTTCATAAGTTGCTGGAAATAGATAACCTTCAAGGCTTTGACCCTTATTTAATTCCTTTAGGAAGGGAAATTTATCTTCAAAATTTGCCTTATCAGATACTAAATCCATAAATCTGTCAAAGTCAACTAAACCCTCATCAGATAATTTTTTAGCCATGTCCTTCAACTCGTATCCTTCAGGGATAGTAAATTTGACCACATTATTATTCTTTCCTCCCCTGGATAGAGAGTCTATAATTTCATACAGAGACATGGAAGTATTTAATACATAAGAACCTGCTTTTAATGAGGATTCAGCATTTTTCTTCTTTAAGGCTATTCTAAAAATTAACTCATTCCTAATCAAGCCATTATCTTCCAGTATTTTAGCAATTTCCTTGGAAGTGCTTCCTAAGGGTATTTCAAGAGAAATATCCTTGGGATTTTCTACTTCCATAGGAAGAATGGCCTTATTGTAATATGACATAGCCATTCCTGCAGTTAATATAAAAACAAGTATTATTAATATCAAACCTATTTTTAGTTTTTTATACTTTCTTCTGTTGAGTTTTTTTGTGCCTATCACAAAATCTCCACCTTTAATAGACATTTATCTTTTTAATTATACAATTTTGTTTATTAGATTACAAGGTATTATCTTTTTTCTAAATAAACTTTTGTTTTTTCATAGGCTGATAGCATCACATATCCAAATATAGCAATGGATGCAATTTCACCAGCAGCAATTCCTAAAACTGTAAACAAATAGGGAACCTTTGTAAAATAAGAAACCCATATGGATACTATTAAGCCATTTAATATTATAGGTGGTAATGCAGCCATTAATTTATTAGGCATTTTGCTAGTTAAATAGGCAGCAATTAAGGTAACTAAACTTCCTCCAATTATATCCACTAAACCAAAGGAAGAATAGCTGGAAAGTATTATATTTGATATAAGGCATCCAATAAATAATCCTGGAATTGCAGCCGTTTCAATAAAGGGAAGCAGGGTCAAACCTTCTGCTAATCTTAACTGGACTGGACCAAATGCTAAGGATCCCATTGGTATTTGTATTAAAACCAGTATTATATATATGGCTGCAATCAAGCTAGCTTTAGTAAGAAACTTAGTATTCATTACTATTCCTCCTTTATTATTGTTTACCTATACCTAGGTCCATATCTATAGCTTCTCCAATTATTTTAGTAATATCTTGTATTAATTGAGAAAATCTATACTCCGCAATTAGAAACTCATTAATTGATGGATTGTGCCTTAATATTTCTTCCAAATTTTTAAGCTTCTCTAGTTCCTTTTCTTCTATCTCCTTATCTGACAATTTCTTCATTTGTAATTCTAAAAGCTGCATTCTATAATCTTCTAACATTTTCTTGTTTCCTTCATTGCTGTATACAATTTTTTTCTTCTCTCTATAATTTCTGTATTGGTCAGAATTCATAATTGCTCTTTTTAATTGATGGGCTAAATCATAAACATTACTCATATTGACCCCCC
>JGI24714J26587_10002405_pt1 | contig 12513 bp, 14 predicted proteins | sample BioPla4DNA2_FD_26587 | JGI IMG/M metagenome (IMG submission 26587)
TTAAAGGGAAAGAGGAGGTATAAAGATGAAGACATTTTCCATTTCGGAAAATGACATACAGCTTTTAAAAGCTATACGGCCTTTTATGAGCGGAAAGAGCCAGAAATTGCTGGACCTTTTACTTGTTACAATAAATGTGTTCAAACCTGAAGAGCCGAATCAAAAGATTAATTACGATGCTTTAAACACGCTATTGACAATGGTCCAGGAATCCATTGAGGCCAAAAAAAAACATGAAAACATTATTGAGCTGGAGGAGTACGAAGAATACGAAGAAGAGTCAGACAATCAAGCAGAAGATGTTGAGAATTTGTTGAATCTACTGGCCAAAAAACAAGATGATGAAAGTTAATATGTTGTGAACAACCTTNGGTTCTTTTTTTATATACTGCAGCATATATTCATATAAGATATCTTAACTTTCACACATGAGGAGGTGCGCTTTTGGCAGAAAGTGAAAACTCGCTCAAAACCGATTTGCTTGACATGGTTTTAGAAGTGATACAGGGCCAGCGCGGCCAAAGCATCAATGAATTGATAAGCCTGTTGGCTCTCAGCAATCTGCTTGGAATTATCAGCTTTTTGAATACACAAGAGCTTAAATATGAAGTAAAGAGTTCTCAATCAAAAAGCAGCACATCCGAACTTAAAGAGATGGCTGCGACACTACTCGCTTCCATGGGGACAGGAGACAAAAAAAATAAATCCTGCAGCCCTGATAAATTTGATGAAAACTCTATCAGCTGCCGACAGCAGCGAAGGCAGTGCAAAGGGCTCAGATAAATCGGATGATAAGAAAAAGGACTAGGCCGTGTCACGAACGACACGGCCATTTTCTTAGTCATCTGCAAAGAACAAAAGGACTAGTATTAAAAACAGAGCAAATGCCCATCTGTTTCCACTTGAGCCTTTTCCGACAGGTCCTCCACCCATCCTTGTTCCCTCCTCTCCTTAACATTACCTCATTCATCGGCAAAGAACAGGAGAATCAGTATTAGAAACAGGGCAAAGGCCCAACGGCTGCCGAAGAAGCCACCACTTTGAAGATCAGCCATCTAAGACTCCCTCCTTAAGTATTATCAAAATAGCCGTGCAAAAAGCACGGCATATCGACTTAATCATCAGCGAAAAACAGAAGTATTAATATAAGAAACAGGGCAAAGGCCCAACGACTACCAAAGAAGCCACCGCCTTGGATGTCTGCCATTTAAAATTCCCTCCTTTTTTGTGACCTGATATAGTATATGCAATGACTTATTTTGGGGTTACTGCCTATTATCTGCTGACAATATCCCTATCATTGCCTCTGCTATAATATATGAAAAACAGTATTATCAGGTTCTAAAAAGGCAGATTTGTAAAAATAGAATTGTAAAAAATTTAGGGCTCCCGGAATTACTCCGGGAGCCCTAAGTATTAAATGAGACTAGCTTTCGCATAAGTCCTGTAAGTCTTATTTATCTGAACCTTCACTTTAAGACCTAAGTAGTCGGCTCCATCTTCCACATCGATAACATAGCCGTCAACCCTTGCTATACCGTTTTTAGGATTGGATATATGCGCTTCTTCGAGTACTACATCTATTGTCTGACCTTCCCTAACCGGCATCGCAAAATTCTCGAGCTTGGCTTTGCTTCCCACGGCTTTTATGCGAATTTCTTCCGGATGAAGATCATCCTTGCCTTTAATAAAAATGTACTTCCCGTATCGCTGCTCAAGATAGCTGAGTCTGCTCCCACCGGCCCCAATTACTACTGCTGCCACCGAGGGATGGACCTCCAATAAAATAGCTTCACCTCGGCGGGNCCTAAATATTCTGGCAATTTCTCTCTCTACTTTTTTAGCCATGGTATCCTCTGATAATATTCTGCCTCTTCCCTCGCAATAAGGGCACACTTTTTCTAATACTTCATCGAGGCTCTGACGGACCTTTTTCCTGGTCATCTCNACAAGGCCCAAATTAGTAATCCCAAGGACATGGGCCTTGGTCCTATCCTTCTTGAGTTCAGCTTCCAGGGTCTCTATGACCATCTTTTTGTGTTCCTGGGAATTCATGTCTATGAAGTCAATTATTACTATTCCACCGATATCGCGAAGTCTCAGCTGTTTTGCAATCTCTTTTGCAGCTTCCAGATTTGTCTTGACTACCGTATCCTCCAAATCGATGCTTCCCACAAACTTGCCTGTATTTACATCAATGGCAGTTAAAGCTTCCGTGTGGTCAATAACGATATATCCGCCGGACTTAAGCCACACCTTTCTTTCAAGAGCTCTTTGGGTCTCCGATTCAATATTAAAGTATTCAAAGATATCCTCCTGGCCCATATAAAGGCTCACCCTGTCCATTAAGGATGGCGATATAAATGAGGCCAATTCCCGGACCTTCTCATATCCGAACGACGTATTGACGTAGAACTTATTCACCTCGGGAGTAAAAATATCTCTTACGATTCGGGCGAGAAGATTCATGTCTTTATATATCAAGCGCGGGACTTTTCCCCCTTTTTGCTTTTTTTGTATATTATCCCAAAGGCGTANCAAATACTCCATGTCAGCTTTTAATTCGTCGATATCCTTTCCCTCTGCGACCGTTCTAACGATAACCCCCATGTGGGGTGGCCGGATTTTTTCTGCAAGGGTCTTTAAGCGATGGCGCTCTTCTTCATTTTCTATCCTTCTGGAAATGCCTATATAATCTACTGTTGGCATCAATACTAAGTACCGTCCCGGCAGCGTAATATTCATCGACACCCGGGCCCCTTTGCTGCCCATTGACTCTTTTACAACCTGTACCAAAACTTCCTGGCCTACGTGTAATACATCTTTTATAGATGTCTTTGTCACAGCATTAAAGACATCTTCATCTTCAGAATTATNCTTAAAATTATATAAATCCCCAATATATAAAAATGCATTCTTCTCCAATCCTATATCCACAAAAGCAGCTTGAATTCCCGGAAGTACATTGGCAACTTTCCCCTTGTAGATGTTGCCTATAACCCTTTCATCATGGGTCCTTTCAACATAGTATTCAACTAACTGCCTATCTTCTAGCACCCCAATGCGTATCTGATCCCGATCAACATCTGCTAAAATCTCCTTTGACATCAAATTTTCAGCTCCTCAAATCCCCCAAAAATTAAATATGCTTCCTGCTTTATTACATGGGTAAAATTTCCTTTCCATTGCTCTTGTAAAAGATTGCCTCCCTGTGTATGCTGACAATCTCAAGTTCTTTGCACAGTATCCTTTCCAATTCATTAATTACCATCGTAGGTGCAACGCTCCCCTGCTGTCCGATTGCAACTGACATGACAATATCCGCAGCACTCCCATCACAATTTGATAAACCCAGGCTATAAATAAAAGGAGCAATATTTACTAACTTTTTACCGGATTTGGTCCTTTTTTCTATTATAATCTCCTTTTGTTCTAAAAGGCCTTTTGTGCTTTTTTTTAGTTCCTCTAAATCNACCTCATTTAAAGCTAGCCTGACAACATACTTGGCACCGTTTAACATGGAAAGGCTAATAGNTTCATCTGCCATTTTCACATCGGTTACTTTGATCCCCTCAGGCAGGGCAGGATTTAGCTTTAATGCTACATCGCTGGCAGAGACATCTTCACTAAATTCCACATCTAAATATTCGCTGCTACTGCTAATTCCTACTGACAATGCCGAAGCAAAAGTCATCTTTGGCCTCGGATTAAAGCCCTGGCTGAAAGCTATGGGCAACTCAGCCCTTCTGAAAGCCCGTTCAAAAGTCCTCATCAGGTCTAGATGAGAAATGAACCTGGCCAGTCCCTCTTTTTTAAACCTCAATCTTAGCTTCACAGAAACCATCTCCCAGTCTTTTAATCCCGCAGCCGTAACAGCTTATCCTGCAGTCGGGGGTTATTTGTCCTCTTTTTGCCCTTTCCAATTCTCTAAGCAAAAACTTTCTATCGATACCGGCATCTATGATTTCCCAGGGGAACTTTTCAGATTCAGACCTTTTGCGATATGCATAAAAGTCAGGATCAATTTCAGCNTCTTCAAAAGCAGACATCCACTTATCAAAATTAAAGAATTCATCCCAGCTATCAAACTTACAGCCCTTTTCATGGGCAATTTTTAAAACATTGCCGAGTCTTCGGTCACCCCTTGAAAATACCGCTTCTAAAAAGCTTAGTTTGCCATCGTGCCATCTGTAAGAAATATTCCTATTTTTTCTGAGCAGCTTTTTCAGCAAATTTTGACGTTCATAGATTTCTTCCAGCGTAATTTGACTTTCCCACTGAAAGGGCGTAAACGGCTTTGGGACGAAGGTAGACGTACTGACGGTAACCGTCAGGCCCTTGGTATGACCGTTTACCTGCCGATATACATCGACAACAGCATGGGCAAGCTCGGAAATGCCCTTTATGTCTTCGTCAGTTTCAGTAGGAAGGCCTATCATGAAGTACAGCTTAACTTTGTTCCAGCCCAAAGCAAANGCATCTCTTACTGAAGACAAAAGATCTTCCTCAGTTACGCCTTTGTTGATTACATCTCTCAGCCTCTGGGTCCCGGCTTCAGGCGCAAAAGTTAGCCCCGATTTTCTGATTTCCTGGACTTTTTCTGCAAGGCCCAACGAAAAAGCGTCAATTCTAAGGGAGGGCAGCGATAAACCCACCTTACTCTCCCTAAAACTTTCCGTCAGCAGTTCGGCAAGTCGTTTTAGGTCAGAATAATCGCTGCTGCTAAGGGACAATAAAGAGATTTCTCCATAGCCCGTTGATGATATGATATCCTTTGCTAGTTTTTCCAGGCGCCCTACCGACCTTTCCCTGACCGGCCGATAAATCATACCTGCCTGGCAAAAACGGCAGCCTCTTGTACAGCCTCGAAATATCTCCAAGGAAGCCCGGTCGTGGACTATGTCCATATAGGGAACGATAAACTTAGTCGGATAATAAACATTGTCCAGATTCTGTATTACTCTCTTTTGAACACGCTTCGGAATATGGTCTTTTATCGGTACTATACTGCTTATTGTCCCATCACTATTATATGATGCACTATACAAAGATGGCACATAAACTCCGGGAATCCGAGCCACATTGCACAAGAACTTCTGTCGACTTTCACCCCTCTCCATAAAGTCTTTATATAAGTCTATGACCTCTAATATGGCTTCTTCAGCCTCTCCTATAACAAAAAAGTCTATAATGTCAGCCAAGGGTTCCGGGTTAAAGGCACAGGGGCCCCCCGCTATCACAAAAGGATGGCTGTCATTTCTCTCCCTTGAAAAAATAGGTACGTTTGAGAGCTCCAACATATTCACTATGTTGGTATAGCTCAATTCATATTGCAGGGTAAACCCCAAAAAATCGAATTGGGAAATGGGGGTTTTGCTCTCCAAACTAAAAAGAGGAACACCCTCTTTCCTCATCAAATCTTCAAAATCAACCCAAGGAGCATAAACTCTCTCTGCATAAATATCCGGATATTCATTTAGGAGATGATACAGAATCTTTATACCCAGATGGGACATACCCACCTCGTATACATCCGGAAATGCAAGTGCTATGTGAACTCTTATGTTGTCAAGGTCTTTTCTTATACTGTTGTATTCGTTCCCTATATAGCGGGTAGGTTTTGATACCCGTGACAATAGTTTTTCCAGTTGATTTTCTATGGTCAAAACAGTGCCTCCTAGCTTTGGTCTCAATTGAGATATTATTTGTATTAATTATTATATCAACTCTTTCATCTTAAAGTCCAATCCTTTTTCCATTATAATGTCAAATATTTCCGTCTCCGTTAAAGTTTTTCGTATTTCCATGTTTCTATCCAAAATATAAACTATAAAATATTTTTTTGGTAAAAATAAATATAATATCTTTTTTGCCGTAGCTTCCTGGTCAACTACAACAATTTCACCGGGAAAGTATTGGTTTTTTAATAGTTTCTCCTTTTTTTTTGCCAAATAATTCATGAAAATAAGATGGGCGTTCTCCTCCTCCTTTGAAGCCTGCAGCAATAAAAAAAAACCTGTTATTATTAAACTAAAGTTAATCTTTTTAAAGATAATTCCAATAAATGCAGTAAGCAGCAATGAATATGCAAGTATCTTGCCAGCATGTGATGCAATGCGCACCGATGATGTAAAAGTCATGTGCTTGCTTAGCCATAATGCAAAAATCCTCCCCCCATCAAGAGGGAAGGCCGGCAGCATGTTAAAAACCCCCAGCATGAGCTGGTAGTTGATGAATTGCCAGGCGATTTTTGCAGGTAAAATTGCGAAATATGAAAGGCCTAGCATAAACCCTGCTGCTGCAAAGTTCGCCAGCGGCCCGGCCAAAACCATTATAACCTCACTTTCATCAGTTGCATCACTTATACCGGATATGATCCTACCCCCAAAAGGGAGTATCTCTATTTCATGAATAGGGATGCCGAGTCTGCTGCCCGCAAATACATGGGCAAACTCATGAACTCCCAGTGCAAACAATGCTGCCAGCATCTCTATGTGCATACCCGCTGCAAGGGCCAGGACAATAGCCGCAATAAATAACGAACTTATGCTTACTTTACAATTAGAGACCCTTAAAACCATCTAAGTCCTCCCGAGTGTTATCCTGTATATTGAGCCATTTTCTTGGGTCTTCTGCTTTGCCATCCTTCCATATCTCAAAGTGAAGGTGTGCTGTTTCTGAAAGGCCGGTGTTGCCGATTGTCCCGATTATAAAGCCCTGCTTTACAGTTTCTTTCTCTTTCACATAAACATCCTTTAAATGGGCATAAACCGTTGTCAAACCGTTGCCGTGGCTTATCTTAACCGTATTTCCGAGTTCCTCATCATAGCCCACAGAATCCACCACGCCATCTATAACAACTTTAACAGGAGCTCCTTCTTTCTCAACTATGTCTATGCCCTTGTGCATCNGTTGCTGTTTTAATATGGGATGAAGTCGCAAGCCATACTCCGAAGAGATACTGCCATGGACCGGCATGGGCAAAAGCTTACTGCTTCCCTGGCTTAAGACGGGTATTTTATCCGGAGCTTCTGAAATATTTTTTACAGCTTCCACTATATCTTGATACTCGTAGGAGTAATCGCAAAGGTAATACTCAATTTTTGAAAGGGCAGTCTTGAATATGGGCATGTTCACCTTTTTCAGCAATAAAACTACAATAATGAAAATAATACAGATGGTGATTCTTTTTAGATTCTCAGGTCTAAACCAGTTCTTTTCGGAAGCTTCTTCATAGTAATACATAAAGGGCCCCCCTTTTTTATATATCTATTATCCGCAAGGCCTCTTTATTACAAAAAAAATGGGTTCAAAAGAACCCACGAGTTCAGTATAATATTAAAATTGCACTTTTGTCATAAAAGAGGATACCACACTAAAACAGTATTTTTTGTCGCCGCATTCCCACATTGAGTACGAGGCCAGCAGCCATCATGTTCATTATAAAGGAACTACCTCCGTAACTCATAAAGGGCAGCGGTATACCGGTTACCGGCATAATGCCCACATTCATCCCGATATTGACCAATATTTGAAATGCCCACATGGAGATAACGCCTACAACCATGTAAGTTCCCAGCAAATCTCTGGCCTTAAAAGCCNCTCGTATTGAATAATAGAGCAGCATGAAATATAGGCTTATTAGGATAACTCCACCTACAAATCCCAATTCTTCACCTAATACTGCAAAAATAAAGTCCGTATGCTTTACCGGAAGAAAATCCAACTGACTTTGAGTTCCCTGGTAAAGGCCCTTACCAAATAGCTTGCCGGAACCGATGGCAATTTTAGACTGTATTACGTGATAACCCTTTCCCAAGGGATCCAGGTATGGGTTAAAAAACACCAGTATTCTATCTCTCTGGTAGGGCTTTAAAATTTGCCAGAAAAGAGGTAATGAAAGAATGCCTGCAGAGATTATACCTGCAAGCATTTTGTAACTTATGCCGGCAATAAACATCATGCCAAAGGTCATGGCTACCAANACCAGGGCCGTTCCCAAATCCGGCTGTCTTGCAATGAGCATCATCGGGACAGCCATGTGCAGAAAAACTGTAAGCAGATCCTGCAGGGTATTTAAAGATTTCTTTTTTTCCAGATGCCTGGATAAGGTAATTACAAGGGCGAGCTTGGCAAATTCCGATGGTTGCAATCTAAAAGAGCCAATGCCTATCCATCTCTGGGCTCCGCCGCCCTCTTCACCTGAGAATAATACCAATAAGAGCACCAAAATATTTATCACATATATGACATTAGACCAATGAGCAAAAGAATGATAGTCAATAGAAATGACAAAGAACATAGCTACAAGTCCCGCCAAAAACCANATAACCTGCATACGGGCCGTACGGAAGCTGCCTTCGGGACTTGTGGCGTGAGTTGCACTGCTGATAATCACAACACTTAAAATTGTAAGTAAAACTATTGCGATTAATACAGGATATTCTATATTTTTAAGTAGTTTCCGATTCATACCTTATGCCCCCTAAACCCGTAAACATTATACCATAAATGACAGGCTCCAATTAGAACATTTGGCGAAAATTATTTATGCATGTTTTCCCAATATATATCTATTTCGTCATTATTGTTTACGGCTGATGTAAAAGACGCATCCTGGCCATTTATTTTCATGGTCAGTTTTCCTGTCATGCTTTCGGGTTTAAAGGATATAAGATTGAAAATATCACTTAAAATCATATCTCTAGGCTCAATAGTAACAAAGGCATCATCCGGGATTTCATCTTCTAGTGATGCCAACTGTCCCGATATTTTTGCGATGGGGTCAACGGTAAATTCCCGTCCGTTTATTTTAATAAATACCTTATCACTATCAGTAACATAATCCTTAATTTTGGCAGAAGCCATTTTGCCGTCCTGTGCGGGATTGAACTTAATAACTGCACCATCCTGAACGGGCGTGTTAAGGTCAACTCGCCTGCCATCCATGACAACGGTTGCCGCTTGCGGCATTTGACCTTTTACTATTACTAACTTTCCGTTTAAATGAAAAGTCTTGGCAAGCCCGGGTCTGCCGAAGATTTCTGCAGATGATTTCCCGGAATATAGGAGGGCATCTAAAACTGTGGGGTTGTCCTGGGCTAATATATTGATCGGTTTTTCGTCTATGTAAACCTTATATGAAGACAGATGGGCACCTTTAAGCGAGTTTACGGCTATTCCAATGGGAGTTACCGAAAAAGGTCCTGAAAATTCTTCGCATCCGTGAATATTNTTAAGGCCTTCACGCCCTTTGACACCAACTCGTTCTTTGGGAAGTTCCAGATTCCCCGCTATGTAATCCGATAAGTTTGGCAGAATGCTGCCACCACCGATCAACATTACTGCAGCAGGAGCCTTACCGTTTAGCTCAACAATTTTACGAGCAATTTTTGCTGAAAGCTCTCTTATCACCGAATCGATGGCTAGCAACACTTCATCAGTCGATAGTTCCACCTGATTTCCCAGTATATCCGTAAAACTAACTTTTTCATGGACTAAAAGATCCCTTTTAACCCGCTCAGCTTCATCAAAGCTCAGCAGGAATTCTTCACAGATTTTTTCCGTTATTTCATCACCTGCCATCGGCACCATGCCGTAGGCAAAAATACTTCCATCTCGGGAAATGGCTATATCCGATGTGCCCGCTCCTATGTCAACCAATGCTATATTGAGCTTCCGCATACTTGGATGAACCACTATGTCCCCTGCCGCAATGGGCTCCAGTGTTAAACTTTCAAGGCCTAAATCGCATCTGCTAAGCACAGTCATTAGGCTTTCAACAACGGTGCGGGGAAGAAATGTAGCAACTATTTCAACGGATATTCTGCTGCCTTTTTGTCCTATTAAATTGTCCAAAGCCTCATCCTCTAAATACCATTTTATCGGACTAAAACCCACGCAGTAATAGTTGGTAGAACCAGACCCAGACTCCTTGTTGTGTTCGTGCAAAGTTTTAATAGCTCTTGACAGGGCATCAGCTTCTAAATCGCGAATATCCGCCTCTGTGACCTCAACAAAGGGAGAAGTCATTTTTTCGGCTTCCGATTTTACTGTATAAAGGGCCCTGCCAGCCGCGGCTACCGCTGCTCTCTCAAGCTTGATGTGAAGTTTTTTTTCCAGCCTTTCTTTTACTGTTCTTACGCTTTTTGCCACTTCTTCTATGTCATGGATCTGACCGTCATACATAACTCTACTTTCATGTTCTAATATTTCATAATCGATTACCTTGTAAATCTTTTCCTGCTTTTGAACCATAAGCCCTGCTATGGTCCTAGTACCTATATCCAAGGCAAAAACTTGCTGTTCGCCTTTCAACAAGACTGCCTCCTTTAAATTCTAGACAAATGTTTCACTTTCTTGATGGGGATATTTGCCACCAAAGCCGGAACCGTCACATTTTTGTCCTTATCGATCCTGGTCATCTTCAGTTCAAGGCCATCTTCGTCTATTTCCATATAGTTGGAAATCATATCTATCAGCTGGCTTTTTATCATCTCTAAAAATTTAGGTGACACATTTGCCCGATCGTGTACTAGAATTAATCTCAGCCGTTCCTTAGCTATATCTTTACTTGCAACACTCTCCCTGCCGAAGATTTTTAAAAAATCCACCTATGCTTCCTCCTTTTACTTATCAGGTTCGCGCTTTCAAGCCAAAAAACATGCGCAATTTATCAAAAAAGCTTGGCTCAACGTTTTCCATTGTCATCAAGGGAACATCCTGACCTAACAGTCGACTTACCATATTCCTGTAAGCCTTCCCTGCTTTTGAGCTTTCATCGGCAACTGCCGGTTCACCTCTATTCGTGGATATGACTATCTTCTCATCTTCCGGCACCACGCCTAATAGCTCTATGGCCAAAATGTCTATCATATCATCAATGTCCATCATATCCCCGCGTCTTACCATATCGGGTCTTAAGCGATTTATGACCAGCTTCGGCTCTTCGAAACCCGAGGCCTCTAAAAGCCCCACAATTCTATCTGCATCCCTTACTGCGGAAACCTCAGGTGTTGTAACGATAATTGCTTTATCCGCACCGGCCACGGCGTTCTTAAAGCCCTGCTCTATCCCTGCTGGAGAGTCGACTAGCACATAGTCAAATTCCTGTTTTAAATCTTCGCACAGTTTTTTCATCTGTTCAGGAGTAACTGCAGTTTTGTCTTTGGTTTGGGCTGCAGGCATCAAGTACAAATTCTCAAAGCGCTTATCCTTTATCAGGGCTTGCTTCAAGCGGCACATGCCGTTTGCCACATCAACCAAATCGTAGACTATTCGATTTTCAAGCCCCATCACTACATCAAGGTTTCTCAAGCCTATATCGGCATCTACCAATACAACTTTCTTGTTTCCGTACAAGGCAAGACCGGTTCCCAGGTTAGCTGTAGTAGTAGTTTTACCGACTCCGCCTTTTCCTGATGTAATTACTATTACCTCACCCATGTTATCCCTCCTGTTTACTCATCCCACTATTTTAAAGTGTTATAGGGTTCGATGACTATGATATTGTCCTTTAAGCGAGCTATTTCCGGAAATTGTGGCAAATCTTCCTTGTCTTCCGGAGGTCTCGAAATAATCTCAGCGATCCTAAGCTGAGTTGGCTTTAAGCGAAATGCTGCAACGATTGCGGATACATCGCCTTCAGCTCCAGCATGGGCCATGCCCCGAAGGGCTCCCATAACCAGTATGTCGCCCGTTGCTACAATCTCACTCCCGGGATTGGCATCACCTAGAATGACCACCGTACCTCTGTAGGAAATCTTTTGTCCGGAACGCACAGTCCTTTTCAGCAGCAACACCCGGCTTCGATTAGGTTTTGGGAATATTAAGGTCTTTGGAGAATCCGCTTCCTGCAAACTCATTCCGAAATTCGTCAGGATTTCCTGTAGTTTTTTGTACTCTTCCTCGCTAACAAAACCCTTCTTCGATTNTAAGTAGACCTTACCCCCAGCAAAAAAGTTGCGACCGCTTTGAAGTTTCTCGTAAATTATCTTTTCTACATCTTCAAAGTTTGAATTCTCTTCAAGTATAATGGTAATACCATCTTTTGTTCCTTTGATAATTACAGGTTTATTACCCATGCCAATTCCCTCCAAACAGCACCACTCCAAGTATTTATTCTTCATAAATTAATCAAATCCTTCTTTTAGTGCTAAAAAAACCAGAATCTGTAAAGATTCTGGTAATTTTTGGTTAAGGCTGTATTAGGTAGTCCTCGGTTTTCTCTACATCGGTCAGATGAAAATATTCTTCAAATATAGCCCTTGCTACGGGTCCTCCAGTGCTGCCTCCTGATCCAGCTTGTTCAATGAATACTGCAACTGCAATTTCAGGGTCCTCATAAGGGGCAAAAGCCACAAACCATCCGTGAGGGTCTTTTGTGACATCCCATTCAGCAGTACCGGTCTTACCCGCGACAGCAATGGGAAAGTCTGCAAAGACTCCATAGGCGGTGCCGCCGGGCAAAGTGACAGCCCGCATGCCTCGCTTTATAACATCAAAGGTGCTCTT
>JGI24714J26587_10002413_pt1 | contig 12478 bp, 8 predicted proteins | sample BioPla4DNA2_FD_26587 | JGI IMG/M metagenome (IMG submission 26587)
ATGTCGGAACATCTCAGGCAGGAATTGTCGGTGCTCTCATTGCTACATTTGCCGTAGTACTTCCGTCATTCATTATCATTCTGCTTGTTACTGCAATACTATCCAAAGTAATCAAGAATAAGTACGTACAGGCAGTTTTGCGCGGGGTAAAACCATGTATGGTCGGAATCATTCTCGCAACTGGTTGGTGGATGATTTTGAAAAACTTCTTTGATGTCCCATTCATATCAATAAGCATCAAGGCAGTTGTCATAACGGTGATTCTGGCTGCTGTCTATTTCGGATTAGGTAAGAAGATAAAAAAAGGCATTTCACCTATTGCCCTGATTTTGATATCAGCAGTACTGGGAGCTATTGGATATGCATTATGAGATACCTTTTGAATTGCATCCATAGGTGTCAATTTGCACCCACGGCCTTGAATCTGCGCCCATAGACTGAGATGGAGTTCGGCACCAATTATACCAAAAGAAATCAAGGTGTGATGATATACTACGAATATTCCAATGGTCTTTACTACAGGACAGGACCAGCCTTATAGAAATCGACAGCGACTGGGAAGTCGTGAATAGAAATGGTGAATGGTATGTACAGGTGCTTTGCAAGGTAAACTATCCCATGATCTATTATTACTGGGGACCCCCTGATTTTGACATCACACCCAACGAAGTTATGTATAACGATCTGGCGCGTATTTTCGTGGACCTGTCCTTAACGGGTCATAAATATGATATTGCTGATGTCAGGGCAGAAGTAAAATACGACAATCCTGAATTATTGTCTATCAAGACTTTGGGGTACGATGAGATAAGGCTTGTTGACGGACCTGCGGTGGAGATGACCATGGAACAGGCATACGAAGCTTTGGGCGGCAACCCGGAGGAATTTGAATATTCCGAATCCATCGAATATAATGGCGTGGGCTTGTTTGAGTTCTGCGGCTGCATAGTGGAAATAACCGTTACCTCGCCTGAGTATGAAACTCCAAGAGGCCTGAGAGTCGGGGATATCATCGAAAAGGTGGAACGCCTTTACGGCAAACCCGATCAAGGCTTCTCCGGGGATGAATACGTAGTGTATAAATGCAGTGCCTACTATTACCGCGGAATGGACATCTGCTATAAGGATAATGTCGTGGAGAAGATCATCCTTTATCAGCATATCCTCGACTGATATCACCCATAAAAGGAACAGCCCGGCGAAGCATGAGCTCCCGGGCTTTAATATTTTCTGTACATCCTCCTGAACTGCATGGGCGTCATGCCTTCATGCTTCCTGAATACATGGCCGAAATAGCTTACATCGTTGAAACCGGTTTTGGAGGCGACATCCCGCAGAGCAGGGTTATCGGGGGACAGCAAAAGCTCTTTCGCCTTCCGGAGCCTGAACTTCGTCAGGTACTCAAACGGCCTCATGTTGAAAGCCTGCTTGAACAGGCGGCAAAGGTGCTGCGGGGATATGCCCGTTATGCCGGCCATATCATTCAGAGCAATATCCTTGCTGAAATTCTCTTCAATATAGGTCAGCAAAGGTTTTAACCGGTTATCAATGGTATGCTTTGCCCCCTGTGCCTCGGTTCCGGTGCAGATGGCCATATCGAGAAGAAACCTGTACAAGTGGCATGACGCGTCATTTGCCGCAGACAGCCCCGAAGATGATGCAGAAGCATGAATATCATAATGCAGCAGGTTTATCCTGTCCATGTCGTAAATGTGAAAAACTGAGTATCTGCCATAATCGGCGATTATTTGAAACCCATCGAGGGCATATCCGTTGAAAGTGACCCACCATGAGGTCCAGGGCTCTTCTATGGCATAGTATTCATGAGGCACCTCAGGCATGAAATAGAACCCCATATAAGGGCCAATTTCAAATTCGTCTCCGTCAATCTGCAGGTACCCCCTGCCCGCCGTTATATAAAGGATCTGATAGTCTCTCAGGCCATGCGGGCGTACAGCAGGGTGCTGGTTTTTTAGGGAGCCAACCCCGGTAACATAAAAGGGAAGTCTCCTGATTTCATTCGTGATTATGGGGAATACCATTTTGCGCTGACTGTACTGATTCATGTTCATATTCCTATATTAATGATAATATTCTCTGATTGATATCCCAATCATGGGGCATTTATAATGATAATATAATTATATTCTCCTTCTTAAAATATACAAGAAGGCGTAACGGGAGGCCATAAGGTGAACAGGTTTACAATCGATGCTAATGCGAAAACCACCCCGTTTCCGCATGTCTGGGAGGAATGCGTGGGAAGCTGCCATGCGGCTACAGCTCTTCGTGAGGACTGGAGAAGGCAGATGAAAAAATGCCGGGAGGAGCTGGGCTTCAAATCTGTGCGTTTTCACGGGATATTCAACGACGACATGAGCGTTTATGGCATGACCGATAACGGGCCGTATTACAGCTTTTTCAACGTCGATCAGGTTTATGACTTCCTTCTGGAGATCGGCATGAAACCTTTTGTGGAACTGAGCTTCATGCCCGGAGCACTGGCCTCCGGGAGCCAGACCTGTTTCCATTACAAGGCCAATGTGACGCCGCCTTCAGACTACAACCGCTGGGCAGACCTGGTAGAGAATTTTGCCAGGCACCTTATAGACAGGTATGGGATAGACGAGGTCAGCAAATGGTATTTCGAGGTATGGAACGAGCCCGAATCGGAATACTTCTGGGCTGGCGGCAAGGATGGATACTTCAGGCTTTACCGGTACAGTGCCGAAGCCCTGAAAAGGGTTGATCCCCGCCTTCGCGTGGGCGGTCCCGCAACCGGGGGAGAGAAATGGATCGATGATATGATTGCCTTTTGCGAGGACAGTGGTGTGCCCCTTGATTTCATATCCACGCACCATTATCCTACCGATGTGGGCATCGGTTTTGGGCATCCCATGGAAGAAAGGATGGCCAAATCCAGGCGCGGTGTACTGAAGGAGAAGGCCGTGGCAGTGCGGCAAAAGGCAGGAAAATACCCGCTCTTCTATACCGAATGGAACAACTCCCCGGGCAACAGGGACGTCTATCACGATATGCCCTATGCCTCGGCGTTTGTGGTAAAGACACTGGCCGACAACCAGGGACTTGCGGACATTTACTCATACTTCGCCTTCACTGATATATTTGAGGAGATGCAAACCGCATCCGCTCCCTTCCACGGGTGTTTCGGGCTGCTTAATATCCATGGCGTACCCAAGCCGAACTACAGGGCGTTTCAGATCCTCCATGAACTCGGAACAGAAAGGCTTCCCGTGGAAGGCGGGGACAGCCCGACCCTTGAGGCGCTGGCGGTGCGAAAAGGCTCGGAGAAACTGACCATCGTTCTCCATAACCATAACATCCCGCTGTCGCCCATCAGGGAAGAACCGGCACAGGTGGTTATCATGGGAATAGGCCGGCTTAAAGCGGCCACGATTCAGAGGGTGGACGATAACCACTGCAACCCGCGGAAGGCCTGGATAGAAATGGGCAGCCCCGAGTATCCGAGCAGGGAACAGATCCGGAAGCTCATGGATGCGTCGGAACTTAAGACAGAAGCCATAAGCGGCGAATATGAAGGAGAGGATCTGATATTCCGCGTTTCGGTTCCCCCGCATGGAATCGCGGCCATCACGCTGGAACTGGAGTAATTGCCTGAACACGCCATTACCATGATGTAAGCTTCATGATCAGATCCTGCAAAGGTCTGTCCCCCTTGATTAGGTAAACGTATTCATATCAATGAGGCTGTACAGTCATTGAGAGCGCTGAAACGCAATCCATATACGGGCTGATATTGCTGAGCTAAATCTCCTGGATGACGACTGTTTTATTTCCCGGAGCTTTGCCCGCTTACCAGGGCGAAGCTTTTATTTGTGCGCAAATCCGGACATTAGTTCTCTCAAGCGGTTCAAGCTTTTTCTGCCTGCATTACATTACGCGTCAAACTCACAGGATCATTTCAAACTGTAAATAATAACATGTCCAAAACCAATGTGCCATATAATCCGAAAAGAGACGCTCCATTGCTCACTTTCAAGCTCGCATACGGCGCACTGATCTGTCCTGTCATTTTCTTCAGGAATAATCATTTTATTATTTTGGAGGTGATCAGTTTGAGTAACGTTATACTGCGGGGATTTAAGAGACTGATTTCATTACTTCTGGCGCTTGTGCTGGTTTTTGTGCACGCGCCTGCGGTCATCAGCGAAGCTGCTGAATCAGATGTTGTCTACCATGAAACTTTTGAAGATGGCTCAAGTATTGCAGTACAATCGGGCGGAGCCAACCTTGCCTATGTGAGCGACAAGTTTTTCGAAGGCAACGAAGACGGCGGCGCCTTATATGTCACCAACAGGGTCGAAAACTGGGATGCAGCCGATCTCTATTTTGAGGGCCTTGGGACATATGGCATAGAAGACGGCAAAACCTATAGTATAACCGTGAAAGGTTATGTGGAACCGGGCGTTACAACCGGCGCATCCATATGGGTTCAGCTTGTTGAGAGCGATTTTCTACTGGTGGCCCAGACCGGCATCGAGCCTGATAAGGCATTTACCGTAACCGGAACATTCACTGTAGACACCGATAAATACAAAGCAATACGAATTAAAACCAATGACGCAAATCCCGATTTACCGTTCTATATCGGAGAGATTACTATCTCCCAAAAGGCTGAAAGCGGTGATGAACAGCCAAGGCCGCCTGCAGTTGAATTTACTCCCATAGACTTTGAAGATGAAACCCTAAACAACTTTTCCGGAAGATCCGATACCGAAACGCTCACTGTGACCGATGAAGCCAACCACACCGAAGGCGGAAAATACTCATTGAAGGTTACCGGGAGAACAGAAACCTGGCACGGCCCGCAGATCCGCGTTGAGAATAATATCGATCTGGGCAGCGAATACAGGATTTCGATATGGGGCAAGCTCATAGAACCTGCCAGCGCCCAGATAGTACTCTCCACGCAGATCGGCTCGGGAGAAAACGCCAGTTACCCCAACCTCCTGAGGAAAACCATCAATACTTCGGACGGCTGGGTCAGGTTCGAGGGTATATATCGCTACACCAGCGTTGGCGGCGAATATGTAACCATATATGTTGAAAGCAGCAGTGCGACCGCATCCTACTATATCGACGACATCAGCTTTGAGCCTACCGGTTCCGGACCCATCGATATTGAAAGGGATCTTACCCCGATCAAGGATGCCTACAAGGGCTCTTTCCTCATAGGAAACGCCATATCGGCGGATACCCTTGAAGGCGTCAAGTTTGAGCTTCTTAACATGCACTACAACTCGGTCACGGCTGAAAACGCCATGAAGCCCGGAGAGCTTCAGAAGGTAAAGGGAACGTTTACCTTTGATGCAGCGGATAAACTCGTGAATACCGCCTTGGAAAACGGGCACAAAGTGCATGGCCATGTGCTTGTCTGGCATTCTCAGTCACCTGACTGGATGAATATCAGCAGGGACGATCAGGGCGATATTTCCTACCTCCCCCGCGAGGAAGCCCTGAACAACATGAAAACCCATATCCGCACGGTTATGGAACATTTTGGCGACAGGGTCATCTCATGGGATGTTGTGAACGAAGCTATGGCCGATAACCTGCCCAATCCGGAAGACTGGGAAGCCTCCCTGCGTAAATCGTCGTGGTATCACGCCATAGGCCCGGATTATGTGGAGCAGGCCTTCCTGGAAGCCAGGGCGGTTCTGGATGATCACCCTGAATGGGGAGATATCAAGCTCTATTACAACGACTATAACCTGGACAACCAGAACAAGGCTACTGCCGTTTACAACATGGTCAGGGAACTCAACGAAAAGTATGCTGCGGAGTTCACAGGCAGGCCGGAAATGTTTTCGCTGGACTGCGCCTCTTTAGAAAGGATATACTTTATGAACCTGTACGCGATTTCCTTGTCCCTGCAATTGGCATTAATGGCTATAATATAATAGGGCTGCGCTATTACTTCTTTTTCTTCGTTGAAAGCTATCGAGCATATCTCCGGGACGACCTGGCCTTCAAAGGCGTTATAGGGATCATTCAGGCCGAAAAAGCCAAATATGGGAAAGCTTAAGAAGGATACTTCCCCGTCCCTCAGCCTTTTGGAAGATTCAGCTCCCAACTGGACGGGCGGGCTCATGACCCCTTTTATGTCCATATAGTTGTCAAGTAGCCCGGAAATCCTTTCGGAATCCAAAGGGGTCTTTTTGTATAAGATGTCTTTTTGCGCGCCGATAGCCGGGCTTATGATGTCGATCTCGTCTATCAGGTATTTTCCGTCCTCCTGGTTCACAGCTTTAAAATCCCCGGCCATGCTGTAAAGGTTATCCATGGAGAAAAACGGGTTATCAGGATCTATGCTGTACAGCTCCAGTATATCGCCAGTTGTATAATAGGCATTCACCATAAACGAGTACGGTATGAAATACCTCCCGTTATTGACCAGACCTGCGTCCAGCACCGGCTCGAAGAAATCTTCGATCTTGAACTCCGGGTCTTTTTCCATCAGTTTGTTAAGATCCCAAAAATAGTCCCTGGCTATAAGCTTGGAGAGATCGGATATCATGTAACCGGGGATAGCAATGATATCCGGGCCTCCTCCTGATTCCAGTCTGGCCTTGAGCCTTACGACATATTCTTCTATCTGATCATAAAAGAATGTTTCCGCCTTTATCAGTTCTTTCCCTTGTGCACTGTTGAATGACTCCAGGGAATCCCTCAGGTAGATATCATAGTCCGCCATGCAAATGCTGAGAGGCTGCGCTGCGTCATTTTTGCCGCCACAGGATGATCCGGCAAATAGAAGTGTCATGATGAGAAACATGATTAAAATTCTTTTAGCAGCCATATTCCCACCACATTGATTTTTTATTTGATTTTTCAGTGATCCGTAAGTGCTTTCCATGCAGAGAATACCATGTCAAAGGGTCATATGATAAGAGTCACGAAGTAATGGCTTTGGTCATATGACACTTTGAAAAAGGAATTATATCCCTGGTTCTACCGCAAGATCCGGATCACTTACTGACGCTTGCCAAAAGCCTGACGGGATTTACTATTTTTTTAAGTGACAGGGATATGCCATTTCGCTTGACGTCAACTGTATCACCGGTTTCCAGGGCCTTTTCCCAGAAGGCGGTGGGAGTTATGGAGGGGTTGACCTGGCATGCCAGGGCATACAGGCCCCCTATATAAGGAACGCACAGGGTTGTGTCATTCTGCGCGTAATAGGCATATTGACCGGCTCCTGTTGGCGCTGCGGCGGTCCTGGCGTCCATGGGCAACAGGAGCCCTTCTTTTGCCCGGACATATCTTCCAAAGGTATAAAATTTACCTGTGACCGGTCATTGGTGCCGAATTTGCTGTAGATGGAACTGATGTAATTCTTAACCGTCCCCTCGGTAAGGCAGAGGGTATCGGCTATTTCCCTGTTGCTGGCGCCGCTGACCATCAGCCTGGCAATCTCAACCTCCCGGGTTGACAGCGTTTGCTCACGGTCAGCCCCATACCCCTTCCCGCGAAGGTTTCCCGACAGATCGGATAACCGGCAGGCAAGTTTGGCCGCAACCTGGGCCGGCATCAGAAGGCTGCCTGATACTGCGTCCCTGACCGCCTGGATGAGCCTGTCCCCCGGTATATCCTTCAAGAGATAGCCGCTGGCGCCATAATTCAGGGCCTGGATTATGTGCTCATCATCATCAAAAGTGGTCAGCACTACTACCAGCACTTCACTGCTACCGCGACCGTTATCCCTGATGCAAAAAACTATGTAATCTTCCTGTGCATTGAGGGAAACCTCAAAGGACGTACAGCCGCCATGCCTTATTCCATTGGTGAGGCCTTCCTGAAGCGCGCTGAACAGTACCCTGCCCTGGACCTCGCCCAAAGGAAGATCGGAATCGTAGCTGAAGGCGATATCCACTCCCGCGTGCAGCTCGGTATCCCGGATCAGGGATTTCATGGAAGGTATGGGACTCAAAAGGTCGCTGCCGTCCTTCAGGGTCCTCACCGAATGGCGGATATCATTCAGGCCCTTTCGGACCTGGTCCTGCGCAAGCTCCAGCTTCTGCAGCGCCAGTGACGGATCCTTTGGAACCAGCCTTTTCCCCGCCTCGATCTCGATCAGCACCGTGGTCAGGGTATGGCCTACCGTATCATGAATCTCCCGGGCGATCCTGTTCCTTTCCTTAAGGGTGGTCATTTCCTCCAGCTTGGTCAGAGTTTCCTGCAGTTTCTGGTTTGTTTCGCCATACTGGCGGGTCCTCTCCTCCAGTTGGCGCATGGTCTGAGACAGCATCTGCTTCTGGATAATCTGCTGTTTTGCTATGTACATGATGAGGAAAACGAACACGAAGTACAGGATATCCTCGTAAAGGGCCGGGGAGAAATAGGCGAAATCGAAGTAGTTCCATTTGATATAACGGACAAATCGTATGGCGATGTACTCAAGATAGATGACGACGCTTATGACCAGGCTCTGTTTTATGGGGTAAAAGAGGACCATGTCTATGATATCGATGAAAAAATAGAGCGTGGCCACCCTTAACATATCCGAAAGGGAAATCAGGTACAGGATCGCAAGGTCAAAAACAAAGGACAATTTGACCAGGATATCCGATACGCGCCCCCCGGAAAAAGGCTTTCTTCTAAGCATGAAAGAAAACAGCAGGAGGGCTGACAGAGGAACCAGCTTCCACCAGTTATGCAGATTAGTAAGAATGGTAACCCCCAATGTCAGTATCAATGAACTGAAGATTATAATATTGAAAAGGCGCTTATTCCTGGCATCCATTCGTATCTTCCATTGACCTTTTTATTATCAGCAGTCAGCCCTGGCAGCAGGCTGTTTCTGCGTTTACGGCATGCCGCCGGTCTTTGAATTCAAGGTCTAAAAAGATCATATCACAAAACAAGGCCGGATATCGGATGCTCCCATCGGATACCGGAACAGCACATAAAAAGCCTGTTGCTGTAAAATCCCCAGAATAAAGGTATCATATCGATGGTCATATGATAAGGGGATCAAGTCATAATTCAAGTCATATGACTTAAGTGGATTTGCTTAATGATTATTCCGATGAGCCCAAAGGAACACCGGGAAGAACTGAGATATTGGGGCAGTCATTGAATTCAGCCAGTCTTTCAAGGCGGCTAAAAACGGCTGTCTGTATGCGTTTTCCCGGCCTTACGCCTTCTTCGTACCAGAAGTTTTTTACAATCAGAGTCTTCTCCTTCCGGTCGCATATGGCCTCAACCCTGCCTATAAAGCTGTCGCCATACAGCACGGGAAGTACATAATGACCATATTTGCGTTGATGCTCGGGAGTATAGATCTCCCATTTGTATTCAAAGCCGAAGAGGGCGGAAATGAGTTTCCTGTCCCAGAGCATATTGTCCAGGGGCGCCAGAAGTTCGCACCTTGCTTTGAATTTCTGATTCCCCGACACGGCCTTCAGGAGTTCCCGGTCTGAAGACAGGCAATACAGCCTGTCATTCATGCCTTCAACCACGACCTCGATTATTTTCCCTTCTTCCATGAGTTGGCTGAATATGCGGCTCCGTTGCTCCGACTTAAGGCCCCAAATATTCAGCAAGGCATCCGAGGGCTTGTTCCAAAGAAGCCCTACCCCGCCTATACGGCGGATTACACGCCATTTCAGGTGATCCATCTCGTTGGGGTATGGATCGGGCTGGTTCAATACGTCCACCGGAATACAGTTTTCGGCAAGGTCATAGTACTTGATGGTGCCTTTCTTGTGATGAACTACAAGATCGCCCCTGAAATACATGGTTTCCAGGGCAGCGCGGGACAGCCGTGTGTCCTCCCAGTACCAGTCCACTTTTTCATCAAAACCGACATCCGATGATGAAACGGGTCCTTTTTCCCGGATTATCCTTTTTATCTCTTCACATATCTCATTAATCCTGTCATAACTTTTGCCGCCGTCTCTGTGGGCCTGCCGGTACCGATGGAAGCATGGCCAGTAGGAGGTCGGAATGATGGAGAGGTTTTTGTCGAAGTAATCCAGAAGGCTTCTGTCCTCATACAGCAGGGAATTCAGCATATCCTTTTTAAAACCCTTTACCCTGGCATGCAGAACAAGTTCGGGGCTTCTGCCGCAAACATCTATGGGGTCAAACTGGATACAGCCAGCCTGGCATATATATTCCAGAACGCCCTGTTTGCCCGAATACCTGTAATCGCCCAAAAGTCCATGTTTCAAAAGCATGAACCTGCGGGCCTGCTCATTTGTAAGATAAACGCTTTCTTCCATTATACTGTACCTCTTTGTGCGTTGTCATTGCGAGGCACCCTTTCATGTCATTGCGAGGAGCAAAGCGACGAAGCAATCTCATCAGCGCTGGGCTCGCAATGACATAAGGGGATTCATTCGGCCTTCAATGACAGGTTAATACATCTTCACCTGATGAAGTTGGTTCTGATAAGGGGTTCGGCTTCAGGAATTGTGATTCCCTTCTCCCGGCCTGCCTCTATGCATTTCAGCAGCCAGGCCATGTTGTTCCCGAGGGTCCGCATGGTCTGCATGCCTTCCTCGTCCTTTACTACTTCCTCCGGCGTGTTCCCATGGACCTGGTTCCAATACTGGGAGGAAACGATTGGCATCTGGAAGATGGTAAAGTACTTGTTGATCTGGTCGAATGTTGCTGTGGACCCTCCCCGGCGGCAGCTCACAACTGCGGCCGCGGGTTTTCCCCTGTAAAGCTGGGATTTGGCATAGAAAGCCCTGTCCATAAAGGATACAAGGGATCCCGCCGCGGCGGCGAAATAGACCGGGGAACCGAATACAAAGCCGTCGGCTTCGGGCACCTTGTCCAGGAATTCATTCACCACGTCATCAATAAAGCATTTCCCGGTCTTCCGGCATTTATCGCAGCCGATACAGCCCATGACGGGCTTTGCGCCCACCTGGAATAACTCGGTCTCGATGCCGTTCTTCTGAAGCGCCTTTGCCACCTCATTAAGCGCCGTATAGGTGCAGCCCTTGGGGCGGGGGCTTCCATTCACCAGAATAACCTTCATATTGATGGCTCCTTTCCTTCGATCCTGCGCATATTGGTCAAAATGATTATATCACAGCCGGAGGTAAATCATGACACCGGGATTGCGTCCGAGCAGGGGCAGGAGACTTAAGCCTGTTTAAAACTATTGTGTACATAAGTAAAACATGCTGTTTAATGGGCATGATCCTGTAAAGGTCCGGCCGCCTTGCGATAAGGCGTGGAAACACCCTGCGGGAATGGGAAATGGGCGGCTGCCGTCTCCATTTAAAAACCCCCTGCCTGGCAACAAGCCGCGGCAGGAGGTTTGCATTTTTCTGCAATGGTTTTTCGTGCGGTCAGCTTACCATATGGTGACCCTGTACTCGGGCGCAAGGTACATGGCATCCCCGGGCTGGATATTATATGTCTCATAGAACTCGGGGAAGTTCTGGAGCACCCTGTTCACCCTGTACTTATTGGGAGCATGGACATCCTGGGTGGCCAGCAACAGGTACATCTGACGGGTTCCCGTAAAGCGCCAGATGGTGGCAAGGCTTTCAAACAGTGCCTTGTAATCGGCATCGGGGATGTCTTCCGCAATATCCAGGATGCAGGCGATGGCTCCAATATCGGCCACGTTTTCGGATACGGTGAGGTTGCCGTTGACCACCGCGCCGGGAGCTATCACCAGTCCGTCGTACAGGTTCACAACCGCCTGGCATTTCTGCTGGAAGACGATATAGTCGTTTTCGGTCCACCAGTTGCTCATGTTCCCGTTCTCATCAAACTGTGCCCCATTATTGTCAAAGGCGTGGGTGATCTCGTGGGCAATAACCATCCCGATCCCTCCCAGGTTCTGCTCCCTGGGAGCATTCAGGTCATAGAAGGGCGGCTGAAGGATGCCCGCAGGAAATACAATTTCGTTGTTTGTGGCGTTGTAGTATGCATTGACTGTATGGGGAGGCATGAGCCACTTCGTTTTATCCACAGGCTTCGAGAGAAGGCTCTTTGACTCCTTCGCCGACGCGGATGATATGGCAAACACATTGCCCAGAAGGGACCCGCCGTCCTTATAAGTCTTGATGCTGATACCTGCAAGGGGATCCTCCCATTTGTCGGGATAGCCTACCTTTACCTTAATGCTGTTAAGCTTTGAAATCGCTTTTTCCTTTGTCGCAGGGCTCATCCAGTCAAGCGCTTCAATGCGTTTCTTGAAGGTGGCGATGATATCGGCCACGATGCTTTCAACATCTTTCTTGGCTTCGGCGGAGAAATATTTCTCCACATACATCCTGCCAAGATAACTTGCCATAACCGAGTTGAGGGTGTTGAAGGCTATGTCCTCGTCACTCAGGGAAGTGCTGATGCCATAAAAGGTTCTCTGGAAAGCCATGATTGCGTCCCTGAAATCCTGGGACAAAAGGGATGCCGTGTTTACCAGGAGCCCGAACCGGACGTATGTTTTAAGCGTATCAAGGTTTTC
>JGI24714J26587_10002418_pt1 | contig 12454 bp, 8 predicted proteins | sample BioPla4DNA2_FD_26587 | JGI IMG/M metagenome (IMG submission 26587)
ATCTAAGTACCTTTTTTCTATCTTTTAATGCTTTTTCACTAATTTCATAATGCTTTTTACGATTTTCATTAATTTTTTTTCCTGGTTTTGTTAGATNATCTAANAATCTTTCTAATCTTTTTTCTTCTTCTAATATATTTTGCTTTTCTTTTTCTGGATCAAAATCTTTTGATATTCCTTTAACCCATCCTTCTAATATAACTTTCTTTTTATTTTCATCTTTTACATATTTTAATGGATTATCAAACATATTAATATATTCTTTTTCTCGTTGAGCATTTNTAGCTTTATTTATAATATTAATAATATCAGATCCAGAAGAAATATTTCCAAAATCAAGTTCACCAGAATCTAATTCTTCTAGTTCTTTTATCATTTTATCAGNNGATGAACCTNTAATTTTTGATTTAGCTTTATCTAACAATGGACCATATGCATCTTTTAATGCATTTTTAGAAATTTCCCATGCATTTTTAAATACATCTTTAATNCCATTTTTTATAGAAGTTANTATACCATCGTTTTCATCGAATAAACGTCTACGTATACTTTTTTTAATCTCATCCAAATCCAATCCAAACATTCCAAATATTTTTCTACCTAAGTCTTTCATATTTTCTATTTGTAATTTATTCTTAATTGGATTTAGTATTTTATCATCAATAAAACTATTAAGCTTACCGAATTGGGTAGTTAATTCAAGCTTAATAATTCCGAATATACCATTAATATCTTGACCTTTGTATTTAGTTTTACCAAATACTAAGTCATACATACGTTGATCTGCTTTATTTATAACATCAACTATAAATTTCATAGGTTTTTGAGCTATATTATTCAAAGATTCAATAACTGTTTTAGTTTTTGCTGATAAAGATTCTGCCTCTAATAATTTATCTATTAATGATTTTTTCTTATCAATCTCATTTTGTAATTTAGCCTTATTATTTTCTAATTCTATTTTTCCACCTAATCGTCTAGAAATATCTCTAATATCATTAATTTCAGATAAATTTACAATAGTTTTATCTTTAGAAAGTAATTTATCTCTTTCCTGTTCAAATTTTTTTTGCATTTTTTCTGCTTGTTGTCTTTCTTTAGTAGCAGAATCGTCTTTCTTATTATCAGGTATTTCGAATTCATCTTGAATTGTTGCAATAGTATCCCCATATATTATTTGATTACTAATATTAGAACCAGGACCCATTCTAGACCCTCGTTTTATATATACTAATTCTTTCCAGATATTTTGTAAATAATAGAATATATTATGTCCTTTATTATCTACAACTTTTAATAAATTATTATTACCCAAAATAGGATTTCCTTTTTTATCAACAAATTCTCCAGCATTAAATCCATTGAATATTGAATGATAAACCGAATCACCTAATTCTTCTTTTGCTTTCATATCTTTAGTTTGACGTTCTCTTTGTTCAACAATATTTGCACCTAATGATAATTGAATAGATCTTTCCATATTCTTGAACATTGTTTTAAATATAGCCATAGATTTGGCATCTACACCATATTCAACATGTTCATCTTCTTTTTTACTATTTATATCAAAGAATCCACCTTTATTGTAGATACCTTGTAATATTTTATCTATATCATCTCTTAATTTTTTCTGTTCCTCAATAGTATTAAAAGTGATATATTTCATATATTCATCAATTTTATCTATAACTTCAGATGATGCATTATTTACATATCTTTTCTTTTCTTTCTTAAAATTATCTTTAANCTCTTTTGCATCTACAAACTTTCCTTCATCATAATCAAAAATTCTTTCAGCTTTACCAGATAAAACTGATAATATTTTACTAAGATATGAAGGTATAACTTCAATAAGAGCTTTTCTAGATTTACCGTCCCAATCTACTTTACCCTTATTGTAATTTTTTGTATCTAATGATGATTTTGCAGAATTAGAAATACCGAAGATTTCCCCTATTTTACTTAATAACATATTATCACTAGATTTCATACTATTCAATTTAGCTATCATAGATCCAAAGAATCCTTTTAAACTCTTATCGAAATTAGAAATAGCTTTATCTAGTGATTTAGGAATCATTCTATTTACTATATATGCCGGTATAAATTGCAATGGTGAAGCCGCAAATATTTCCAGCATATTACTATCTTCACCCATCATACTATTCATTGATGCTAAAGAACCAAGGGCGTTACCAAAATTCTTTTTAATATTTTTCATATACATTTTAATATCTGGTACATCACCCTTCATTATATCATCATATGTTATCCTATTAGATTCTTTTTTCTGTTCTGATGGAGTTAATATCTTTTCTGCTATTTGTTGTAATAAAGCAGTTTGTTTTTCCATCAGTTCAGTAGTTTTTTCGTAATATTTCTTTGAATTTTCTGCATGAGTTTGTAAAGTTGTTGTTTGAAAAGTTAATACTTTCGATATATTATCATTTATAGCAGAAAGATTTTTATTAAATAAATTATAAGCTTGCATATTTTGAGTATATAAAATATGCGTTCCAGTTTTTTGACTTTCTGCTATATATTTTGAGGATTTTGCTATAGTATTTGATATCATAGAAGCATTTTGGTAGCTTGTTTCAGCTATCATATTTGTTATTAATTCATCACCTTTTGATATATCATCACTAGAATCAAAATCACCAAAATCTTCATCAGAATCAAAATTCATATTAACAGAATCATCATCAAACCCATCAAATCCCATATTTTTAATAGTTATTTGATCGATTCTTTCCTTATTCCAAAATTTACCCGTTTGTAAATCTTCGAATATAGAGTTTATACCAGTTTCTGCTGCTTCATATATTTTAGAATTTTTAATATAANTAAGTCCACGTTTATATGTGGTCTTATAATTAATTATATTATGAGTAACTTCTTTAAATAATTCANTATTAGTTTGCACCAAATCTGATGTAGTAGGGGCCATTTTCCCCATTTTATCAACTGCAGCATACGCTACCGATTTACCTAAATTGGCTATATAAGTTGAAATTTTAGTTGCCATAATCTTTGCCTCCTTTCGTTGGAATTACTATAATGTTATTGTTATAAAATAAATGAAGGCATGAGCAAATATAACTCATGCCTTTTTTAATATTATTTCTTTAACTTCTCTACTCTTAAAATTATATTATTATTAATTTTATCGTCATAAAAATATGGTGTAATTTTTAGATTACAATATAAATTAGGATTTTTAGTTTTAATTTCATTTTCAAGATTTTCAGCAAATTTAACAATTGATATATTATTTAATTTAAATTCACTATATAGTGTTTTAGTATTTAAATAAAATGGTTTATAATCATAATTATTTAGATTAATCATTATCAGATTTTTACAATTATTTTTTAAAGTTTCAATATTTAGCATTAACATCACTCCTTTATAATAACAGGTTTATAAACTATATTTCTTAATCTCAAATCTATCATATAATTTATCTATAGGTCTAAATATATTATTATTTACAGTCATATTATTATAAATATTTCTAACATCATTAAATCCATAATTCATAATATCATTAATATTAGGATCTATTTCTCCTTCTAATTGTATCGGTAAAAATGTTTTTACGGTGCTATCATACTGTTCTGATTTTATATTATAATAAAAACCTTTTTGTTTAATTAAACATTTAATTTCATTAAGATTTAATATAAATCCTATATCAATAGCATCAATGTTGGTACCTTTTTCATTTTGAACTCTATAATTACAGTATGAATTCCTAAAGGTAAATTTATTTTTTCATATGATAAAACTTGATTTATACAGCAATATTATCAACCTCCTTTAATAATTATAGTAATGTTAAAAGATAATATTAGACAAAAAATAAAATAGATAGAGGGAAACCTCTATCTATTTTCGAAGTGTGTTAATTATTATTCAACCCAATCTGGACATGGAGCAATTACTCTTACACTTGTATGTGCTTTAACCTTAACTGGAACATGCTCATATCTTGGAGTACCATCTTCATTTACTCCAACCTTACTTGGATATGTTCTAGTTGATTCTTTAACCTCTTTTCTGATAAGAGATACATCTGATTTTTCTCTTCCACCAAGAGGTAACTTTCTATCAGTTTCTAAATAAGTATTGATAAACTCCTTAGAAATATTGATGAAGTTTGCAGCTTCCGATTTTTTAAATTCATGAGCTTCAGCTAACTTTTCAGCTTCTGCGGCTGGAATCTTAGCAGCTGATGTCATAACTGATGCTATTAATTCTCTGGCTTCTTTTGCTGGGCAAATAGTACCTTCTTGTCCATTCTTGCCATAAACTCCTACTTCATAGGTTCTGTCATTTAACATAGCCTTCATTACTCTTAATTCATCTTTCTGAGATGTCTTTCTTGATAAGTTTCCTTTAATCTCCTGTATTAGTTCTTTTACATTTTCCATAATCTTTTCCTCCTAAATTTTTTATTTTTATTAGTTACATTTTTGTTATATGCATAATATTTTATTACGCATTTAATCGACTTATTTAATAACCTTTCCTTTTTCATCATAGAATATAATTGGTCTAATCTTTTTTGGTTTTTTACCTTTATCCTCTATGATTTTATTTATTTGTTCTGGTGTTATATTTTTAAGACGTTCTATAAAGTTATCTTTTTTCAAAAATAGATCATCTCCTTCATTTTATTTAAACTCCTCTATTTTTATGTTTAGAGAGTTATAAAAAAGTAAATCAGGAGTTGTCCTTATTTTAAGACTATAAAATACCGAAGGGTTTGTACCCTTCGATAAATAATTAAATAAATAGACAATACTGCTTACCCATATATACTCTTGATACATAATAAGCGTTGTCTTTTGCTTCAGTTGCATATACACGTCCAATAGAGTAATCATCCATATTTATCTTTGATAAATCTATTAGAGTAAATTCTATTTTTTCTGAAGTATTATTAAAAAATAAATGTACTACAGATTTACAATTATGTAATTCATTAAATCGTTTAAGTACTGAATCACCAAAAGTTTCCTGTATAAATTTGATTTGTAAATCAAATCTTTCCATATCTTCCATTGCAAATGCAAGTTTAGTTCTATCTGTTAATATAATTATAGGATCATTGTCATGTAGGTTAACAATAAATAACTGTTCTTTCATTTTGCATCCTCCAGGTATTAATCTAATCCGAATTCTGATTCTATTGTACTGAAATCATTACCATAGGTAAAATCTACTATTCTGATACCAGTATTTACTTTTAGTCTTAGATCATTTCTATAAGCATTTCTATAGTATTCTAGCTTTTTTGGAAGGTTATCCAATAAATTTATTATAACTTCATGTTCAGGAAATCCTTCCATTTCAATACGAACCGCAANGTATTTTGCTTTTCTTTCTTGAGCTTCTTTAAATGTCTTTTCTAGTGATTCTATCGTTAATTCTTCCATATAATCACACTCCTATTAATTTATTTTTATCATTATATAGTTACTTGTCCAATAAAATAATAAAAAAAATAAACTAGGATAAAAGCCTAGTTTAAGTTATTCTTAATAAAATCAATATGTTTTTTCTTATATTCATTAATAATATAATTAAATAGACTATTATTTGTAGTAAATACTAAATGATTATGTTTTTGTATTACTTTATTTTGTTTAAGTATTTTAATTGCAAGCTGCATTTTCTTTTTATCATCATCTACATGATAAAATTTTCTTGTAGCAAAGAAATTATTTGAAACAAATTGAAGTCCTGCTTTACGTAATTCTTCTATTTCATCTTCATTTAATATGTCATCAAATATAAATCCAATTTTTGTTAATTTATGTTTTACCTTTGCCATTAAATATCATCTCCTATATATTTTTATTCATCATTATAATATATAACTGAATCTTATTATATCATTTAAGATATTGTATATTTATAATGTTAACAATTTAATAAGCGATTAAAAAATAATGAAAGGGTGATTATATTATGATATTTCTAGACGAATTAAAAAATTTAACTCTGTATAAAAAAAAGATATTCTTACCTATAAATGAAAATAATAAACGAAAAGGTTCAGTTGTTTTTCTATTAACTCCAAATTATGAATCATCAAAAAAATTATTAAATAATAAAAATATAATCAATAAATGGTTTCAGTGCTATTTTATTGAAAAAGATATATCTTATTATATAAATCAAGAGGGATATGCTATCGTGGATGATAGTTTTCCTTATAACGTGCTTAATGAACAACTACGTGATAAAGTAGTTGTAACTAATACTAAAAATATTATACAANACGATGTGCATTATAAAACTATAAAAGTTAAAGATCATCCATTATATGATTATTTAAATTTTGATGAATTTAATGAGGATGATTTAATCGAGATTCCTATTTCATCAGATGGTGAGTATTTATATGAAGTAGATATTCCTAATACTCTGAAAGATCCAAAAAGTCTTCAAAGAGCATTAAAGAGAAGAATAAGAAAACCGATAAATAAATTAAAGAGGCTAGATCCTACAAATCCTTCTAATACTGCAGATCAAGTATCTAAATTAAATGCTATGAATGAAGGTAAACTAACTGCTAAGGATAAAACTAAATTAAAAGATTCTGATTATGGATTACCCAAGAAGAAAAAATATCCTATGCCAGATGAAGAACATGTATTACTAGCAATAAAATTCTTTAATTATGTAGATAAAGAAGATGAGGAAGAATTAGCCAGAAATATAAATAAAAAAATAAAAGAATTTAATATAGAAGATAAGATTAATGTTGGAGAAAAGAATAGATTTTCTAAATATTATAAAGGTGATAAAAAAGAAGAAATAAAAGAGTCATTTTTAGTAGGTTCTTTAGTTCAGGATTATGAAATAAATGAAATGTATCTTAGAACTAAAGATGCTATGATTATTTTTAATGAAAATCTAGATGAAACAATAATGAATGAAGCTAATAAANAATATAATCCTATACTTCATAAATTATTATATAAAGAAAGATATAGAACTCCTAGAGAAGTATTTGCAATATATGATATGGTTCAAAACGATGTACCATATATCAAAAAAACTTATTTAAAATATGATAAATATAAATCATTAAATTTATTTATAGATTTATCGTTTTACAATCAAACATTCTTTAAAAATAATTTCTATAAATTAGATAAAGGTATAAATTTATATTTTGAATTTCTTACAAGATTCTTAAAAGATGCTAGATTAGAACCTGCTGGATATACTAAGAAGACCGTATTTATACCTATAGAAGATTGGACTAAACCTGAAGTTTCAAAAATATTCAAATATAATGAAGATATAAATCCAATATCGATGATTTATAGAATGATGAAAACTTCTAAACTTGAGAAGATTAAACAGGAATGGAAAGATATTACGTTAGTTCTTTTCTCATCAATTGGATATTTTAAAATTGATATTAATGATTTAGAGGAGAAAGATGTAAATACTATTCCGATATTACTTAAAAAATTAGAAGATAAAAATACAATAATACCAGATGATAATAAAGAATCTCCAAAAGCTATAGTTGCTAATATAGTTGATAAAATAGAAACTAGTCAAAATATTGAGATTAATAATTTAACTGGTAAAGCTGGTAAACAAACTATAACTAAAGATGAATTAGATAAAAAATTAAAAAATTCAGTTACTTCAAAATCAAAAGAAGAACCAAAACCTAAAGAATCAAAACAAAAAGATCAAGAAATTACTATTAATAAGCCTAAACCTCCAGAAGATGTAAAACAAAATGAGGAATTAAAGGATGAATTAGTAGATAAATTAAAAAATGCTTCTATGAGTTCAAGTTCAACAGAAGAGTTATTAGATGATATTGATAATGATGAATATATAAAGAAAATATTAGATACATTAGCCTCTCAAGAAACTAACTCAGTAAAAATAACTGCAGCTAGATCTGCTAGAGCTACTAAATTAGAAAATCAATTTCTTGAAAAGAAATTGAAAAATACAACTGTTAGACAAATGATAGAAAATTCTACTAATAATAAACCTATTCCTAAAACAGAACTTAAAATAGATACAGTAAATGAAGAATGGAAAGATTTACATTATGTAAATTTTGAACACATATACAATCCAGATGAAGATATAGTAGCAATGTTAAATGCATTTTCTAAAAAATCTTCACCAGTATATGTAAGAAATATAGCAATTGAAGATACCTCTACAACTGAAGATTATAAAGAAACTTGGAAAGTTGCCATGGAAGATATAAATGGTAATAGATTTACATTAAAATTCGATGTACCTAAATTTAAAGAAAATAAGTTCTTAGTATTAGGTGGTAATGAAAAGACCATAAACGGACAATTGGTTTTGTTGCCTATTATTAAAACAGATGAGGACACTGTTCAAGTAATATCAAACTATAAAAAGATATTTATAAGAAGATTCGGTTCTACTAAAGGTAAGTCTAATGTAATATCAGATAGGCTTATTAAGGCATTAAATAAAGAACATAAGTTCAAAGTAACTACAGGTGATAATAGTAAAGTATGTTCTAAATATGAATTACCTATAGACTATATAGATTTGTCTTCACAATTTTCTAAAATTGAAACTAAGAATTATATAATATTCTTTAATCAAGACGAAATTAGAGAAAAATATAAAGACAAAATTGATTTGAAATATGGAATTCCTATTGGAATAAATAAATCAAATGATAGTATTATCTATTTCAATGGTGAAAACAATGAACTATTTGCAATGAATTTAAAATCATTATTAATACAAGATGATCCATCATTTGAAGAATTATATAATAAAAGTTCAGTGAGGACAAAATATACTTATTCTAAAGCAAGTATATTAGATACAGAAATTCCTCTTATAGTAGTTATGGCTTATAATGAAGGTTTAACTAAAGTACTTAAGAAGGCTAATATAGAATATAAAATAACAGAAAAACGTCCATCTTATAATAAAGATACTCATGATATTATAAGATTTAAAGATGCATATATTTTATTTAAATTAGATTATAATTCATCATTATTGATGAATGGTCTAAAAGAATGTGGAACAGAAATGTACTCTATATCCGAAATAAATAATAAGAGTATGTATTTAGATTTCTTAGATTTATTTGGTGGACGATTAAAAGCTGATGGTCTTGATAACTTCTATGACTTAATGATAGATGAACCAATAACAAAAGAAATACTAGAACATTATAAACTTCCAACAGATTATATAGAAGTTTTAGCTTACGCTAATGCATTATTAGGAGATAATAAATATATAAAACATACAGATCAAAGAGGTAGAAGATATAGATCTAATGAGATTATAGCTGGTTATACTTATCAAGCATTAGCTGATTCTTACGGACAATATAGAAATGAATTAAAAAGAAATCCAAAAGCTATTATGAGAATTAAACAAAATGATGTTATTAATAGAGTTTTACTNGACCCTACAGCATCAGATTTATCTACATTAAATCCANTATTAGAACTAGAAGCTATAAATACTGTAAGTACAAAAGGCTTAGTTGGTATGAACNCTGATAGANGTTATAGTTTGGATAAGAGAACATTTGATAAATCTATGATAAATGTATTAGGTTTATCAACAGGATTTGCGGGTAATGTTGGTATAGCAAGACAGGCAACAATAGATATGAATATTGAAGGTAAACGTGGTTATATTAAAGTAACTGATGACCCGAGTGATTTAAAAGTAACTAAGACATTAACCATAACCGAAGCTCTAACTCCATTTGGAACTAATATGGATGACCCATTTAGATCTGCAATGACATTCATACAAACTTCTAAACATGGTATGAGAATTGAAAAAGGTTCACCCCTACTAATTACTAATGGTGCAGATGAAGCTTTACCGTATCTTATTACAGATAAATTTGCATTTAAATCTAAGGAAGATGGTAAAGTTATAGAAAAAACAGATGAATATATGATACTTCAATATAAATCAGGAAAGAAAGATTTTATTGATTTAAGAAATAATATTAAAAAGAACTCTGANGGTGGATTCTATGTNACTTTAAAACTAGATTCTGATTATAAAGTTGGTAATACTTTTAAAGCAAATGAGATTATAGCATACGATAAACTATCATTCTCTAATAAAGTAGGTCATACTGATAATATTGCTTATAATCTTGGAGCATTAGTAAAAATAGCAGTTNTAAATACAGATGAAGGATATGAAGATAGTTCAATAATATCAGAATATCTGTCTGAAGCAATGGCATCTGATGTTGTATTACAAAAAGATGTAGTTTTACCAAAAGATACTAATGTATATAATATTGTAAAGAAAGGAGATCCTGTTCAAGAAGGAGACCCGCTTATAATATTCCAAAATGCATTTGATGAAGAAGATGCAAACTTATTATTAAAAAATATAACAGGTGATGATAAAGATATATCAGACCTTGGTAGAATTAGANTTAAATCTAAAGTAACAGGTTTTGTAGAAGATGTTAAAATATATAGAACTGTTGAAAAGGAAGAATTATCTGATTCGCTTAAAAAAGTTGTAAATGATATAGAGAAACCTATTAAACAACTAAAAAGTGTTATGAAAAAATATGATATCGATGAATATAATAAATTAGAACCTGATTATAAGCTTGATAAAACAGGAAAGCTTAAAAAAGTTGATGAAGGTGTTTTAATAGAATTCTATTTGAAGTATAGAGACAAAATGTCAGTAGGAGATAAATTAATTTATTATTCAGCATTAAAAGGTGTTGTTAAAGATATATTCCCAAAAGGTAAAGAACCATATACTTCATTTAGAAAAGATGAAAAAATTCATTCTCTTTTAGCTTGTGGATCAGTAAATGGTAGAATGGTAGGAAGTATATTATTATCTATGTCTATCAATAAAGGATTAATAGAATTAGATAGAAAAATAAAAACCGAATTAGGAATATCTTATAAATATTTGGATGAAGATTAAAAATATACAGAGTAGGTTAATACCTACTCTGTATATTTTTATAACATATGTGCTATTTTAATATATATATCTATAAGATCATCATAAGAAATTTTGGTTCTATTTGTCCAAGATATTGTTCGTGGAGAACCTTTATGATTATATTGATCGAGAATATTAAATAATTCTTGAGTTACATTTCTCATCTTAGTTATATCGCTAAGAGAAATTATTTTATTAGTGGCAGCTTCTGTTGTTATTACTTTAGAATCTTGTCCATAAGCTTTTAATGTAGTATTTACTATATCTCTAATTTCTTCTGTATATAATGGAATTATTGGATTTCCTTCATGATAACTTAGTACAGGTTCAGCTATATTTATAGTAATATTTACAGGAGTGCTAGAATAATATCCATTAGTAGTCCAGACTGTAACAGTATTCTTACCAATTACACCATCAACCATAGGCTCAAAATAAAGTGTATCATCTTTCATAAATTTATATACTTTTGAAAATACATCAGTATTAAGGGTACTATAATATTCTACATTTTGCCATCTAACATGCAATGTTTGTTGCTCACCATTTAAATCTTCATTTATTTTTATTACTATTTTTGGTCGAGGGTTATATACTGTACTATTATTTATTGGCATTACTATAGTAGGAGATGGTGGTGGTACTATTTTTGTACAATAATTACTTTTTACTTCTGAACTTGCATAATTCATAGAATCTACAGTTATAATACCAAATGAAAATTTAGTTTTAGGTTTAGCATCGCTTGGAAATGTATAACTGTACGATGTTGATGTGGTTGTAACATTTGTTAATAAAGTATCATCTTTATAAATATTAATCTTATATGATACAGATTGATTATCTGGATCTGTAACAGCTGACCAACTTACAGTTGTTCCAGTGCTAGAAAATGATTCTCCAATACTTACCCAAGAAACATTATATGGTTTAGTATTCTTTTTTACTACTCCACTTTCTTTCCATGAAGAAATATACCCCATTGAGTCTTTTGATCGTACTCTAAATTTATACGTAGTGCCTTCAGAATCACCATTTGTTTGTCCACCTATATTATAACTAATTGACGTAGCNGTTATTCCTGTTGCTATACTTGTATATGATCCATTGTTTTTAGAAACTTCAACATCATAAGTTAAAGTTTGACCTTCTGGATCATATGCTCCTGACCATGATATTGGAATATTTCCAGTATATACAGATTGACTTAAAGTTATCGTTGTAGGTGCATTGGGTATTGAATTCTTTTTTACTACTCCACTTTCTTTCCATGGTGATGTATAACCTAAAGGATCTTTTGATCGTACTCTAAATTTATATGTTGTACCTAGATTATCACCTTCATATTGTCCACCTATATTATAACTAATTGACGTAGCCGTTATTCCTGTTGCTATACTTGTATATGATCCATTGTTTTTAGAAACTTCAACATCATAAGTTAAAG
>JGI24714J26587_10002455_pt1 | contig 12331 bp, 12 predicted proteins | sample BioPla4DNA2_FD_26587 | JGI IMG/M metagenome (IMG submission 26587)
GGACCGAGGAGTATACTATAGCTGAATATATGAACAAGTGCTCAGATATCACCGGAAGGGGGGAAGCACATGTCAGGCGAGGAAAACCTCTCCTGCGATGTGACCGTGATCCATGAAGATGTGGTGGAAAGGGTGCGCCAAGGCATGCCCGCGGAAGAAGACCTCTTTGAGCTCGCTGAATTCTTTAAAGTCTTTGGCGATACCACAAGGATCCGCATCCTCTACGCCCTCTTCCAATCGGAAATGTGCGTGTGCGACCTGGCCCACCTGCTGGGGCTGACCCAGTCGGCCGTTTCCCACCAGCTGCGGGTGCTGAAGCAGGCTAAACTGGTGCGGTTTCGCCGGGAAGGACGGGTAGTGTACTACTCCCTGGACGACGATCACGTCAAATCCATTTTCGACCAAGGGTATCAGCACATTCAAGAACGCAATTGAGGTGGAACACATGCGCCTGGTATACCATCTAGAAGGCTTAGACTGCGCCGCCTGTGCGGCCAAGATCGAAACAGCCGCGGCGGCGCTGGAAGCGGTGGAGGAGGCAGTGGTGGACTTTTCCTCCAGCCGCATTTTCCTGGAAGTGGGCCATAGGAGCAAAGAAGAGGTGAAGCAGGCCCTGCAAAACGCAGTGGCCCAGGTGGAACCGGGGATCACCGTCTCCGAACAGAAGCTGGAGCGCAGCCAGCCCGCACTCCTTACCCCCCGCAACATCAGCCTGGCCCTGGGGATTGCGAGCTTCCTTGCTGCCCTGTTGGTCCCCGCCCCCTCCAAACCGGCCCTCTACCTCGCAGCCTACCTCCTCGCGGGGGCAGAAATCATCCTGACCGCGCTGGGCGGGCTGCGCAGGGGCTTGGTTTTCGATGAGAACTTCCTCATGACCATAGCCACTGCGGGGGCGGTGGCCATTGGCGAGTTCCCCGAAGCCGCTTCGGTCATGATCTTCTACCGCATCGGTGAGTTCTTGCAGCACCTGGCGGTGGACCGCTCCCTCCGCTCCATCGCTGCCCTGCTGGCCGTTACACCGGAAACCGCCCACCTCAAAGAGGGGGAAGCGATTCGGGAAGTACCCGCCGCCCACCTGCGGATCGGAGATGTGGTGGTGGTGCGGCCCGGTGAACGCATTCCCGTGGACGGCCGGGTGCTCTCGGGAACCTCCGCAGTGGACACCTCCGCCCTCACCGGTGAAAGTTTGCCCACGGCTGTTGAGCCCGGGCAAGAGGTACTGGCCGGTTCTGTGAATCTCAGCGGCCTTTTGACCATTGCCACTGAGAAGCTGGCCAAAGACTCCACCGCCGCCCGCATCCTGGAACTGGTGGAAAACGCAGCGGCCCGCAAGGCACCCACTGAGGATTTCATCACCACCTTCGCCCGCTACTACACCCCCGCGGTGGTGGGCCTGGCTGCGCTGATGGCACTTATCCCGCCCGTCTTTTTCGGCGGCCTGCTCAAAGACTGGGTTTACAGGGCCCTGGTCTTTCTGGTNATCTCCTGCCCCTGCGCACTGGTGGTCTCCATTCCCCTGGGGTTTTTCGCGGGTATCGGCCGGGCCTCCCGGCAGGGAGTTTTGGTCAAGGGCAGCAACTACCTGCAGGCTCTGCACGAAACAGGTACCGTCGTTTTCGATAAAACGGGAACCCTCACTTCCGGCCAGTTCAGCGTGGAAGCGATCACAGCCCAGGAACCCTTTACCGCTGAAGAGGTGCTGGAGGCGGCGGCCCATGCCGAAGTCTTTTCCACCCACCCCCTGGCCCAGTCCATCGTCAGGGCCTACGGCGGTGCGGTGGACACCGCAGGGATCACCAGCGTAGAAGAGCTGTCCGGTTTTGGCGTTAAGGCAGCTTGGCACGGCCGGGAGATCCTAGTGGGCAGCAGGCAGCTGCTGGAGCAGGAGGGCATCCAGGTAGCCCAGGACCAGGGGCACTCAGGTGTGCACGTGGCTGTCGATGGCCGCTACGGGGGATCCATCACCCTGGTGGATGCCCCCAAGAAACGGGCAGCTCAAGCGGTCTCGGAGCTCAAGGCCCTGGGTATGGAAGTGGTTATGCTCACCGGAGACAGCCCCGCGGTGGCGGAAGAGATAGGAAGCAAACTGGGTGTCCATGAAGTGCGCGCCGGGCTTTTGCCCCACGAAAAGGCGGCGGAGCTGGAGCGTATCAGGCAGACCCGCCGCGGCAAGGTCGCCTTCGTGGGGGATGGGATCAACGACGCCCCGGCCCTGGCCGCCGCCCATGTGGGCGTGGCCATGGGGGGCTTGGGCTCCCAGGCAGCCATCGAGACGGCCGATGTGGTACTGGTGAATGATGACCCCTACGATATGGTCAAGGCCGTTCGGACAGCCAGGAACACCAACCGCATCGTGCGGCAGAATATCGCTTTGGCCCTTGTGGTCAAGCTCGCGGTGCTCCTTTTAGGCGGCCTCGGCCTGGCCACCCTCTGGGAAGCCGTGTTTGCAGATGTGGGAGTAACCCTTTTGGCAGTGCTCAACTCCATGCGGATCAGTGCCCCACAAAGGAACAGACCTGCCCGAAGGGTATAATAACACCGAGAGAGGGAAGTGAAAGCCATGCGGCGCAGTGTATTGTTGATGCTCACCCTCGTGCTGCTCCTGACCTTTACGGCGGCAGCCAGCGCCTCGCCCAGGAGTTTTACCATCCAGGTTCAAGCTTCAGGGGTGGTCACGGTTCCACCCACCAAGGCCCAGCTGTGGGTGGGGGCCAAGAGCGATGGCCAGACGGCCCAAGAAGCCCTCGGCCAGAGCAACGAAGCGGTGGAGCGGCTCCTAGAGGTTTTCTCCAAGTATACCGCTCCGGAACTGGTGAAAACCTCAGAGTTCACCATGTACCAGAACGAGCAGTGGGATGAGGAAACCGGCCAGTTTGTTCCCACGGGCTTTTCCGTGCGGCACGTGTTTGAGGTGCAGATCCTTGACCTCACGCGGGTAGCGGCCTTCTTGGATGAAGCAACCCAGGCGGGGGCCAACATCATCTACGGCCTCAGCTACGGCGTGCAGGATTACCGCCGCCCCAAGGAGGAAGCGTTCAAGCGGGCCATGGATGAGGTCTGGTGGAAGGCGGGCATCATCGCCGAGGCCAACTCTGCCCAGGAGCTGATTCTGGAGGCGGTGGAAGAAACCTACTACTACGGAACCGATTACAGCAGCATGGGCCTGGAGGCCATGTCCGCCCAGGAAGGCTCTTTCGCCCCCGGCCAGCTGCAGATCACAGCCACCGTCTCTGCCACCTTCCGGGCGTACTTACCTGAAGAATAGACGGAACCCAAGCCCAAAAAAGCCCAAGCGCCATGAAAGCGTTTGGGCTTTTCCCTTCTCTAGTTGAAAGCTAAAACATCCTGGAAGGCGGCCCAGGGCCTGACCCGGGGGGGCGGCTCCCTGAACTCCAGAAGCGCGTCCGTGGTGGGGTGCCTGAAGCTGAGTTCTTCCGCCCAGAGGGCGATCTGCCGCTCCCGGCTGGGGGGCCCGTAGCGCCGGTCCCCCACCAGGGGATGGCCCAGCTGCGCCATCTGGACCCTGATCTGGTGCGAGCGGCCGGTTTCCAGCTTGATCCGAAGCAGGCTGCGCCCGCCCTGCATCCCCACCACCTGGTAATGGAGCTGGGCTCTTTGGGCCCCCCTGGTTCCCGGTTTCACCTGCCTGACCAGGTTTTGCTCCCGGTCCTTGAGCAGATAGCCGCTGAGGGTACCCTCCAGGCTTTCCAGGTAGCCGTGGACCACCGCTAGATAACTGCGGTGGAAGGACCCCTGCCTGATCTGGGCCGATAGGCGGCTGGCCGCCTTGGAAGTCCTGGCCACCACCATCACCCCGCCCACGGGACGGTCCAGGCGGTGCACCAGGCCCAGGTAGACGTTACCGGGCTTGTTGTACTGCTCCCGCACATAGTCTTTGAGAAGCGAAAGCAGATCCGGGTCACCCGTCCGATCGGCCTGGGAGAGCAGGTTGGGGGGTTTTACCACCACCAACAGATGATTATCCTCGTAAATCACGGTAATTTCCTTCATGGGTTTTCTTGGGGGCCTCCTTTACAGGGCCTTCACGGCGGCCAGGGGCATCTGGCGTTCCCAGCCCAAGCTGGGCGTTGTGATCCGCAAGATCAAGGCCGCCTGCCTCCGCTTGTACTCGGCGGCTTCCACCGCCTTAACTGTCCAGCGCACCGTATCCTCAGCATAACCCCGGGCCACAATCTCCTCGGGGCTCAAACCCTCATCCAGGTAAGCTGCGAGGATCCCGTCCAGGATGGCGTAGGGGGGCAGGGAGTCTTCATCCCGCTGGTTGGGCCGGAGCTCCGCGGAAGGGGGTCTCGTGATAGTGTTCTCGGGAATGATTTCCCCCCCACGGTTGATGTAATGCGCCAGCTGGTAAACCATGGTCTTGTACACATCAGCCAGCACCGCCACGCCGCCGCACATATCTCCGTAGAGGGTGCAGTAACCCACCGCCAGTTCACTCTTGTTGCTGTTGGAGAGCACAAGCCCTCCAAACTTGTTTGAAAGGGCCATCAAAAGCCCACCCCTCAGCCGAGCCTGGATATTTTCTTCAGCCACGTTGGGCTCAGTACCGGCGAAATGCTTCTCCAAGGAAGATAAGAAAGCGTGGTAGAGCTCGGTGATGGGCAAAACATCAAATCTGATGCCCAGATTGCGGGCCAGAGCCTCCGCATCCCGGGCGCTTTTGGGGCTGGAGAAGGGGCCGGGCTGAGTGATCCCCCACACCCGCTCGGGCCCCACTGCTTCAGCTGCGATGCAGGCGGCCACCGCGGAATCCAGGCCTCCCGAAAGGCCGATGATCACCCGCTTCATCCCGCACTTGTTAATATAATCCCGCAGACCCAAAACCAAGGCCTGGTAAATCCAGGTGGTTTCATCCCCGGCACCTTCCGCCAGCGGCTTGTCTGGGGCCTCAAGATCAACCAGTTCCCCTCCGCTCGCGAAGTGTGGCAGGGCGGCCAAGAGCTGACCTTGCTCATTGAAAACGCGGCTCCCGCCGGGAAAGATAAGTCCATCATTGCCCCCCACCTGGCCCACGGCGGCAAGGGGCAGGCCCACCTCTGCCGCCAGCTGCCGGAGGGATTCCAGCCGCTGCTGCTCTTCCCCTGCCTGGAAGGGTACGGCCCGGGGGTTGATCACCAGGTCGGCCCCCTGCCTTTTGAGCTCCAGAGCTAGCCTGCTATCCAGCTCCAAGCCCAGGGCAATACCCAGGGCGCGGTTCTGAACGGGGATGATCAGGCTGTCCCGGCCGGCATTGAAATAGCGCGGTTCGTTAAAGAGCCTAAAGGAAGTGAGCTGCCTTTTGTGCTGAACGCCCAGGATGGCACCGCCCCTGAGCACCAGGGCTGAATTGTAGAGCTTCTCCCCTTCCTGCCAAGGCGTACCCACAACCAAGGTTAGTTCGGGATACCCTTGGGAGAACTCCACCAGGGCCCCGGCAGCCTCCCGCAGCCGGGCTAAGAAGCCTTGGCCAAGGAGCAGATCGCCGGGGGGATAACCCGCCAGGTAAAGCTCGGGAAAAACGATCAGATCTGCATCTTGGTTCTCCTGCACAATCTGGCGCAGCCTGGCTAGATTCCCCTGGATATCCCCCACCGTTGGATTCTCCTGGGCCAGATAGATCTTCATGGTTTCACCTCACTTGGCACAACCCCGGGGGCAGTACCTAATGCTTGCAGTTCCCGCCAGACNAGGTGGGAAGTAACCAGCGTGGCCCCTGCATCAGCCAGGGGATAGGCGGCAAACACTCCAGAAAGTCCCCAAAACCGGGGCAGGATCAAAAGCAGGGGGATCAGCAGCAGCACCTGGCGGCTCAAGGAAAGGAGGGCCGCCTTTTTGGGCTTGCCCAAGGCCTGAAAGAAGTTGGCCCCCACAATCTGCAGGCCCACCACGGGCATGCAGATCATGACGGTACTCACCGCCTGTACACCCAAGGAGATCAGCTCGGTATCTCCCCTGCCGAACAAGGAAACAAGCTGCACCGGAAAGAGCCTGGTAGCTAGAAAACCTAGATTGACTATGAGCGTGGCTGCCCCGGCCGCGTAGAAAAAGGCCTGCCGGACACGATCATACTGCCTAGCCCCGTAGTTGTAGCCGAGAATGGGCTGAGCCCCTTGGTTGATGCCGAAGATGGGCATGAAAAACAGGGTGTTCAGGCTGAAGACAACGCTCATGGCGGATATGGCCAGATCTCCCCCGTGGCGGATCAGACTCTGGTTCAAAATGAAGTTCTGCACGCTGGAAGCCAGCTGCATGGCAAAGGGGGCAAAGCCCAGGGAGACGATCTGCCGAACGATGGGGAGTTCCAGTCTAGGCACGGCCCGGAAGTTCAAGCGCAGCTGGCTCTTGCCCCGCAGGAAGNAAGAGAGCACCCAGGTCGCGGAGAAGGCCTGGGCCAAAATGGTGGCAAAAGCCGCCCCTTTGACGCCCCAGCCGAAATAGAGGATGAAAATGGCATCCATAATCGTGTTGGAGATGGCACCGATAAGCATGCTGCCCATGGCCACAGCGGGGCTGCCCTGGGCCCTGATCATGTGGTTGAGCCCGAAGGCCACCGCTTGGAAAATGGCGCCGTAGAAGATGATGCCCAGATAATCCCGGGCATAGGGCATCACCGCCTCGCTGGCCCCCAAGAACCTCAGCACCGGGTCTAGGAAAAGCATACCTGCCGTCGTTCCCGCTAGAGCCACAAGCAACAGCAGTCCCAGGGCATTGGCCAGGATTTTCTCCGCTTCCTCTTTGCGGCCTTCCCCAAGGCGGATGGAGATCAAAGCCGTAGAGCCCAGACCCACCAGCATCACGAAGGCCATCTGCACCAGCATGATGGGGAAAACCAAGGATAGGCCCGCCAAACCCAGGGGGCCCACGCCGTTACCTACAAAAATGCGGTCCACCACGTTGTAAAGGGCCTGCACCAGCATCCCCACAATGGCCGGTAGGGAGAACTTCACCAGNAGGGGCAGAACCCTTTCCGTTCCCATTCTTTCAGCGCGATCCATAGACTCACCCTTCAGCTTCGTTGCTCCGGCTTACGATACGCTCCACCCCAGCTCCCGATGCCTGGCCCGGACCTTGATCCGCCGCGCCTCCAGGCGGTTGGCCAGCTCATTGGCGATGGCCACCGAGCGGTGCTGACCGCCAGTGCAGCCGATGGCGACGGTCAAGCGTCCCTTCCCCTCCCGGGCATAGTTGGGCAGGAGCTCGCAGATGAGGTCGACGAACTTCTCGAGAAACTCCTGCGTCGCCGGCCACTGCAGCACGTATTCCGCAACCGCCGCATCTTGGCCCGTAAGGGAACGCAGTTCATCCACATAGAAAGGATTGGGGATGAAGCGGACATCGAACACGATATCTGCATCGATGGGCGCACCGTATTTATACCCAAAGGAGAACAGATCTACAAACACAGATTCGTGCAGCGGTGGACCCGCGAAGATCTCGTTGATGCGCACCCGCAGGTCCATGGGGCGCAGCTCGGATGTGTCGATGACCACATCGGCCATCTCCCGGGCGTCCGCCAGGAGGCGCCTTTCTTCGGCGATGCTCTGGAAAATACTCTGCGTTCCGCCTTCACTTTTGGTCAGCGGGTGCAGGCGCCTGGTTTCGCTGTAGCGCTTCACCAATACCGCATCGGAACAGTCGAGGAAAATGATCTTGTAGGAATGCCCGCTGCGCTCCAGCCATTCCAGGGAGCGGCGCAAATCGCTGAAATACTCGCGCACCCGAATGTCGATGGCGATGGCATACTGGCGGGCGCTCTGGCTCTGCACATGCAGTTCCACTAAGCGGGGTAAAAGGGCAGGCGGCAGATTATCGATGCAGAAAAACTGCAGATCTTCCAGGACCTTCATGGCCTGCGTCTTGCCTGCCCCCGATAGACCGGTGATGATGACAAAATCAACCTTGCCCAACAATCTGCACCTCCCTGGGGCCGCGGTACCGCGGTACCCTCCTTTATTCCACAATAGTTTGCTTCTACCTGCCGCCCCTAGACAGCAAAACCCTCCACCTGGCGGGCCACGGCCCGCCGAAGTGGAGGGTACTGCAATCCACTCACTACCGCCGCCAATTCCGGTTCAAAGCAGGCGGTGAGCTCAGATGGGTGTTGTCCTGATAGGCCATGGACCTATCGTAAACCAAAATGGTCGGCCCGGCAACTTCCTCCTCGAGATAGCGCTGTTCAGGCCGTTCCTGGACTTTGTACAGGTTGAACGTGAAGGTGGTTACCCCGCGCTGGGCCCGGGGAGCCCGCATGGAAAGGACCATGTAGGGGTCCATCCACTCCACCCGCCGGCGCACCGGCGAGAAGAAGAACCCGCCTTCCACCGAGTCCACTGCGATTTCCCCCACATCACCTTCACCAAAGCCCCAGTAGTTCTCATCCACAACCAGGTACGCGCCGCCCCGCTCCGCAGCCAGGAAGCCCAAATCAACAAACACCTGCACCTCATCCTGGGCGCGCACCACATAGGCTTGGGGCCTGAAGATCTCTGACGTCTGCACGTCCACCACCGCGGTCCTATCCCAGGCGTTCAAGCGCACCGCCAGGGGCTCGCCGCGCCAGGTGGAGTTGAGGTGAAAGGCCTCGATCACAACTGTGCGGGCGGACACGACAATGGTGCGGTCGGAAAAGAAGGGACGCCAGCGCTGATCCCAGCCCTCTGGAGACAGGGTGATGGTAACCCGGGAACGGCCCCCGTTGGCCAAGGCCACCTTCACGGTCTCCTCTTCCAACCAGGCCACCACGGCCACATCCCCCAGCCAGCCATCCCGCAGGTCCGCCGCAGCGGGGCCTGCCAGGAGGAGAACTATCAACACTGTCCCTACCAAAAACTGCATGGATCCAAAACGGCGCACTTGCATGCCCTCCCGTCGTCTCTTCAACCTCTAGCTAGACTACCTCTAGACATACAGGCCTAACGAGTAATGATGCGGCCCGTTCCGCCCGATTCACCTGCAAAGCGCATATTCCGGCCATACACCAGCAGAATAGGACCCTCAATCCGCCCCTGCCGCCAGCTGGCAGTCGTATCCACTTTACGCACGCCAAAGGTCATAGTGGTCATCCCCGAGATGTTGGGGGTCTTCATCCGCAGCACCAAGTACGGTTTGACATATTCAATAGTGTTAGTGCCCCGCACCTGAGTGGGGCCGCCGCCAACAGATTCGATGTGGATGCGGTCTTGGTTAAAGCCGTCCGCTGTCGTGTAGTAATCGTCAATTACCAAGCGCGTTCTGCCAGAGTCATCCAGCAGGGCATCAAGATTCACGGTTGTCTTCCATTGAGTGTTGGCCTGAACCACATAGCTCTCCACCTGGAAGGCACCAACCTGCTGAACGGGAACCCGAAAGCCGCGAACCCCTTCTGCGATGCGCAGGTTTATTTGCTCATTCCGTCGCGGTGCGTTAGGATAGAAAGTCTCCTGGACAATGGTTCGGGCCGGGATACTCACCTGCCTGGACGAGAACACGGGCCTGCCTCTGGAATCGAGAGTGTTGGTGGAGATAGTCACGGTGGTCCGGCGATTAGTGGAGTTGCCCACAGCAACATGGAGTTCATCTCCATCTATCCAAGCAACAGCCGCTATTTCCTCGATCACAGCAGCAGGACCTCGTTGTGCATAGACAACACCCGAACCGAGAATCCCAATTACGAGCAAAGCAACAAGCAGTCTACGCATAAATACCCTCCTTTCAGGGTCTAGCAACTTAATATCGGAAGATCACTGTGTCACCGTAGCGTCCGGGGTAGATGAAAGGATAGTGCCTTAGCGATTCCGGTTTGTCACTGTAAAATTTGGCCATCTTGTAGTCTGTATAGTAGTAGAGCTCCCACGCCGTAATGTCGCCATCTTTGTTCTCGTCAGCGGCGCGAGTTCTGAGCCCCTCCCAGAGGTAATAAGTGAAAACACTACCATTTATGCCACTACCATCTATGTTTTCGGCGTAGTTGACGCGCTCATCGGCGTGAGCACCTGTCAGGACCGTGTACCACCACTCCTGAAGGACGAGTGGTTCAAAAGGATTCCCGTCCGCCATCGTTTCCGAATGGGAACCGTCAATGATCACTGTAATGTTGCCAGGGAAACGCCAAGTCCATTCCTCAAGATCAGTGTCAGTGATTGCTTTGCTCCAATCTGGTCCAAAGTGATCATCGTCATACGGGCTGAGGAAGTCGGCGCCTGAGTACCCCGAGAAATAGATGACTAGGTAGTCCTTCGCACTCCTGGCCATCTGAACATACCTATCGATGGCTCGCCTGATGTTCTCCTTCGTTGCCTGGCTGTTGATCAGAAGGGTACCCTCAGCGGCCAACACATTCCCCATGTACAGAGTGTCGTAGATCCTTTTTGCATCCTGATCGGGACCGGGGTACACCTCCCCGTTAGCATAGCGACTCACTCCGATCACCACATAGTAGCCCAAGCCCTCATATGATCCCTTAACCCAGGCATATTTGTCCCTGTCCACCCACACCCTCTCGGGGATGTGATCGCGGAGCGATTCTACGGTCAGGATCCAATATCCAGGGTCCAATCTGGAGAACACAAAATAACCCTCGCTGTTGGTTGTGGTGCGTCGCGTCTGTCCCGTGACCTCGTGTCTGATCTTGATTTCTGCACCCTTAAGGGGCACATAATCATCAGAAGCCATTGGAGTAGCAGTGAACACAACGTCCTCCTGCCCTGCCTCCAAGGCGGAGACTCTCTGTTTAACGTAGATGTAACCTTTAATGCCGTTTATCGGGCCACTAGAGACACTGCAGCCTGACAAGGCAGCGACCAGTACAAGCACAACAAAGTGCATCCAACTTCGTTTCATGCTCACCCTCCTTCCCTCTATCCATATTAGTCGCAACACGTTTTGGTTTTTTGGGCTTAGCCTTCCCGGGTCTTCACAGATTCTTCCTCGTTGTAATTCCTAGTATAGCCCTTCGCGTTAGATATCGGCATTTTTCTGTTGACATATATATCGAATGGTGATATATTTTATTCCGTCAGCCGATATAACTACTCCCGATACATCGTACCGAGATACATAGAAAGGGGTGATTCCATGGCCCCAGAAGAACAGGGTGCCCTCACAGAAGCAGTTTTCTTCATCCTCCTCGCCCTCCATCAGCCGCTGCATGGCTACGGCATCATGCAGCAGGTACAAGAGCTCACTCACAACAGAGTGATTTTAGGCCCGGGCACCCTCTACGGAGCCCTGGGCACACTGGTGGAGAAAGGGTGGATTGAGCCCGTGGCGGATGCGGAGAATTCCCGCCGCAAAGAGTATGTCATCACCGAACAGGGGAAGCGCATCTTCCGGCAGGAACTATCCCGGCTGGAAGAACTGGTGCGCCACGGAAGACTGGTTCAGAGGAGTGAAAACGATGCAGAAACGGGTCATTAAGCTGTTCACCAACTTCGAGCGGGAAGAAGAGTGGCTCAATGAGATGTCCGCGCAGGGCTGGCACTGCCGCGGATATGTCTTCGGTCGGTACCTTTTTGAGCGCGGTGAGCCAGGTGAGTACATCTACCGCATTCAGCTCTTGGAGTATCCAGCTGACCACGCCCAAAGCGCCGCTTACCTGGATTTCCTACAAGATGCAGGGGTAGAAGTTGTAGCTTCTTGTTTTCGCTGGGTCTACCTGCGCAAGAAGGCCGCCGAGGGCCCCTTCGAGCTCTTTTCCGACCTGGAATCCCGTGTCGCCCATTACAGAAGGATCGTGATGATGCTGCTTCCCCTGGCTCTCGCCAACGCAGTCTTCAGTCTGCGCATCTTCAGCGATGGGGGGGTAACCGGTTATCTCAACCTAATCGCGGCCGGAGCTCTGGCCATCCCCATCTCCAGGTACTACCAGAGAATCGCCCGATTGGAAAAGGAAAGGCTGATCAGGGAGNAAAGAGAAGCGACTATCGCTGTCTTCAGCAATAGTCGCTTTGCTTATGCGGTTTCAGTGAGCCTTAACTTCTGTCCAGATCCGATCGTAGATGCTCAGGGTCTGCCCGAGGTTCACGAACACTTCTGAGTTCTCCAGATCTTCTGGTTCTGGATAGATGCTGCGATCTTCACTTATCTCAGGAGGAAGCATGGAACGTGCCTCTCCGTTGGTCACGGCGTACCCGGTGTAGTCAGCATTGCGGAACGATATTTCGGGATCGAGCATGAAGTTGATGAAGGCCATGGCCCCTTCGGGATTCTTGGCATTGCTCGGTACCGCCATGACATCAAACCACAAGTTAGTGCCTTCTTTGGGGATAGCAAAGGCCAGATCCGGGTTTTGCATCCTGGCCACGGTGGCCTCTCCAGACCAGACCACGGCCAGAGCTGCTTCACCGGCGATCAT
>JGI24714J26587_10002463_pt1 | contig 12307 bp, 9 predicted proteins | sample BioPla4DNA2_FD_26587 | JGI IMG/M metagenome (IMG submission 26587)
CCTTGCGATCGTCGAGGCAACGTCGCTCCAGGTCGATGAAGCGGCGCTGACCGGGGAGTCGGCGCCGGTCGATAAGGCGCCGGGTGCGCTTCCTCCCGCAACCGACCTTGCTGCGCGGAGCAACATGGCTTTTGCCGGCACGACGGTCGTGAACGGGCGGGGGAAAGGGGTGGTCGTCGCCACCGGGATGACGACAGAGTTTGGAAAGATCGCCGGGCTCTCCCAGGCGGTCACGGCCGAGCCGACCCCGCTCTCCCGGCAGATGGNNNTCNTCGGCCGNNACATCGGGGTGATCGCCCTTGGCATCGCGGTGGTCGCGGTCGTCGTCGGGCTCCTGCAGCAGCGCGAACTCCTGGAGATGTTCCTCGTCGGGGTCTCGCTCGCGGTGGCGGTGATCCCGGAGGGGCTCCCGGCGGTCGTGACCCTGACGCTTGCCATCGGGATCAAGACCATGATGCAGAAGAACTGTCTCATCAGGCGGCTCCCGGCGTCAGAGACTCTCGGCGCGGTCTCGGTGATCTGCACCGACAAGACCGGAACCCTCACCAGGAACGAGATGACGGTTGTCCGGGTCAGGACTTCTGGCCTTGATCTGAGGGTGACCGGGACCGGTTACGTCCCCGAGGGCGAGTTCCTCCTCGACGGCCAGGCGGTCGACCCCCGGGATTTTCCCGGGCTCTGGCGGTTCCTCAGGACAGTGTTCCTCTGCAACCACGCGACCCTGGCCCGCGACAGCGACGGAGGGTGGCGGATCTTCGGGACCCCGACCGAAGGGGCGCTCGTGGTCGCGGCGGCGAAGGCCGGGCTCTCCCGGGACGAGCGGCCTGCGGCGGTGGGTGAGTTCTCGTTTGACTCAACCAGGAAGCGGATGACGATCATCTACCGCGAGGGGGAGGAGGAGGTCGCCTACGTGAAGGGGGCGCCTGAGGTGCTTCTTGCCCGGTCATCGCGGGTCTTCATGGACGATGGTTCGGTCGTGGCGCTTACCGACGACCTTCGCGAGACCATCATGGAGACGATCGAGGAGTACGCGGCAGGGGGTCTCCGGGTGCTCGGGGCAGCATACCGCCCGCTCACGGCCGATCTTCCCCGGAGGGCTGACGTGGTGGAGGAGGACCTGATCTTCCTCGGGTTTGCCGGGATCCTCGATCCCCCCCGTCCCGAGGCGGCAGAGGCGATCCGGGTCTGCCGGAGTGCCGGGATCGATGTCATCATGATCACCGGGGACAACCCCCTGACCGCCTGCGCCATCGCCGAGGTCCTCGGACTCTCAAGCGCCGGGGCGCTGACCGGGGCTGATCTCGAGGCGCTGAGCGACGACGAACTCGAGGACCGGCTCCAGACGACGAAGGTCCTCTCGCGGGTCACGGCCGAGCACAAACTCAGGGTAATCGATCTCCTCTCGCGGGAGGGGGCGGTCATCGCGATGACCGGCGATGGGGTGAACGACGCCCCGGCGCTGAAGAAGGCGAACGTCGGGATCGCGATGGGGATCAAGGGGACCGATGTTGCCAAGGAGTCAAGCGACATGATCCTCGTGGACGACAACTTTGCCAGCATCGTCGCCGGGATCGAGGAAGGCCGACGGGAGTACGATAACATCTCCCGGTTCACCCGCTACCTCCTCTCCTCAAACATCGGGGAGATCGTCGCGATCGTCGGCGGGCTGCTCCTGGGGCTGCCGCTGATCCTCATTCCGGTCCAGATCCTCTGGATCAACCTGATCACCGACGGCCTGACCGCGCTTGCGCTCGGGATCGAGCCTGCCGAGCAGGATGCCATGCAACGCCGTCCGCGGGACCCGGAAGAGCCGATCCTCACGTTGCCTGCGTTCCTGGTCATCCTGGGTCTTGGTGCCTGGATCGGATTGCTCACCCTTTACGCCTTCTCAGGGGACCACACCGTCGACCTCGACCGGGCGCGGACGATGGCGTTTACCGGGCTGATCGTCTTCGAACTCTACAACGTCCTGAACTTTCGGTCGTTTCGCTACCCGCTCCACCAGATCGGGTTCTTCTCAAACCCTGCCCTGCTCTACGCGATCGTCGGCAGCATCGCCCTCCAGGTGCTGGTGGTCTATGTCCCGATCCTGCAGGGCTTCTTCGGGACCACACCCCTGACCCTTGCCGACTGGGGACTTCTCGTCCTCCTCGGACTCCCGGTGCTGCTCGCAGGTGAGGCCTCCAAGGTTCTCCGGGGCGCTATCTTCCCGGCAGGGGACCATCAGGTGCGATGAAACCAAGTTCATCCTCACCGGGCAGGGTGTGCAGATCGGCATGATTATGGGACTGTCCCGCAGATAGGTATCCAGGTAATTCGTTCTTTTTGGAGAGACCTATGACCAGTAATCAGCCTCTCGGAGTATATCGCGCGGCCCGGCCCCCACGATGCCGCCGGGATGGGGGTGAGGTGGTGTGATCGGCCCGGAACTGATCGCCATCGCGGTCTTCCTCTTCACCTACGCCCTTATCATCGACGAGCGGATCCACCGTGCGGTGGCGGCGATGTTCGGTGCCTCGATCATCGTCCTCCTCCACGTTGTTCCCTGGGAGATGATCCCGGTCTACATCGACCTCGGGACGATCTTCCTCCTGATGGGGATGATGATCATCGTCAACACCGCCCGCGGGAGTGGCCTCTTTGAGTTCATCGCCATCAAGACTGCGAAGGTTGCGAACGGGAGCCCGGTCCGGGTGCTTCTGCTCTTCTCGATCGTGACCGCGGTGGTGAGCGCGTTCCTCGATAACGTCACCACAGTCCTGCTCCTCACGCCGATGCTCCTCTACATCGCAAAGGTGATGAAGATCACCCCGCTGCCCTTCCTCGTCGCCGAGATCTTTGCTTCGAACATCGGCGGGGCGGCGACCCTCANAAACATCATGATCGGGTCGGCTGCCGGGCTCTCGTTCACCGAGTTTCTGGTCAACCTGGGCCCCATCATGGTCATCGATCTGGTCGTCGTCATGGGGATGCTCTACTTCATCTACCGAAAGGATCTCCATGTCTCGCCTGATGAGCGGGAGGCGATCGAGAAGACGTTCGCTGACCTGAACGAATGGGAGGCGATCCGGGACCGGTCGCTCTTCAAGAAGTCGATCATCGTTATTGCGCTCGTCGTCGGGATGTTCTTCACCCATGACCTCCTCGGGCTGGAACCGGCGCTCGTTGCCCTGATCGGGGCGTCGATCCTCCTCTTCTGGAGCAGGCAGCCGCCCGAGGAGATCTTTGAGAAGATCGAGTGGCCTGCCCTCTTCTTCTTCGGCGGGCTCTTCGTCGTCGTCGGCGCTCTCGTCGAGACCGGCGTCATCGAGGCGCTTGCCGGGTTTGTGGTGAACAGTGTTCACTCGCAGGGCGAGGCGATGCTGATCATCGCCTGGTTCTCGGCGCTTGCCTCGGCGATCGTGGATAACATCCCGCTCACCGCCACCCTGATCCCGCTGATCCAGGATATGAGTGTGGCGATGGATGTCTACCCGCTCTGGTGGGCGCTCTCACTGGGGGCGTGTCTTGGCGGGAACGGGACCATCATCGGGGCCTCGGCGAACGTCGTGGTGGTCGGGATCGCCGCCCGGAACGGGCTTGATATCACGTTCGTGGACTTTATGAAGATCGGGATGCTCGTGCTCTTCGTCACGGTCGGGATCGGCACGGCTATTCTCTGGTTCAAGTTCTGCGCTTTCTAGAGCCCCGGGCCGCCTCAACCTCCTCGAGGCGGCCGACCAGCCAGCGGTAGGCGGTCGCGGCCGCATCCCTGGCTGAGGGGCTCGGGTCCTCGTTCTGCATCAGGTCGAGGTGGTCTTTTGCCCGTGGATCGGCGAGCGCCCCGAGGGAGAGGGCGGCCTGGGCCCGGACGAACTCGTCCTCGTCGTAGAGTGCCCTGATCAGCCCGTCGATCTCGCGGTCATCTCGCATCCTGTCGATATCGTCGAGTGTTGTCATGGGATCTGCCCGTGGTCATCGAAGGCGGTATATATGCTTTTTTCCGGGGTGGTTCCACCCGGTTGAACCTCCTGGTCCGGGGCAGGATCGAGACGAGTGATGACGGAGTGGGAAAAGAGTGGGGTGCCGGTGCGTGTGCCGCTGCCCGGGCCAGGTCTTGAGGTGCATCCCCTCCACGTCCTTCTTCTCTGCCACCTGAGCATGCGCAAGCGACGCGGCCCGCCTGACGTCTGCGTCAGGGTCGGCGAACTTCAAGCGTCTCAGGGGTTCCAGGGCCCGGTCGTCGCCGACGGCGCCGAGGGCTTCGGCGGCGGTCATCCTGATGATTTCGTCGGGGTCACCGAGGAGTCTGGTGAGCCTGTCGATGTCCCGCGGCCTCCGCAGGTGGTCGATATCCTTCTCTCGCATCCTGATCTTTCCTGCCTGGCTGGTTGCGGGGTGGTCGATTTGAGCGGGTGGCGCTGACCAGACGAGTGCTATTGCCCTGGGTGGTGTCACCCAGATCGCCCGTGCATTCTTCTTTGTGATGACCGGAGGGAGCGGTGCCTCTGGCAGCAGGCTCGACTCACTTGTCTGGCCGATCAGCAGAATATGGCTCTGCAGGTCTCCTTTAGTTCTGGATCTCGATGTCGCTCGCCAAAATATATAAAAAGATATATGGTGGGATACACTCGATTCTGAACCATGGAGATCAGACTAAACGCACTGACTCCCATCTGGACCGGGGGAGTCGGTGGTACCCCGGACCGACTCTACGAGAGCGGGATCATCGGGAGTCTGCGCTGGTGGTACGAGGCGGTTGTTCGGGGGGTAGGGGGATATGCCTGTGCACATTCCTGCGAGCTGAGTGCCAGGCAAAAGACCGGGGAAGAGCGCCGGGCGAACCTCTGTCCAGCCTGCTACCTCTTCGGCTGTGGGGGGTGGAAGAGGCGGTTTCGCCTGGTGGCATCCGCAGAAAAGATGGAGCGCTTCCAGCTGGCCACGCTGGATAAAACCCCGTTGGCCACGCGGAATAAGAGCAAGAAGGGAGTGAGAGGAGGCGGAAACCGCTGGTGGCTCAATGAGATCTTTCCTGAATCCGGAGGAGCCGACCTGCCCTCCGGGGAAGTGACGCTTTCTTTCAGGCATGTTGCAGATGCGGGAGTACGTGAACAGATTGTATCGTTGCTCTCAATAATGGCCCACATCGGGGCGATCGGCGCAAAGACCCAGTATGGTTTCGGCCAGTTTGAATGGGGAGATAAGCGCCCGCTGGAGGAATCGGTCAGGACGATCAGGGGGTTTGTGGAGGGAATGGGATTTATGAGTGCTCAAAACCAGAGAGACTGGTACTCCCTTGCCCAGTTCTGGTTCTACGAGCTGGATCTCCCCCCGGAGAACAAGCAGGTGAAGAGGTTTCGTAGTGCAAAGGTTCTCTATGGAGATTCGCTTCCAGAAAACTACCTCCCTGTCTCTTTTGATATTCGCTATAAACTCCCCGGCTCGTCTGCCGGCGGCCTGAGGTTAGCCTATTGCGAATCGCGGAAGGAACTGGCGAAGAGTGAAGCGGAGCGACAGACACAGATGATCTTTGGAACCGCGGCCAATGAGAAGGACCGGCGCGGGAGCCGGGTCTTTGTCAGTCACCTCTTCAAAAGAGATCCGCGCGATGAGAATTACCGGTTGCGTGTCTGGGGCTTCACCGACGAAGACGTCGGGAATGTGGTTGGAAAGGAACTTGAGAAGATGTTCAAACTGGATGAAACCCCCAGGATGATGACGGGGAGGGAGATCGTGGGGGGTAGGTTATGATCTATGACTATTACGCCAGCGAGGCGGCACAGGTTGCTGGACAGACTGATGAGGAACTCCTGAAATCAAAGGACCCGCACCTTATCTATCACTACCAGGCGGTCAATGACCGCTCAAAGGAGGGTTCCGGAGGCAGAAAGAATGCAGGCGAGCTCCGTGCCAAGTGGGTGCAAATGGTGCTGCAGGAGAGGGATCACCAAACGAGGTGGTCCGGCGGGGATCAGATCAAAATCCCGGTCTGCGACCTCGTCCTTCTGCCCCGGTATTCGTTCTTCCTTCAGTTTTCTTTCGTGCTGGCCCGCCCCTACATCTCCAGGGGTGAGCAGGAGTTTTACATCATCGACAACCCCATCCTCAGAGATAACATCCTCGACCTCCCTTATGTGGCGGCATCCTCGTGGAAGGGTAGCCTGCGTGCAGCGTTGCGGCAGATGGGGCATGGGGGAGAGGAAGAGACGATCCGACGGATCTTTGGCAATGAGCGTGGTGAGCAGACAGAGTTCTGTCGGGGAAGATTGCACTTCTACCCGACATTCTTTACCAGGACGTCTGTGGAGGTCATCAACCCCCATGACCGGGAGAGGCGGATCGGTGAGATGCCGATCTACTTTGAAGCGGTCCCCCTGGGCGAAAAAGGGATCTTCTCTCTCCTCTATGTCCCCTACGATCAGGTTGGAGGGGACCTGGTGGAGACCAGTCAGCAGGTTGCCAACGACCTGGTGCTGATCGCCGAAGGGCTTCGTGAGATGCTCACCGTCTATGGGTTCGGAGCGAGGACGTCGAGCGGGTACGGGAGTGTGGAGCCGGAATCCTGCAAGGGCAACATCAGCATGAGAGCAGAGGCTGATATGGGCGGACAGGAGGGGCCTCTCCCTGTGAGGCCTGAAGAGCGGTTCCTGAAGTACCTGAACCCGGACGGTACCCCGAAGGAGGTATTCAGGGGAGATGGAGAGGGTGGATTGCTCAAGAACGCTGAGTATAAGGAACGGGGGGATCGGCTCGGCGGCGGGAGCCTGAGAGAGTTCAAGAAATTCAGGTGGTGGCTTCTGGAGCACGGTCCGGGGTGGCAGGCGCACTGTGCAGGGGGTGGTGCGGAGGCGAGATGCCCGACCTGGGAGTTTACCGGTCTTGACGACCTTGTGGCGAAAGCAGAAGAGATCGCGTCTCAACTGCACAGGGAGGGGAAAGAATGAGAGATCTGCAGGTGCTCGTAGAGAATAAGGACGCCCTCCTCCTGGCAGAGATGGGCGCCTGGCTGCATGATATGCGGAAATGCAGTGATGAGTTCATAGCTACTAAGGTAGGTACGGGTCAAAATAAGAGTTCTCAGAATGGGTCTAAAGACAAAACCGATTTCCTGAAATTACTGGGAGGTTATGCCAAAGAAACCATTCCACTCCAGGAGGAGGTTTCACTACAGGAACTCATAGAGAGAGGCAGACCGAAGAACGTAAAAAAAGAACAGGAACCATACCTGATCCGGTATCTTGGTCGTTGCCATGCCGCCGCACATATCGAAAAAGAGGCTGAAGTACATAAAAAACAGAAAGGAAATGAAAAAAAGGAAGAAAATAATAAAAAAGAAGCAAAGGATGCCCGGATATCTACTCCGTTTGGCTATGAGGGTGACCCTTTACGCGGTCTAACCAGCAAACTTAAGGATCTCCCATTTGAAAAATTAGAACGCCGAAAGGAGTTCTTAATCCCCTTAAAAGATACCTTCAAGACTACACTCGGTGACACCCGGAGACCGATCAACGAGGTGGACCTCTGGAGCTGGTCGAGTATCGTTGCCGCCCTCTATAAAGCTGCACTGGCAGGAGCACTCCTGGGTCATAAACCAGCCCCAGAAGATCTGCGATGGCGCCTTCTTGCCGTACGTCTTGACACCGCCCGGGTTCTTGGCAGCGCGGATAAAATACCTGTGCTGCTGGCGAGAAAGGAGTGGATCAGCAAAGGACTCGATGCGGTCCAGACCCTCCTTGAGGAGACCTACCCCATCGGGAACGAGGTCTACCGGGACGAGAACGGGAGCATCTTTGTGATCCCCGACCTGGAGGGGCTCCTGGAGATCAAGGATTCTGCGAGAGGGAAATACCTGAACGAGTTGATCTCTGAGGCACTCGACTATGACGGGGAGATCACCGTCTCGCCTGTAGTCTCGGAACATTGGTGGGCACAAAGTCCGGATCGGAATCCAGCTGACGATGAAGTCCCTCCGATTGGCGACCTGCTTAAGAACGATCTCTATTCGCCTCCCGACATCAAAAGGGTGCAAGAGTGGTGGAATTCCCGGAATCATAGACCACAGGTCTGCACCGTCTCATGGCTGCGACCTGAAGAGAGACGATCCGGGCACGCCCGGGTATCCAGGTATTGGGCGGAGAAGATCGGGGGGCGGGCAGAGGAGTGGCTGAACAGACGAGATACAACGATCTGGATAGATGAGGTGGCAGACCGGAACGGCAGGATATGCCTCATCGCAGGAAGGTTTGACCTCTCTGACTGGCTCGCTCCCGACGGGCATATCCGGTCGCTTGTGGTGGATCACAACCTCGCGGAGGTCACAAAGACCCCCTCCTTCGCCCGGCTCAGGAGGATCTGGGAGACAACGCGGACGTTCTGGGAGGAGGTCGAGGCGGATTTCCTCAGACCGATCAGCGTAACAGAACCTCGCGTGGTGTTCTCGGGGGTCTTTACATCCAAAAATGGCAAGAATCTGGAGGATTCACGGGCCTATGAAGCAGTAGCGGGGAGGACATCCTTCAGCGTCTTCTACTCGTCCGGGAAATTCTTTATCATCGAAAATCTGGCATGGCTTGCAAGAAAAATCACCCGGGAAGAGGAAGGCGATCCCCGGGAGCTGATCCGGGAGTTCCTTAACGATAAGAACGTGACGATCCGGGAGCCTGATGGGGGAGGCAGGGAGATCGGCGAACTGAGGGTAGGGCAGATCGCAGATGATGAGAAGTCTTACCCTGCGGTGATACCGATCGTCTCCGACCCCAGCACGTTCATGGCGATCGTCCCTGCAGATTGTGCGGTAGAGATCGCTGGGAGGGTGAAGAAGAAGTATGAGACCGAGATGGGAAAGGTCAGGAGCAAACTCCCCCTCACCCTGGGTCTGGTCTTTGCCGGATCCCGTACCCCGCTTGCGGCGCTGATGGACGCCGGGCGGAGGATGCTTGACCGGAAGGTGCGTAAGGACTGCTGGGCCCTGGCCGACGATGTCAATTTATATGGCAACAACTACCTCCTCAGGTTCACCAACGGTGTGACGTGGCAGGTTCCCGGGAAGATGGGGGATAACACGACCGATGATGACTGGTATCTCCACCTCTATGTTTTGGGAGAGCCACCAGAGAACACCCATGGGTTTCAACACCCAACAAAACCCTGTGTCTGGCTGGTCCATGCCCGTGACCTCAAGAAAGGAACCAGCGTTGTTGTCTTCCCCTCAACCTTTGACTTTGAGTTTCTTGATGTCTCCTCCCGGCGATGGGAGGTAGACTATGATGGGCAGGGGCGGCGTCGGCAGAAGATGAAATCGACCCGGCCCTATCTCCTGGAGGAACTCGACAAGTTCGAGACTATCTGGGAGTCTCTTGCAGGGTCTCTGACATCTTCCCAGATCTGGAAGGTGGTCAGGGCTATCGAGACGAAGCGGCTCGAGTGGCCCGAGGGAAAGGAGGATGAGACCCTGCAAGGGTTCATCCATGACGTTCTTAGAAACGCACACTGGCGAGGTGGGGCGCACGATGGCGAGCACCCCATGCCTGAAGAGGTTGCCACGCTTGTTGAAGAGGCTGCCGTGAGCGGGATGCTGCGCGATGTGACTGAACTGTATATGCAGATTTTGAAAGAAAAACCCAAACCCATGGAGAAGCGAGTATGATTGATATCAGACATCTTGTGATGATGACCCTCGACCCGGTGCACATCGGGTTAGGGGGGTACAGCCTGGGTCGCGTGGACAACGCGATCGTCAGGGAACCAGGGACGAACCTCCCGAAGATCCCGGGAACGAGCCTGATCGGGGCAGCGCGGAATTATGCGGCGATGCGGTATGGGAAGCCCTCTGCTGCGGGCTTGCACAAAGAGTTCAAAGGAGGCGTTGAACAGTGTCCGATCATCTACACCTTCGGAACCGCCTCCGAGAGCGGCGGGGGCAGGGCCGGCACGGTCAGTATCAGCGATGCACAACTCCTGTTCTTCCCGGTCTCCTCGAGCGCGGGTCCGGTGTGGGTCAGCACCCGCAGAACCCTGGAAGCGGCAGGGTTCAATGTGGAGGAGGACGATAAGAATTCGACTAAGAATCCGACCACCCTGAAGTTGGAGAAGAATGGGGAGAAGAACGGGAAGAAGAAGAACAGGAAGAAGAATGCTATAAACCTTGGATGGCTGATGGTGCCGGTGAAGCAGGGTCTGCGGATCACCCCTCCTCCTGGAATGGAGCAGGCGTGGAGCGAGATCAACGAGCGTATCGTGATGATCTCCCCGAACCTCTTCTCTGAGGTTGTCAACAGCAACCTGGAGGTCAGGACTTCGGTTGCGATCGATCCGGAGACTGGAACGGCGGAAGATGGAGCACTGTTCACTTATGAGGCGATACCGCGAGCCACCTGGCTCTGGTGCGACCTGATTGAGAATGACTACATCCAGGAATTCCCGCGGACTGAACATCAGTTTGATGCTAACCTGAAGAAGGAGAATGGCGGGGAACCCCTGGGGGAGACCTGGAACCGGCCTCTGCATGTTGCAAGGGCAGGGCTTGCGCTTATGAAGTACCTCGGTGTCGGCGGCATGAGCACCCGCGGTTTTGGCAGGGTGGATGTCATCTGCGGCCTGGAGGATGAGCCAGATGCGGCATCTTGATTTCGAGGCCGCAAAAGCGGGTCAGGCGATCACCAGAGCGGCAAAGAAGACGGGGGTCTCCGGTGCCAAGGCGGAGAATCTCCTGATGAAGGCGTTGGGGGTGCTCCAGAAGAACGGCCCGTATGCCTGCATCCTCTACCTCTCCTCACAGGCAAAAGAGGAGAAGATGGCGGAGATCATTTATAGTAAGCTTCTTAACCTTGCGGAAATGATGACCGGTCACCGGCCGAAGGGGTCCTCCGGGTGCGAGTATATCTCCGATCACGTCTGCACCGACCTTGAAGCCCTGCTCCTGGTGAAACGGTTCTGGGAGCAGACTCTTATTTACGCCCGGTACGGGGCAAAGGCGATGGAGGACGGCTGATGTCCTCCTGGATCCCCTATCGTGTTCTCCTTCGTCTCCTCTCTCCGATGCACATCGGCTGGAGGAGGACCGGAAACCTCCAGCAGACGCGAGGATATGTCCCGGGACGGGCTATCTGGGGTGCACTTACCGCCACGCTCACCCGGATGGGGAGAGGGAACGACTACGAAGCGGTCGGGAATGCCGTGGAACAGGACCTGCGCTACACGTACTTTTATCCTACCACCCGGAGGGATGAGGTCACCCTCTGGCCCTGGGATCCGGGGTTTGCATGGAGATACATGGGCAGCTACGCGAGCACTGCCCTCTCTGGAACGGTGGCGGAGGAGGGATCGCTTCATGAGACTGAGTGTCTCTCCCCGGTCACGCGGGAGGGGAAGGATGTTTTCTTACTCGGCTATATCCTCGAGAAGGAGGGGTGCAGGTTGTCATGGAAGGAGGCACTTGCAGAGGTGCAGTTTGGGGGCGAGCGGGGCTATGGTTGGGGGCGGGTTACCCCATCTGAGATTGAGCCATCTGAGATTGAGGAGAGTGAGCGGTGTTTTGGGTATGCCATAGAAGAGGCACACGGCACCCCTGCGATCAGAGTTCCCGAGAGGAAATCGGTCCTTGCACACTGCATCGCCGATGCGAGATTCATCCTGAAAGGGGAGGTTGAACCTCTGATCGGACGTGAGACCACCCGTCAGGCGGGGTTTGGGGGCAGGGTCTCCAGCGCCACCGTCTGCTGGACACCTGGAAGCACCGTGAAGGGGGAGACAGTATTTACTATCTGCGGCAAGGGAGTTCTGGAGAAGGTGATGTCTATCCAGTGAACCGGGACCGGTTCTTATCGCGGATATCTATTTGAGCACATCCCAAAAGTCTCTGGCGATCGAAGACCCCGGTGGGTCAGCGCACATCCGCGCACCGGAACGACGATCTGACGCATACTCGACGCAGAACCGGAACCGAGGCCCATTTTCGGGCTTCAAGCCTTGGAGGAGGGACCGGGGAGGGGATGGCCCCCTCCCGACAGAAGAGTTCTGGGACAACCTCTTCCATACAACTTTGCGGGTATTTAGACTGACCCAGATGTGGTCGTCGTTACGGTCGCTGTTTTCAGTTGAGATGACCTGGAGTTTCCGAATCATCGGGCGATTGTGCGGGCCGAATGGGTGGAGCGGAAAGTCCTGCGGGGCGTCGTGGATCATTATAAAGCGAATACGTTATTGGGGATCCACGACATAGGGGTATAGTGTGGTGCTCTTGGGTTCCTTCGGTGGTCGAAAGGGGCAAAAATGGGCGCTGTTTGAATTGGACTAATGTAGGATTGAAATACAACAGTACCCGGTCCCC
>JGI24714J26587_10002467_pt1 | contig 12297 bp, 9 predicted proteins | sample BioPla4DNA2_FD_26587 | JGI IMG/M metagenome (IMG submission 26587)
TAATTGAAAACGGAGAATCTCCAATAGATATTCAAAGTATATTAGATGGCGTTCTTCCTCAAATGATACCACTAGCAATGACATTATTGTTATTCTTCTTAATTAAGAAAAAACAATGGACACCTGTTAAATGTATATTATTACTACTTATAATAGGTATTGTTGGTGGAGTATTTAACATTTGGGCATAATAAAGAAAATGTTATCCATAAATTAATTTTGTAGTATTAGCATAAATAATTCCAACCTTAATAAAATATAAAAAGGCAGCTTGATTTTATACAAGCTGCCTTTTTATTAATTAAATAATTCTTCTACATTATCAGGAATAATATTTCCAGCTAGCTTATAAGCCAATAATACTGACCCATCCCATGGCTCTAACTGTGGTTCTTGAAGTTTACATTTTAAATTAGATTTATTTATTAAATCCTTTAAGGGCTTCAATATTAAATCTCCTGCTTTAAATACTCCTCCAGTATAAGATACTATAAAATTATCCTTTAAATCTAACTTCTTAGCTAAAACACTTAAATGAGCAAATATTTCACNAGCTGCTTCATTAAATATTTTCCTAGAAGCGGCGCATCCCTTATTAGCAGCTTCAGCGCATATCATTGAAAATTTAGCAATTTCAGTTCTATTAAATTTAAGTCTATTAAATACTATATCAACAATTTCATATTGATAAGAAATTTTATATTTTTCTTCTAATATATCTAATAATATTGTTTTTTCAGATCTTCCATCCTTTTGCTTAGTATATTCATTTATAGTTTTTAATCCTATCCAATAGGCACTTGCATCATCACCAATTCCTGGGCCAAAACCACCACATCTTGCTATTTTTCCTTCTTCATTCATTCCAAAGGCTATACTTCCTGTTCCTGCAACAATATTTATTCCTGGACTACAAGCTGTTCCTGCTGCCCAGCCATTTACTGCATCATTTTCAATCTTATAAGGCATATCTAAAAGTTCCTTAAATGTTTTATCAATTTGTTTCTTATCTTCTAAACTTTCTCCATAACCAGGTACTCCTGCAAAAGTAAAGGCAATATCCTTTGCTTTTATATTTAAAGTAGAAAATATTTTTTCAAGGTTTTCAGTTATTTCTTTTTTTATTCCTTCCACTCCTACTTGGTGAATATGAATTGTTCCACCTTCTAATTCCAATAGCTTCTTTAAATTATCATCAACTACAGTGTACTTTGTCTTAGTTCCTCCACCATCAATACCTAAGTAATACATACAACCTCTCCTTCATTAAATAGTTTTTACATAACTTATGTAATCAATATCATTATATAACTTTTTCACTACATTTTATATAATCTAAACAAAAAAATAAGGGCTTACGCCCCTACTCCAAACTAAGTTAATCCCTCCTAACTACTAACTNCNCACTCCTAACTGAGTTAATCACTCCACACTACACGCTCCACACTCCTAACTGATTCTACACTTCTATCTTATTTTCTCTAGCATAATAGAAAAGATATTGTTGAGCCATTCCTGAGAATTTTCCAAACTTATCTCTTGCAAAGATTCTCATTTTATTTAAAGATACATCTGGTGCAACATAAAAATGTATCATAGCTCTCTTTACCCAAACATCAACTGGAAAGGCTGATTTTTTCTTCATAGAAAACAACATTATACAGTCCGCTACCTTGGNTCCAACCCCCATAAACTTTTGTAGGGCAATATGACATTCATCATCATTTAGATTCTTTATGTATTCTAAGTCATAATCTAATATTTCAGGTCTTTCATCATAATTTTCTTTATTTGCTTCATAATCCTTCTTTACTTCTAAGGCTTCATTTACCTTTTTAATAGTATCTACAATATATTTACTTCTAAAGGAAGCACCTGTTTCTTGAATTTCTTCTAAAGTGGCTGAACTTATTTGTTCTGGGGTTGGGAAAGTATAATATTCATTACCTTTATATACTATCTTATCTCCCCACTTTTCGCATATTTTCTTTACTGTTTTCTTAATTGAAGGAATACTATTTCTAGCAGATATTATAAAACTTATTAGCATTTCAAAAGGATCTTGATTTAATATTCTTATACCATATCCGTATTTTATGCTTTCTCTAAGAATTTCATCTTTAGAAAGATTATCTTTTATTTCATCATAATTTGTTTCTAAGTCAAAATAATGTAACCATATATTATTAAAGTCTTCTTCATTAGTATTATGTATTGTTACTTCATTTCCCTTTTGAGTTATTTCTATTACTCTTCCAAAGGCAACTACTATATAATCAGTATCACTTATTTTGTCCCATCTAAAACATTGGCCACATTCTAATATTTGCTTAATATCAAAGTTTTTTACCTCTTCTAAAATAGCTTTGTCTTCTATAAATTTAACACTTTTAAAATCCATATTTATAACCTGCCTTACCTTTCTCACTTATCAATTAAAATAAATTTATACTATTAGTTTATAATGATAAAACACTCTAAGTAGTTAATTGATTTTATCTATAATTTATTTTAAATAAACTTTTAAATATTAATTCTACTAATAATTATTCTTATTTAATACTTTACTGCTAGTTTTTATAATTTGTCAAGTTATTAAAATCCTTCTATTTATATATAATTCCAAATAGCCTTCTTAAAAATACTTATAATTTTTTGCTCTTTTTACTCTTGATATAACTATTTTTACAAATACAATTATTATTAAGTATATTTTTTATTTCTTTTCCTTATATATAAAATATTATTTTAGGAAGTGATTAGATGTTAGATTTTTTCATAGGATTAACTTGTTCATTTTTAATATCCTTTATAGCTTATAAAAACTCTTCTCTTAGCAAAAGTGGATTAATAGCTGCTATAATTCTTGGAACTGGAATATACTTCTTTGGAGGATTATTCTTTTCTATCATAATGATTGCCTTCTTTGTTTCCTCTAGCCTATTATCAAAGTTTAAAAAGATAAACAAAGATAAATTAGAAAAGATAAATGAAAAGGGTGAAAATCGTGACTTTATGCAGGTAATTGCAAATGGCGGAGTTGGACTTATCGTGGCAATTATATATTATTTTAATCAAAGTTCTATATATTTATTAGCCTATGGAGTATCCTTTGCCGTTTCTACAGCGGACACCTGGGCTTCAGAAATTGGAGTGTTAAGCAAAAGAAAGCCTATAAATATATTAACCCTAAAACCCTTAGAAACAGGAATGTCTGGTGGAATTAGTCTTTTAGGAACAAGCTTTGCCCTATTAGGCTCTTCCTTCATTGCTTCAATACATTTTATATTAAATATATTTATTTATAAGGATCTTAAAGAAGGCTTGATCTATTCCAGCTACTGTTTCTTATTAGGATTTTTTGGGGCAATAATAGATAGTTTGCTGGGAGCATCCCTTCAAGCTCAATATTATTGTGATGAATTAGATACTATAACAGAGAAAAGAGTTTATAAAGGAAAAACTAATAAACTTATTAAAGGAATATCCTTTATCAATAATGATATAGTAAATTTAAGCAGCAATATAATTTCAAGCCTGTTTACATTTCTTATAATCTAAAAAATAACTGTCCTACTAATATATTTAGCAGGACAGCTCTATTTTAAATATATCATTCAGCTTNTCAGTGGACNGAAAAAATNCATAAATTCTGCACTTTATATTTGAATTGTGAATTTCACACAATTTTTGTGTGCTGTATTAGTTTTCTTGATCGTGTAATAAGTATATTAATGTTAATAAACTTTCTGATAAATGTACGTTTTCTACCATTACGTCTTCTGGAATTACTAAATCAACAGGAGCAAAATTCCATATTCCCTTTACTCCACCTTTTACTAGTTTATCACAAACAGCTTGCGCATTATTTCTTGGAACACATATTATTCCCATATCAATATTATTTTCAGCCAAGAAACTATCTAGATAATCAATATCNTTTATTTCTACATCTCTTATTTTTATTCCTATTAACTTAGGATTAGCATCAAAAATAGCCGCAATATTTAAGCCATTTTCATTAAATCTATAATTGGCTATTGCCTGACCTATATTACCTGCTCCAATTAAGACAGCAGTATATTCTCTATCTAATCCTAAAATTAGGCCTATTTGATTATACAAATCTTTAACATTATATCCATAACCTTGTTGACCAAAGTCACCAAAATTATTTAAATCTTGACGTATTTGCGAAGCTGTAAAACCTATCTTTTCTCCTAATTCTTTTGATGATATTCTTTCCACATCATTTTTAAGTAATTCTTTTAGATATCTATAATATTTAGGAAGTCTTTTTATTACAGCCATTGATATATTTTTCTTTTTATCCATATTCTCTACTCTCCTATTTATTATTCGCTATTATATTTTATTTTATCACTTTTCTTGCTTTTTTAAAACGCTTATATTAATACACTTTAAATTTTACTTATCTTTTCATTATTATATCTATAATATATTTTTCAATAAATATCTAATATTTATTAAATTTAATTAATTAAATATAAAAAATAAGACTTACATATAACTTAGCAGTTAGTTATAAATAAGTCTTTAAATCCGCACAAAGCTTTATAAAACTCTGTAATTAATATAAAGTATCGTATGCTTCCCTATGCCTGAAATTTTCAACCTCATTTATTATATTTAATTCGTAGAAATTTGTCAATAAGGGTAAATATATTTCCAGCTATTTATTTAAATAACTTTATCTTTCCAGATCTATTTAAGTTAATCAGTACAGTCATTGTTATTGGTAAAACAAAAATTCCTATAAAACCAAATAAATTTATTCCTAGATAGATACATATAAGCATAATAATTGGATGCAGCCCTACTTCTTTTCCCACTATCTTTGGTTCAATTATATTTCTTATTACTGTTATAAGAATATACATTAAGAATATTCCAATTCCTAAGAAAATTTCTCCTTTTATTAATTCAATAATTGCCCAAGGTATAAGAATTCCACCTGCACCAAGAATAGGAAGTATATCAAATATTGCAATAATAAAAGCTATTGTTGCTGCTTTTTCTACTCTTAATAACATTAATCCCACAAATAATTCGAAGAAAGTTATGGTAATTATAATAGAATAAGATTTTATAAACTTTAATATAGTTTTACCCAAACCTTCTTTAGCTTGAAATAATATATTTGCTGTTTTTTCAGGTAACTGCTTTTCAATAAATCCTGTTATTACCTTATAATCCAATGCAAAAAAGTAAGATGAAATAATTGAAAATAATACTATAATAAAAAATCCTGGAACTGCTGAAACTGCTGATGAAATTACTTTAACAATTGTAGTAGATAAATTAGAAATTAAGCTTCCTAGTGAATTTACTAAAGATAAAAGAATATCTGTAATAGTCTTTACTAATTCTGGATCTAACTTTGAAATTAAATTTTCTATATTATAGGTTATTTCATAAACTGCAGGTTCCACCTTTGTCATATATAAACTAGGTAATGCTAAAAATAAATCTTTAATAGACATTGACAACTTTATAATTAATAAAGTAATTAAAGCGCCAACTATTAAATAAAATAAGGTAACAAGAATTCCTGCAGTTAGTTTTCTACTAATTTTATATTTGTCTGATACCAGTGTTATTACTGGTTTAAGTATAAAGGCTACGGAAAATCCAATAACAAAAGGCATAAGCCATGGAATTGCATATTTAAAAATACCATATACTATTGATACTAATGCTATTATATATATTACATTGATAATAAAATTCTTCTTTTTCTCAATACTCATCTTTACAACTCCTTTACTTAATTTAATTATACAATATAAGAAATCTTTTTTAAATAAAAATAAGGTCGCTAAATTTCAAATTTTTAGCAACCCTATTTTCAGCAAATGTTAATCAAACATATTAAAGATAATCTTCAAATTCTGGTCTTTCATTTAGTTCGTTTAAGAGATGTTTTATTTCTTGATCTTTATTCTTATCCATTATTAATATAACATCTCCTGAATCTACTACAACTAAATCCTTTATCCCAAGACCTATAATTAAATTCCTATTTCCAAATATAGAACAATTTTCACTATCCTGTAAATATACCTTACTGCTCACTTTATTATTTCCAATTTCCTCCATATACCTGCTTAATGCTGAAAAACTTCCAATGTCATCCCAAATAAAATCGCTTTTTATAACAAAACCCTTTCTTGTTTTTTGCATAATTCCAAAATCTATAGATATTCCATCTATTCTTGAATACTGTTCCTCTATAACAGACTCTTCATTTTCTTCACCAACACTTTTATAAATTTCCATTAGAGCTTTATAAAGATCCGGCAAATACTTTTCTATTTCTCTTAAAATAACATCTGCTCTAAAAACAAACATTCCTGAATTCCATAAATAAGTTCCCTTTAAGATAAAATCCTTTGCCACTTCAACATTAGGCTTTTCGGTAAATCTGGTAACCTTAAAAGTTGGTATAGTCGATGATTGGATTCTTGGTCCCATTTCAATATAGCCATAACCTGTTTCTGCTCTCGTTGGAGTAATTCCAAGGGTTACTATTCCCCTTCTTTTATTGGCTATTTCTACTGCTTGATTTAAGGTTTCCAAATATACCTTTTCACGCTCTATATGATGATCTGATGGCAAAACGACCATTACTGCATCCTTGTCTTTTTTTAATAATTTAACAGCTGATAATCCAATACAGGTGGCTGTTTCTTTGTTTTGTGGTTCAGAAAAAATATTATTAGGATCTATATTTTCTAATTCACTTTTTATTTTTTCTTTATATTCTTTATTAGTAACAACATAAATATTTTCTTTATTGATTAAAGGAATTATCCTATCTACTGTATTTTGAAGAAAGCTTTTATTATTTATAATTTTTAAAAACTGTTTCGGATTGTTTGATCTTGATAAGGGATAAAGTCTAGTTCCTTTTCCCCCTGCTAGTATCAGCCCGTATATCAATAACTTTCAACTCCACGTAGTACTTATGTATTATAATATGCTTTCCATTTTTAATTTGTGATTTGCTAAAATATGATAAAAATTTTTATTTTTATGCTTGACAATTTTTTCTTATATCTTTATTATTAATACTGTAATTAAAATTTAATAACTTCTAAGTTAAAAGGGAGTAGTAAAAAATATAGCATCAACATACGCGGCTAAGGCCTGGTGTTATATACCTTAATGGTTACGAGACTTTTAATACAGTTTTTATTTCTTAAAAATTGTATTAAGGGTCTCTTTTTTATTTCTCTAGACCCACAAGTTATTAATGAAATTATAATTTTATATTTAGTTTGGAGGATTTTATATGAAGAAGTACTTTTCTAAAAGCTATGAGGAGACGTTGAAAGAATTTAACGTTTCAAAATCTGGTCTTAGTGAAAAGCAAGCAAAAGAAAATTTGGACAAGTATGGCTATAATGAACTTACCCAAAAGGAAAAAGCTACTGTTTGGGAAGTATTCTTTAGTCAATTTAAAGACTTACTTGTAATAATCCTAATTATTGCAGCTTTAATATCAATGCTAACTGGAGATGCAGAAAGCACTTTAGTTATTATCGCAGTTATTACTTTAAATGCAGTTTTAGGAACTGTACAACACTTTAAGGCTGAACAATCTTTAGATAGTTTAAAAGCTTTATCTTCCCCAACAGCTAAAGTTATTAGAGATGGAAAAAAGGTTGAAATTCCTTCTAAAGAAGTAGTTCCAGGAGATATTTTATTACTTGAAGCAGGAGATATGGTTGCAGCTGATGGTAGAATCATTGAAAACTTCTCCCTTCAAGTTAATGAAAGTTCCTTAACTGGTGAATCTGAAAGTGTTAATAAATTTGCTGAAGTAATTGAAAGTGAGGAAGTTGCTTTAGGTGATCAAAAAAACATGGTATTCTCAGGTTCCTTAGTTACTTATGGTAGAGCTTTAGTAGTTGTTACTTCTACAGGAATGAGTACTGAGATAGGTAAAATTGCTAACCTAATGGAAGAAACTCAAGAAAAAGCAACACCACTACAAGTCAGCTTAGATGACTTTAGTAAAAAATTAGCTATTGGTATTTTAGGAGTTTGTGTTATTGTATTCTTCCTAAGTCTTAGAACTAATAACATGCTAGATTCTCTTATGTTTGCTGTTGCTTTAGCTGTTGCTGCTATTCCTGAAGCCCTTAGCTCAATAGTTACAATTGTACTAGCTATTGGAACTCAAAAAATGGCCAAGGAAAATGCTATTGTTAAAAAACTAAGAGCAGTTGAAGGTTTAGGATCAGTATCTGTTATATGTTCTGATAAGACTGGAACCCTTACTCAAAATAAGATGACAGTAAAAAAAGTCTTTGTTAATAATAGATTTATTGATGGCGAAGAATTAAATATAGAAGATCCTGTTGAAAAGTATTTGCTAAAGAGTTCAATCCTATGTAATGACTCTACATGTAAAGAAGGAAAAGAGATTGGAGACCCAACTGAAGTTGCTTTTGTTAACTTAGGTCAAAAATTTTCACTATGTGAATTAGAGCTTAGAAAGGCTTATGAAAGATTATCGGAAGTTCCATTTGACTCTGATAGAAAGCTTATGAGTACTCTTCACTTCTTTGATAACAAATATATAATGTTCACAAAAGGTGCATTGGATGTTATTTTAGATAGAACTAAATTCATAAAAACTCCTGATGGTGTTAGAAACATAAGTTATGAGGATAAACAAAACATATTAAATGCCAATAGAGAATTATCTGAAAATGGCTTAAGAGTTTTAGCTTTTGCTTACAGAGAATTCCCTGAAAATAAAAATATAAGCATAGAAGACGAAGAAAACTTTACTTTTATAGGGCTTATATCAATGATTGACCCACCAAGAAAAGAATCTGCAGCTGCTGTTGCAGACTGTATATCTGCTGGTATTAAACCAGTTATGATTACTGGAGACCATAAGATTACCGCGTCAGCTATTGCTAAACAAATTGGTATTTTAAGAGATGGAGATAGAGCTATTGAAGGTATAGAATTAGATAAGATGTCTGATGAAGAATTAAGAAACAATGTAGAAAATATATCTGTTTATGCTAGAGTTTCTCCAGAACATAAGATTAGAATAGTTAGAGCATGGCAAGATAAAAATCAAATCGTTGCTATGACAGGGGATGGAGTTAATGACGCTCCTGCTTTAAAGCAAGCTGATATAGGTATTGCAATGGGCATAACTGGTACAGAAGTTTCAAAAGATGCTGCTTCAGTTATATTAACTGATGATAACTTTGCTACAATAGTTAAGTCTGTTGCTAACGGAAGAAATATTTACAGAAATATTAAGAACTCAATTAAGTTCTTATTATCTGGTAATGCATCAGGTATTCTTTCAGTACTTTATACTTCACTTTTAGCATTACCAATGCCATTTAAGGCAGTTCACTTACTATTTATTAACCTACTAACAGATAGTTTACCTGCTATTGCTATTGGTATGGAACCAGCTCAAGGAGATTTATTAAAAGAAAAACCTAGATCTAGAGATGCTGGAATTTTAGATAAGAAATTTGTTTTAGAATTAGCTTTTGAAGGTTTAATTATTGCAATATTTACAATGTTAGCTTTCTATAAGGGGCTTGGCAGTGATAATAATGCTGCAGTTGCTTCATCTATGGCTTTTGCTACATTATGTTTAGCTAGATTATTCCACGGCTTTAACTGTAGAGGAAATAAATCAGTGTTTTCATTAGGCTTATTTGGAAATAAATTTAGCTGGTTAGCATTTATTGCAGGATTAATTTTCTTAAACTCAGTTTTATTTATACCAGCTTTAAGAAACTTATTTGAAGTTGCAGTATTAACAGGAAAGCAAATTGGATATATTTATTTATACGCATTCCTTCCAACTGTAATAATTCAAATTGCTAAAGTAATTATAGATTTTACAACAGATAAAAAGGAAAAAGCTGCAGAATCAAATTCTTCTGAAAATGTAGAAAAAGCAGCGTAGTACAATTTTAAGTTTTCAGATTTTAGTTTTCAACTTTCANTGANCTGAAAATCTAAAAATTGTATGGATTTAATTAATATTATCGCTTAATTAAANAATATAGAAAAGGTAGTTTGTTTTAGACAAGCTACCTTTATTATTTAATTTTAATTCCTANATATATAAATTCTTTCATATTATGATATAAAAATTTTTTTAAAATTTATTTTTAATAAAAGTGATTTTTACTCTTTCTTTCTTATTAATAATCTATACACATAACAACTTTATTGGAAAATATAAGTTGTTAGTCACTATTTTTTGTTATTCCTTCTACTTTATACTTCAATTGCTAGTCATCTCATATTGGGCAGCCCCCCTATCTGTGTTATTATAAGTTCATCGGATGAAACAAAAAATTTCTGAGGAGGAATTAACATATGATTAAATTAAAATTAATGTCACTTTTATTATCAGGATGTCTAACAACAGGTATTGGAGCAGGAACTTTACCTTCATGCCTTAATAATATAAAAATAACAGATCAAATAAAGATTATTGAACAAATTTGCAATACATCAAAAGATAATTCAAATGTAATTATTGAAGATGAAAATAAACAACCAGAGGAAAATACAGCCGAAAACAACACTGGCAGCAATTCTAATGAAAATACAAACAAAGAAGATAATAATTCTAAGGAAGACAATGGGACAAGCAATGAGGCTCCTATAAAAGAAGAAGATAAAAAAGAAGATACTGCTAAAGAAGAAACACCAGCAGCTCCTGAAGAAACAAATACAGGTAAGGAAAATAATAATTCTGAAGACAACACTCAAAAAGAAGCTTCAGATAAATTTATAGCAGAAATCGAACAAGCTATCTTTACAAGAGTTAACAAGGAAAGAGCTGCAGCTGGTCTTACAGCATTACAATACAATGATACAATGGAACACTATGCAAGATTAAAATCACAAGATATGGGTGATAGAAGATACTTTGATCATAGAAATCCAGAAGGTCAATTAATAACTTCACAAATGCAGGCAGACGGGGTAAGCTATAGATCTTGGGGTGAAAATATAGCATATATTTCAGGTAGATCTGGAAATGCTGCTCTAGCTGAACAATTTATGAACAACTGGATGAATTCATCAGGCCATAGAGCTAACATCTTATCAACTAACTTTACAAGCATTGGAGTTGGAGTTTACAAGGTAGGTAACACTTACTATGCAACTCAAGAATTCTACAGATAATACAGTTTGGAGTGTGGAGTTTGAAGTTTGGAGTTAGTAGTGCGGAGTTATGGAGTTAGTAGTGTAGTTGAATAAGCTCTTATAGGGCTTAATAAAGAGGAGCTGGCTCAAAATGATTATTAAAATCATTTTGAGCCAGCTTCCTTTTTATTTTAGGTTATGTTTTAAATTTATTGAAAATATCATTATTTAACTTTTTTNATACTTAATATCAACATTATTTATACATCTTTGTAATTTTCTAAAGCATTGTAAGGAATTTTAAACTGAGGCATCCCTGCAACATAAGGTGCAATTTCATAATAAGCAAAATGAATTACTATATATCCATTTTCTATATAAAAAGCCTGATTATCCTTTATTCCTGTAAAACCTTCTTTNCCAGGAAAATAATCTTCTTTATTTATACTTATCTGACTCTGTATTTCTTTATTTATATATTCTTTATAATCAAATCCTTCCTTAAATAAATCTTTAAGTTCTACATTTTGGCCTGTAGTTATATCAATATTATATGTTTTCCTGATTGTTATCCCATGGGCCCCACCACTATATTGATAATAGTCAATATAAAAGCTTAGAATCTTTTCTTCATTGGTTACTCTATAAGTTACAAAACTTTCATAAGGAACTCCAGGTCTATTTGCTTCACTAGCAATTCTGTTTTCTTCTACAAAATTATTGGTAAATTCAATTATTTCATTATTAATTTCCCTCTCTCTTTCCTTATTATTGAGACCTATGATTTGTGGAATTTTAACACTAACTTTTAAATACTCTGAACTTTCTTCAAATGACTTATCCACAATTAAATTTTTTTCTATTATTCCCTTGTTAATATTAATTAACATATCTTGTGGATAAATAATACTAAAANAATTAATTCCTACTACTATTCCTAATAACATTATTCTTTTTATCATATAGTAATTCTCCCATCCTTATAAATAGCCACAATTTTTGAAATATTAATAAAATATATCCTTAATATTATCTACAATTTGTTTATATTTATTAATATTTATGTCAACATAATCTTAACAACTTATTAACAGGTTAATGTGGATAATGTGCAAAAAA
>JGI24714J26587_10002480_pt1 | contig 12262 bp, 13 predicted proteins | sample BioPla4DNA2_FD_26587 | JGI IMG/M metagenome (IMG submission 26587)
ATTTGACTTACAAATTGAAAGAGATATTCCGATAATATACACAGCGAAAGATTTTGAAGAAGCATTTGGAAATATATTATTGAGATTAATGGAGGGGGCTAAATAAATGGATTTAAGCAATATAAAAAGTGTTTCACCAGGCAAAAAATTCTTAAAAAAATTCTTTGCTGTAATTTTTGCCATAGGAGTTATTGTTGTTTCTTATATCGTATTAAGTAATGCAGACAAAGCTGCAACTGACACAATTGAAGTTTTGAGGGTTAAGTCAGGCAGCGGGATTCCTGCTTTTACAGTGTTAACAGAGGACAAGATTGAAAAATATAAACTTATTAGAAAAGAATATACAGAAGATATGGTTTTAGCAGAAGATATTTCTACCATCATAAACAAATATACCAAGTATTATTTGAGGCAAAACAGCATACTTTACAAGGATCAGTTTACAGAAGAAAAACCACTGAGAAATAAATGGCTCTATGAAATGAATGAAGAAAATGAGGTACTTACCCTTCCCTATAATCTTTTAGAGTGCGGTGGTGACATACTTATGCCGGGTGACAGGGTGAGAATACGTGTGTCATACGAGGTTGAAACTACAAAGCAGGAGCCGGCAGGTACCGGAAACAACCCGAATCAGGTTGTAACAGTGACCAGGGGAAAAACAATTAAGACAGATATATTATTTGAAAGCATTGTTGTAAAAGATATGTTAAATGCAAACAGCCAATCCATATATGAAGTGTACCAAGAGGTTCTTAAATTAGATGAAGATACCCGGCAAGAGGTTATGAAGAGTGAGGATTTTTTAAAAAGCATCCAGCCTAGGGCTCTTTTACTTGAAGGTACAAAGGAGCAAATGAATAAATTTTCTGAATACAATGCTTATTCAGGTAAAAGCTTTTTAATAACCATTTTAAGCAGGGCGGAAAGCGATGTAATACTGGATTTTAGAGATGAGGTGGGGTTATATGGGATTGAAAGGTAAGAAGAGATTATCTGAAATAATAGACAAAATATCTTCAAAAGATTTAATCGGAGCGGAGCTTCAAGAAAGTAAGCTTATGTATAGTGTAATTGGATTTATTCCTTCCTGTGATTTTGTAGATAATGCTCTTTTAATAAGCAATTTAGGTTACCTTCTAAGCCAGAAGGGGTTAAATACTTGCATTTTAGATTTTAAAGTTTTTTATCCCAATTTGTATCAGTATTTAGATGTAACACCTAACAAGAAATCAGATGGATTAATTAAGGTGCTAAAAAGTGATAAAGTTGACATAAGAGGGGAATTGCTTAGTACAAGGTATGAAAGGCTGTATCTTTTGTCCCCAAGTCCCCATGATTTAATGGAGGAATACTTTGATTTTGAATTTGAAAATGTGGAACGTGTAATAAATACCCTAAAAAGTATATTTGATGTTGTGCTTATTGATATTCCAAATAACCCGCCTTTGGAATTTTGTCTAGGAGCAGTAAAATACTGTCACATGGGTTTTTTTACTGCTACTGAAAGGGTGGAATGTGCCGGGAATATGATAAAATTTTTGGATTATGCTGCTTCAGTAGGAATAAGCACTTCAAAGTTTACAAATGTAATATTTATGAATGTTATGGGATTTGATTACGATTTTAAAATCATGGAAGAAATGGGATTTAACATTGTAGCAAAAATTCCTTTTGTTAAATCAGCATTTACATATGCACTTGAAGGAAGAATTTATGTTAAAGATAATCCGCTCATAAATAAGTTTTTCAGAAGAGAATTATATGAGCTTGCGGACGGGCTTGCAGAACAGTAAAGAAAGGGTGATGAAGCTTGCTTACCAGAGGCAAAATCAGTAATATGCAGCAAAAATTATCTTATAAACCTGATGCAAATGAAAATAGCGAAGCTTTGAAAAATAAGTTTACAACCATTAGTTTTGATGAAGCTTTAGAACTATGTCAAAAGTATATTACTAAAATAGCTACTAATGCATTCAGAAGAGAAAACGATCCTGCAAGAAAGAGGGAAATGACAAGGTCATACATTTATGAGTTTGTAGATTCCCAAAAACCTAAAGTAGAGGGATTTGATGATTTAAGTGATTTAAAAAAAGCCCTTGTCAATGAAATAACCCATTATGGTCCCATTACAAAGGCCATGATGGATCCTACAATAGATGAAATAAGNGCTAATGCCCCTGATCAAATTTTTGTTGAAAGTGGAGGTAAAACAATCCGCTGGGATCAGAATTTTACTGACAGAGAGCATATGGAAAGGATAATATCCAAGCTTATAGGTGTGTCTAAAGTAAGACTTACACCTAAAATACCTATGGTGAATGCCCGGACAATTGAAGGATACAGGGTGAATGCAACACATGCGGAAATATCCCCGTATAATATGCCTGCTTTTGTTGTCAGAAAGTTTAACAAAAAAAGCATTACTCCGGAAGTGATGATAAAGAACGAAACTTTTTCAACAAATATGTTTAAGCTTCTTTCCCTCATTCCAAAGGCTAATTTGTCATGGATTACAGTGGGACCTACCGGTAGTGGTAAAACCACTTTAAATGAGATTTTGGTAAAGGAAATCAATCCTTTATACAGGATTATAACCATAGAGAACCCGTCAGAGATGAGGCTTATACGCAGGGAAGGCAATAGTGAACACGGCAGGGTAATTAATGACGTTTTGCAGTATGAATCGGTTCCGGACGATGATGATTCAAGTCCTGCAACTATGGAAAACCTTCTTATTAATGCCATGAGACAGTCCCCTCATTGGATTGGCCCCGGTGAGCTTAGAACTCCCGGAGAATTTGCCACTGCCCTAAGGGCTGCACAAACTGGTCATTATTTCTTTACGACACTGCATGCTGAGGGGGACAAAGAAGCAATATACAGGTTTTTGACAGCGTATCTTATGGCATCTAATGAACCTGCAGAACTTGCACTTAGAAATATATGCAATGCTGTAAAATTCATAATATACCAGGAAAAGTTAGCAGACGGANCCAGAAAAGTTACATCCATATCTGAGGTATTAGGATCGGAAGGTTTAGAACCAATAATAAACCCTATTTATAAATTTGTATGTGAAGATGTTTTAGAGGAAGAGGGAACTCACAGGGTGATTAAAATACTTGGAAGACATGTAAGAGTTGGTAAGCTTTCTGAAAAAGTCCAACAGTCTATGCTAAAAGCAGGTATTAAAAAAAGTAGGTTTAAATTTTTAACAGAGCCTCCAAAATCTACAGAAAGAGAGGTGTATGAGCCGGATGGACTTAACATTGATTATTAGTATTATGCTGGGAATAACAGCATTTGTCCTGGTTAATATAATCTTTGAAATAAGGTTTTTTGAGGGAAGTTTAAAGGCATTTCTGGATATGCTTGATACATTGGCAGAAAGCTTAGGAAGATATAATACAAAAAGGTATATTGAGCGCATAAAAAAAGAGAGAATTGTAAAGAGAAAAGAAAATATTTTTGTAAAATACAACAGACTTGTGGAAGGACTTATAATTGACTTTAATATGCCGTTTACTCTTGAAAGCTTTACATCCATACTATGTATACTTTTTGCAATAAGTGTACTTATAATTGTTATTTTTATGAAAAACATAACTCTTTCTGTAGTTATTGCAGTATCCATTTTTATAGGTGGCCTCACATATTTTGTTATGCAGTCTAAATCCATTAAAGCAGAAAGACTTGAAAATATAATGGATGCAGAAGATCTGATATGTCCTTTAGCCCGTGACGGTGTTTTGGTTGCCATAAAGAAAGTAATGGAGGCTGAAGAAAGTATAAGCCCAAATATAAGACCTTATTTTCAGCAGTTTATAGACAACTGTGAAAATAACGGTTATTCATTCAGACAAGCTATAACTCTCTTAAACAGGCAGTTAGGTCCTAAATTTGACAATTTCACAAAAAAGGCAATTGTATTTGAATATAACGAGAGAAAAGGAATGGCTGATATATTTTTAGATATTGTTGATGAAAATGCGGTTTTAAGGGAAATAAACTCCAGGAAAGACAGGATTTTCAGGAAAATGAACAGGGATTTTCTTATAAAAACAGCAATTATAATTTTGTTTTTCCTGTATTCACTGACAGTTGAAGGCTTTAGAGAATTTATGCTGCATAACGATTTAGGAAAGGTAATAAATACGGTGCTGATAAGTACAATATGCTTAAGTTTTGCAAGGTGTCAGGCACTTCAGGGCAATCTTGGCCCGGGAGGTGAAATTAGGTGACTTTTTTGGCAAAGCTGTTTGCATTTGCTTCAGTTTTATATTTAATTAAAACACTTATTTATCCTTTTTTTAAGCCGGTTAGTAAAAGGCAGAAAAATCGCATGCGCATGTACATGAAAGAGCGCCAAAGCGTAAAGTTTAAAGAAAAAGTAAAAAATCTCAAAAGAGAGATTGCATTAAAATATATAAAAAATTTAATTGGAAGTTCTGAAAGACAGAGATTTCAGAAAATAATTGACAGGCTTGATCTTGGAATTAAACCGGAGGAGATTAGGTTAGAACAGTTTATTTATACTTTTGGAGCAATAATTTTAACTATATTTATGGCAAGTGCAAATAAAATTTTAGGGTTTATAACGGGAATTTTTATTATACTGGGCTGGTTGTATCCCGTTGAGGAACTCGAAAAGATAATAGAAAGAAAAGACAAAAATATTTCTTTAGAGTTTCCTTCATTTTACAGCATGGTGTATTATCAGTATTCTAAATCTGTTAATATTTACCTTGCTGATGTGATAAAAGACTATATTCCAAATGCCGGANCTGATATGGCAGAGGAACTTGGTGTAATGCTGGACAATATGGTTTACGGAGAAGAGTTTGCCTTAAAACAGTTGAAAAGACGTGTTCCAATGCATCATATAATAAAATTTTGCGACATAATGGAAACAAGATTAAAGGGCTATGACAATATATCACAAATGGCATACCTTAAAAACGAATTGGACGAATATAGAATAAGGGCATTAGAAGATGAACTTGAAAGAAGGAAAAGCATTAATTCAAGAATACAGTTTGTACTTATTGTAATTCTTATGGTTTATATAGCTTTATACTATTTATTTATGGTTTTAGGCTCTTTAAAAATGTTTCAATAAATAATATTTCAACAAAAAATAAAAAAAATGGAGGTATTAGCTATGAAAATTAAAAACATGATGAAAAACTTATTAAAAGACCAATCCGGAGAATTTGGAATCAAACAAATTGCCGCAACTGTTGCCGTTATAGTAATTATAGGTCTTATAATCGGGGTAGTCCGAGGAAATATCGGTACCTGGGTTGTAGAAGTATGGGATATGTTTATAGAGATGATAAAGGATACAATATCTTAAGGGGTGAAATGAATGCAAGGCGTAGCCAAGGCTTTGCTGATAACAATAATAGTATCTATATGTATAATGTTGTTTACCAACCTGGTATTCTTTTTCCCCTGGTATATGACGCTGGTGGTTGAGACTTTTAATATGTCGCAAATTGCTGCCAGTGACAATTACATAAAGCAGTCTTATTATGATGACGCAATGGAAAGACTTAGTGCCCGCCCTATATTCAGGGAAAAGGCAGAGAAAATAGAAATAATTGTTACAAACGATAGTGGCGGGCGTGCTGTAGGAAGTGATGATGAATCATATTATGAAGGATTGTCAGAAAACCAAAAACCCTACAGACAACGTGGAAAGCCTGTAACAGTTGAGATAAGGGCAGTATACCCCCTATCGATAACTTTATGGGGGAAAGAGTATGAAAGGGAACTACCTGTTTCCTTTTCCATTACCACAACAGGTCTTAAGCACTATAAGGATTTAGATTATTATTTTGAATGAACAGGATGAAAAACATTGAAAAATATAGCAATAGGAATATTACTTATAATACTTTTGTCCATAATTATAGAACCAATGGTGGAAACTGCAAATGTTTTAAGGGAAAAGATACTGTTGGGATCTGCACTTAATACCTCTTTCCGTGCTGCTAAAGACAGAAGTTTTATTGTATCCGATGACAGCGGGGAAATTNAGTATGACAGCAGAAGGGAACTGGATGCAATTGTAGATAAAAACCTTTTTATGCAGCATTTTTCAGAGGCCTTTGAAGATGCCATGGATTTAGAATTATCTTCTGTTAACGGAAATGAACTAGTATTTGTTTGCAAGAAAGGAAAATACAACAACTTTACCGTTATAATTGACATAAATGAAAGAACAGATTCCACCACTGGTCAAGTAGTAAGTGAGGTTATTGTAACTGCGGAATCAAAGTATAATTTTAAAACCAAATATTTAAAACTTGCAGAAAGCTCTTTGAGCACTGATTATATGCTAAAAGGAGAGAGGAAGTTTTTACTGTTTGTACGTAACTAGTTGGAGGATAAACCGGAGGATATTATTATGGATGATTATATAATGATTACTTTTCAGGCTGAAAACATTGATAGTGTGGATTTAAAGGTGCCTGTATTTGTAAAAACAGGTGAGCTGATAAGTATGCTGTCAAAGGCTCTGAGGTTGACTTTTAAAGAGGGCAGCAGGCTTCAGGCAGAGCCTTTGGGCAGGATTCTTGACAACAACCTTACCCTTTTGCAGGAAGGTGTAGAACACGGGGCACTACTTACACTTATATAACAGGGAGGTAAAATGAGGTACAATTTATCAAATGGAGGACTTGTTACAATACTGAATAACAAGATTTATATAACTGACATTAAAAAATTTACAGGAACATATATAATTGGGAGTGGACACCAAAAACAGTTAGATGGATTATTTTGGTTTATGAATTGTGATGACTCCTATATATATTATAGTGACCAAAAAAGAGAAAATTATCTATTAAGATTTAATATATGCACTGAAAGCACAGAGGTGATTGTTGAAAGCCCGTGCTATGGCGTGATTTTTATAGATGGCTGTTGCTACTATATCAATGAGAGAGATAAAAAGCTATACAGATATTCTCTAAGTGAAAGAAAAGGGGAGGTAATTGCAGATAATAATGTCTTATGTTTTTTTGCAGGGGGGGACACAATTTTTTATTCCACAGACAGAGGTATTTATTGCTGTACCCTAAAAGGGGAAATGAGAGAGGAAATTTNAGATGTTCCTGGAGTAGGTCTCATTGCCTTAGATGAAAAAATTTTTTTTGCAGACAAAGAAAACAACTATATTTTAACAATGCTTGATATTAATACTGGTGAGAGGGAAATATTTGAAGAGATTTCCCCGATTAGCATAAATACTGATGGAAACTATCTGTATTGTTCTAACAGGAAGCATTCAAATTCCATTTACCGTATTGATTTCAGAAGAAAAACCTGCATAAGGATATGTGGTGAAAGCTCAGATTATTTACACATTATAGATGATGAATTGTATTTTTGCAGCAATTTAGGATGGTATAAAATGCCTTTATCCGGAGGGCAGCCACAGAAAATTATTTAATTCTCGATGATGTGAGGTGATAGTGTGAANGATAAAAATATATTTAGCAGGCAGCCTAGATTTTTGCCGGAAATGCCTTCGGGAGAAGTAGAAATACCAAATCCGCCAAGTGCATATGAAAAACCGGAGATATCCTGGTTTATGTTGCTGCTGCCTCCTTTTGTGATGCTTGTTATAACCGTTTTGCTGGCGCTGACAGTCCGGTCTGTTTTTATGCTGATATCCATTGCTACAACATTTATGACGCTTATTGGCTCTGTTACGGGAGCTGTTTCTCAAATAAGAAAATTTAAAAAAAAGAAGCAAGAAAGAGAGAAAAAGTACCTTCAATTTATTAAAGATACACGCAGTCATCTTTCAATAATGAAGGAGCAGCAAATAAAGGCAATGAATGAAATGAATCCGGATCCTGCAGAGTGCATAAAGCGGATAGATCAGATTGATAAAAGGCTTTGGGAAAGAACCCCTTCATTTAAGGATTTTCTTTCTATAAGATTAGGACTTGGAAGTGTTCCTTTGGAAGTTAAAATTAAATATACCAGGCAGGCAATTATTATGGAAAGTGATCCTCTTTTTAACGAACCCCAGAGATTGGCACTTGAATTTGAAAAAATACGGGATGTTCCTGTTGCGGTAAATCTTATGNAAACAGAGATATGCGGGATTGCAGGTGAAGAGGATAAAATAGCACAACTATTACAGCTTTTAGCTCTTCAAATAATCACTCATCATGGTTATGATGATGTAAGAATTGTTATTCTTGCAAAAGAAGAGGGACTTGATAAATGGAATTTTTTAAAATACATTCCGCATATATGGAATGATAATTTTACTACAAGGTATCTCCTTTGTGGTAAAGCTATGGCTCATACTGTACTTGGTGAGCTATATGATTTGTTTAAAGCAAGGGAAATTAATTCCAGGAGAATAAATGCCATTCCTCATTATGTGTTTATTGTGGAAGATAGTGAGCTTTTGGAAAATGAGCAAATAAGCAAGTATATATATGAGCCAAATGGAAAGNTTGGTATTTCTTCAGTTTTTACAGCCATGAACCAGGCTTATCTTCCTATGAATTGTAAAACAGTTATAAATATAAGTGGTAAAAAAGGAGACATAGCCAACAGGGAAACAGGAGAAAAGAATTCATTTATCATGGATAGTTTGGACATCAAAAGTATGGAAAATGCAGTAATGAAGCTTGCACCTGTCAGGATAAAGAATTCAAGGGGCAACTTTGCCATTCCTTCATCCATAACTTTAATGGAAATGTTAAAATCTAAAACGGTAAATGAAATTGACATATTGTCCCGCTGGAATAATAATAAGACCTTTAAAGGTATGAGTGTTCCCATTGGTGTAAAAGCAGGAGGGGTCTTATTTAACCTGGATATGCATGAAACAGGACATGGACCTCATGGACTGGTTGCAGGGACAACAGGTTCCGGTAAAAGTGAATTGCTTCAAACTATAATTATTTCCCTGGCTATAAATTACCATCCACGGGATTTAGTATTTGTCCTCATAGACTATAAAGGCGGCGGTATGGCTGATGTTTTTAAAGGCATGCCCCATCTTGTGGGAACAATTACAAACTTGGGGGGAAATCAGACAACAAGGGCTTTGCTTTCTATAAAAAGTGAACTTTTAAGAAGGCAAAAAATATTTTCAGAATATGATGTAAACAATATCGACAAGTATCAGAAATTGTATTATAGNGGAAATAATAAAGAACATATGCCAGCAATACCACATCTTATTATGATAGCAGATGAGTTTGCCGAACTAAAGCAGGACCAGCCAGATTTTATGAAAGAACTGGTAAGTGCTACAAGGGTTGGAAGGAGCCTTGGTGTTCATCTTATTTTAGCAACCCAGAAGCCGGCTGGTGTAGTAGATGATCAGATATGGAGTAACTCTAAATTTAAAATTTGTCTCAAAGTACAAGATGAAGCAGACAGTAAGGATGTAATCAAAAGGCCTGATGCATCTATGATAAAAGAGCCGGGAAGAGCTTTTATACAAGTTGGAAATGACGAAATATTTGAGCTTTTCCAATCTGCCTATTCGGGTGCTGACTACGATCCGGAAGATGAAATGTTAAAAGATGAAAACAAGGCAAAGAGAATATACAGGGTATATTTAAACGGAAAGACAGAAAAAATATATCCTCTTGAAGAGGAAAAAATAGCAAAAAAAGAGTTGCCTTCCCAGCTTAAAGCTATGGTGGATTATATTATACATATAGCAGAGAGGGAAAAAATAGAGCCATTAAAGGGACCATGGCTGCCTCCGCTGTCTGATACAATATACTTAGACAGCTTATTACATAATAAACTTTCTAAGGATATAAATAAAAACAAAGGGATTTTAAGTGTTCCTGTGGGGATTTTAGATGACCCGAGGGGTCAAAGGCAGGAACCCTTGAATATAGATTTTGCATCAGAAGGAAACTTATTTGTATACGGCGCACCGGGAACCGGGAAAACAGTATTTTTAAAAACACTTTGTATGTCTATGGCATGCTTATATACGCCTGATGATGTAAATATATATATTATGGATTTTGGCGGCAGGACAATGAAATTATTTGAAAAATTGCCTCATGTGGGCGGAGTTATGACATTAGAAGAAGAGAAATTAATAAAACAGTTTATCAGGTTTTTGTTTAGAGTAATGGAAGAGAGAAAATTACAATTTGAAAAAGAATTCAGTGAGGGTTTTGCTGACTATAAGTCAAAAGGGGGCAAAATGCCGGGAATTGTAGTTATAATAGACAACTATTTTGCGCTGTCTGAAACATATGAGGATGTGGATGAACAAGTAATACTGCTAGCAAGGGAAGGGGCTAAATACGGTATATTTATCGTGGCTACGGCAACAAATGCGTCTTTAGTAAGGTATAAACTATCTGTCAATTTTAAAATGGCTGTTTGCTTTCAATTGACTGAAAAAAGTGAGTATGATGCAATAGTGGGAAGGACGGAAGGATTAGAACCTTCAAAATTCCCAGGAAGAGGTTTGGTAAGAGCTAATCCCCCAATGGAATTCCAGGCATCTTTACCGGAGTTTAAGGATGAAAAAATAGAATCATTAATAAAAAGAATTAGTGAAAGTGAAACAATAAGGGCAGTACCTGTTCCTGTTATGCCTTCAATAATTAATCTTGAAGATATTAATAAAGATACAGAAAAATTAGCCATAGGTCTTGGAGATGACGATTTGCAGCCTGTGTTTTTAGATATTTTAGCCACACCTGTAATTATGGTTGCAGGGGACATTATGTCGGGAAAAAGCACACTGTTGGTATCGTGGATAAAAATTATAAATGAAAAAATGGATAATGTTGAAATATATGCAATTGATTCTAGTGCGCTGGGCATATGTCAGATTATGGATATGGATAACGTTACAAATGTATCAGAAATAGAGGATATGAGCAGTTTCATTGAGGAAATTGAAGAAAAACTTGATGCAAGAAGAAATGAATTAATTGAGTGCAGAAAAAGCGGCGGAAACATAGAGAAAATAATGGAAAAATGGAGCCTTATTATTTTTGTAATAGACAGGTTAAGTGAGTTTACCAACGGGGATATGTATTCTTTAAAAGAGCTCATGGAAAGGATTGTAAAAAGGGACAGGGGTTTAAAAGTGACTGTAATTGCAGGGGATAATACCAGTGAGTTTGAATCTAACTGGGATGGTTTTGCTAAAGCAATAAGAGATGAGCAAACCGGGGTATTACTTGGAAGTTTGAAAGAGCAAAATCTTTTTGGAGTAAAAATCCCATATGGCGTACAGGAAAAGGAATTGGAAAAGGGAGATGGATACTTTATTGTAAAAAATAAATTTACAAGCCTAAGAGTAGGTATAGCGAAAGATTAAATTATGTAAAAACATGACTTTAGTCATGGTTAAAAGTGACTAAAGTCATGTTTTTTAAATAAAACAGCGGCTAAGGTCACGAAAAAAAGTGACTAATGGTACTTACAATCAAACATTTTAGTTGCTATAATTAGTTTGCAATAAAAAATATTTATTTACAAAAGACTGTAAATATTGGTTGGTAACTGAAGTTACTTAATTAAAACAAACATTAATTATGTAAAGGAGGTGAAATATATGGCAAGGTTGAGTTTTAGTCCTGAACAAGCGAGAGGCGTGGCAAGATCAATAAAAAACAAAGGAGATGCAGCAAAAGATATTATCAATCAGCTTGACAGGGAAATTAAATCAGTTGAAGGCTGGTGGGAAGGTGAATCTGCAAGAGCTTTTGTAGATGAGTTTAACAGCTTGAAGCCAAGTCTTGATAAGCTAGTGGAGTGTGTACATAACATTAGCATGCAGTTAGATAAAATTGCAGAAATTAAAGAGCAGAGTGAGCGTGACATAGCTTCACAGCTTAGGAAGTAATAATTTTAGTTTTGTGCCCTGCTACAAAAGTTATATCGAAGTATGCAGGGCACAAATTAAAAAACACCTTTATTCTCCTGTTAAACTATGTATTCTTAGTTTCTAGTAGAATATATAGTTTAGCAGGACAACTTAATTTATAATGGAGGATTTAATTTATGAGTACACAAGTAGCTGTACAAAATACCATAAGAAGAGTTAATGATATAGAAAATGACTTAAAGAAAAGGCAAGATGTATTAAGAAGAGAGATTGAAGAAAGTAAGACTTGGTGGGAAGGGGAGGTGTAAATTTTCAAATTAAATTAGATAATATTTTCAAATTATTTTAGGTCAATTTTACCACAAATTAGTGAATATTTTCAAATTAAAATAGGAACGCGAT
>JGI24714J26587_10002488_pt1 | contig 12232 bp, 8 predicted proteins | sample BioPla4DNA2_FD_26587 | JGI IMG/M metagenome (IMG submission 26587)
AAAAAAAACATCTTAAGTTCTGGATGTATATGAGCGTTATTTAAATGCAAAACAAAGAAAAGAAAATATTGATATCATGGGCAGACATTGAAGAGAGGTGTTTTATAGTACAAATGAATTTAGAAGAATTATTATTTAATTTTGATTGTTTATCTGTATATAGAAAATTTTTAGAAGACAAGATAATTGAAAAATTATATAAACTCATTGATTATATTAATAATGACCAACCACAATTTAATGTATTTACAAGATTATACAATGAGTTTTTTATTGAACTTATTGCATCAAATTCAACTGCTACACTTAAAGAATATGTAATTGAAAAAATTATATTTGATGAAAATCCCTTTTCTATGCTGGCAGAAAAAGAATGTTTTGAGGATATTGATAAACAATTGGTAAAGGCAGTTTCAAGGGATTTAGACAGTCTTTATGCCATATCTTCTATAACTTCCGGTGAAATTAAAGAATTTGCCTTAAAGAAAATTTCCGGTAGCAGGTTACAAAGAGATGCAATAAATGGCCTTGCTTCTTGGGAGTTTGAGAAGAAAAGTAAGTGCAGCAAAAAAACATTTTCAGTCCAATGCAATGATGTATTTAATGAATTTTATCTGAATAGCACATGGGGAGAAAAGGTGAAAAAACTTGCGGACTTTTATTATAAAAACGGCTGTGGGATATTTGCCAGATACAGTGCTTTTGTATGGGAGCGCAAGGAAAATGGTGGATACCTAAGAGGAATTGAATCCCCTGACCCTATCCGTTTATCAGATTTTATAGGTTATGAGGAGCAGCGCCTTGATGTGATAAAAAACACAGAAAAGTTTGTTAATGGGCTTCCTGCAAACAATGTTTTGTTATATGGGGACAGGGGTACGGGAAAATCATCAACTGTAAAGGCTATAGGAAATGAATATAGTGAATCAGGACTAAGAATTATCGAAGTTTCAAAAAAGCATCTTACGGATTTTCCTGCAATAATAAGACAGGTAAAAAACAGAAAGTGCAAATTTATCATTTTTGTTGATGATCTATCCTTTGAAGATACCGAAGAGAGTTATACCGTTTTAAAGTCAGTCCTTGAGGGAGGGGTAGAGAACAGACCGGACAATGTATTAATTTATGCCACTTCCAACAGAAGGCATCTTATTAAGGAGAAATTCAGTGAGAGAGCGGGCTTAAAGTCTGACAGCCTTGATGATGAAGTAAGGGCCAGAGATACCATACAAGAGAAGCTTTCACTTTCAGAGAGGTTTGGAATTACTGTGATTTTTTCATCACCGGACAAGAAGGAGTTTTTGGAGATTGTGGAGGGTCTTGCAGNAAAAAGGGGCATTAATGTAGACAAAGACTGGCTTCAAAAAGAAGCAATAAAATGGGAACTTATGTACAACGGTAGGTCTGCAAGGACAGCAAAGCAGTTTATTGATTGGTTAGAGGGAAGTGAATTTTTAAATAATTAGATGTGTATTAAGACATAAAAAAACTATGTATTAAAAAAGGAGCTGTGTACAAGCAGTTTTTCAGCTGCTTATACAACAAGCTCCCTTTTTATTTACTTATAAATCCTTATTAGTCTTCTTGCTTATAAAGCTCAACTAATCTCTGTAAGTGCTCATAACGCTCTTTAGCTAAAGCTTCAGATTTATTAAAGAGTTTTTCAGCACGTTCTGGGAATGTGCGTGTCAATCGTGTGAAACGTATTTCGTTGTTTAAGAACTCCTGGTAAGTTCCATCACCCGGTTTGGATGAAAGCGTAAACGGATTTTTGCCTTCAGCCTTAAGAGCAGGGTTGAATGAGAACAGATTCCAGTAACCACTTTGCACAGCTTTCTTCATTGCTGTCTGACAGTGGTTCATTCCACCCTTAATTCCATGAAGTTCACATGGAGCATAGGCAATTATTAATGAAGGTCCGTTGTAAGCTTCAGCTTCAGCAATTACTTTAATAGCCTGAGCTGGGTTCGCTCCAAGAGCAATTTGTGCCACATACACGTATCCGTAAGTCATAGCTATTTCTGCTAGGTTTTTCTTTGGAGTTTCTTTACCTGCAGCAGCAAATTGACAAACTTCACCTATTGTAGATGCTTTAGATGTCTGACCTCCTGTATTTGAATACATTTCTGTATCAAATACCATAACATTTACGTCTTCACCTGTAGCAAGTACATGGTCAAGTCCGCCAAATCCAATGTCATATGCCCAGCCGTCTCCACCAAAGATCCATATGGATTTCTTGGACAGATATTGCTTTTTCTCAAGAACTTCTTTAGCAAGGTTACATCCTGCATTTGCAGCCTTTTCAAGCTCAACAATTAATGCATCTGCTGCAGGCGCGTTATCCCTTGTGTTGTCCTTAGTTTCTAAGAACTTAGCAATAGCAGCTTTAAGTTCATCAGAAGCTTTATCTGAAGCAGCTATTTTTTCCACTTTGGCAATTAATTCTTCACGTATAACTTTTTGTCCAAGGTACATACCAAATCCATGCTCAGCATTATCTTCAAATAATGAGTTTGCCCAAGCCGGACCTTTTTTAGAGTCTTTATTTACTGTATACGGGCTGGTAGCAGCAGGACCTCCCCATATGGAAGAACAACCTGTAGCATTGGATATATACATTTGTTCACCAAATAATTGAGTAACTAAGCGAGCATAGGATGTTTCTGCACAGCCTGCACAGCTTCCTGAGAACTCAAGAAGTGGCTGGTTAAACTGTGATCCTTTAACGGTAGTTGCCGCCGGTACTCCAGGCTTTTTGCTTACATTTGCTACTAAATAATCAAATACTGGCTGTTCATGGGATTGAGATTCCCTAGGTACCATCCTGATAGCATCCTTAGGACAAACAGTGATACACTCGCCGCATCCCATACAGTCCATAGGACTTACACTCATTGTAAATTTATATTCGCTTGCCTTTGGTCTTGTATCAGCAAGTTTTATATTAGATGGGGCAGCTTTTATTTCTTCCTCGTCTAACATAAACGGACGGATTGTAGCGTGTGAACATACATATGCACAGCTGTTACACTGGATACATTTTTCAGGATCCCACTCAGGCACGCTTACTGCAACAGCACGTTTTTCGTATGCAGAAGCGCCAAGTTCAAATTCTCCGTTTGCATAATCCACAAAGGCAGATACCGGTAAATCGTCACCTTTCATCAATGAAATTGGTATCATTAGGTTTTTAACCATCTTAACTGTTTCAGGACGTCCTGTAATTTCAGGAGCAGGAGCGTCTGATTCAGGATTTGACCAGGAAGCCGGTACTTCTACTTTGTGAAGTGCATCTACACCGGCATCAATTGCCTTGTAGTTCATTTCAACAACTGCGTCACCTTTTTTACCATAAGATGCTTTAGCTGCTTCTTTCATGTATCTTACAGCATCCTCGATAGGCAATATATTTGCCAGTTTAAAGAATGCAGATTGAAGGATTGTATTGGTACGTTTACCCATTCCAATTTCAATTGCCTTGTCAATGGCATTTATTGTGTATACCTGAATGTTATTGTCTGCAATGTATTTTTTAGAATCAGCATCTAATTTTTCACCTAATTCTTCATCAGTCCACTGACAGTTAATCAAGAAAGTTCCGCCTGGTTTAACTTCTTGAACCATTCTGAATCCTTTCAATATATATGAAGGATTGTGACAAGCCACAAAGTCAGCCTGATTTATATAGTAAGGACTCTTAATTGGTTTATCTCCAAATCTTAGGTGGGAGATAGTTACACCGCCGGTTTTCTTGGAGTCATACTGGAAGTATGCCTGAACATACTTATCTGTGTGGTCACCAATAATTTTAATGGAGTTGGTGTTTGCACCCACAGTCCCGTCTCCTCCAAGACCCCAGAATTTACACTCAACTGTGCCTTTTGCCGCTGTAATAGGAGCAGGTTTAACTTCCGGTAAACTCAAGTGTGTAACATCGTCTACTATTCCCACTGTAAAGCGTGGTTTAGGTTCATCTTTATTAAGTTCTGTGAAAATGGCAAATACAGAAGATGGTGGAGTATCTTTAGAGCCAAGTCCATAACGTCCGTTTGTAACAACTATGTCATTAAGTCCTGCTTCACGAAGTGTTGTAGCAACGTCAAGGAATAAAGGCTCACCTAATGCTCCGGGTTCTTTTGTACGGTCAAGTACTGCAATCTTTTTAACCGTCTTAGGAAGAACTTTAAGGAAACTATTAGAAACCCAAGGACGGTATAGACGTACCTTTATCAGTCCAACTTTTTCTCCAGCAGCATTTAGATAATCTACCACTTCTTCAACTACATCACAGAAAGAGCCCATTGCAACGATAACACGGTCAGCATCCGGTGCTCCGTAGTAGTTAAATAAATCATAGTTTGTACCAAGNTTTTCATTTACTTTTGCCATGTATTTTTCAACAATAGCAGGTAAATTATTGTAGTAAGGGTTGCATGCTTCACGGTGCTGGAAGAATATATCCCCGTTCTCGTGTGAACCACGCATTTTTGGATTTTCAGGATTTAATGCACTGTTGCGGAAAGCCTTTACAGCTTCCATATTGCACATTTCTTTTAAATCTGAATAATCCCATACTTCAATTTTTTGAATTTCATGGGATGTACGGAAACCGTCAAAGAAGTTGAGGAACGGAACCCTNCTCTCAATTGCAGCTAAGTGTGCAACAGCACTTAAGTCCATAACTTCTTGAGGATTTGATTCAGCAAGCATTGCAAATCCTGTCTGACGGCAAGCATAAACGTCACTGTGGTCGCCAAATATACTCAAAGCATGTGTAGCTACAGCACGTGCTGACACGTGGAATACGCCAGGAAGTAATTCGCCGGCTATTTTGTACATATTTGGAATCATCAACAGAAGCCCCTGTGAAGCTGTAAATGTTGTAGTCAGTGCACCTGCAGCTAAAGAACCGTGAACTGTTCCAGCAGCGCCTGCTTCAGATTGAAGTTCAACAACTTTTACCTGGTTACCGAAAATATTTTCCCTTCCTGCAGCAGACCATTGGTCGACATAATCAGCCATTGGACTTGAAGGTGTGATTGGGTAGATGGCAGCAACTTCAGTAAATGCATAGGCTACGTGTGCAGCAGCGGTGTTGCCATCCATTGTTTGTTTTTTTCTTGCCATTTTTTATTCCCCCTTTTAATAGTTTTACATTTCATACTAAAGATTTTGCTTAAATATTTACTGTAAATTTTGCATACATGATAATGTATACAAAATACATTGTTAAGAATAAAGGTGTGTTTGTTTTTTATTATACCTTCCTTTACTTCCTTTAAGTATAAAGTTTTTAGGAGATATTTTTAAAGAACATATCAGTACGGCATAATCATATAATGTTATCTTATAAATAAATCATATATGCCCTATATGTTAAATTATAAACAAACCTTTTCTTAACTCATTCTATTTTAGCACTTTTTTAAAAAAAAACAAAGTCTTAATTTGTTGAAAATGAAAAGTACTGTCTTAATTTACCGCAATCTGTCATTAATATTTTATGCACCATTATTTCCCTTATTAACATTGACAATAAAAATGAAAAAAGTATAATTATAATATGCTTTTATTCAATTTTACCATAAATCAATAAAACAATAAAAGCGAAATTTTAAGTAAAGCGAGGGGATAAAAAATGGGTGAAAGCTCTTATAATCCGTATGTAGTTGCACAGACACAGTTTGACACTGTGGCAGATTTAATCGGACTTGATGAACCCACCCGTGAATTGCTGCGCCAGCCAAGCAGGGAATTTCACTTTACAATTCCTGTGAAAATGGATGATGGTTCATGTAAAGTTTTTAAAGGTTACAGGGTACAGCATAATGATGCAAGGGGACCTGCTAAAGGCGGGATACGTTTCCATCCTGATGAGACAATTGATACTGTCCGTGCATTATCTATGTGGATGACATGGAAGTGTGCTGTTGTTGATATACCACTTGGCGGGGGCAAGGGCGGAGTGGTTTGCGATCCGCGTAATTTATCTGAAAGTGAGCAGGAAAGACTCTGCCGTGGATATATAAGACAGCTTGCTAAAAATATAGGTCCAAATAAAGATGTACCTGCTCCTGATGTTATGACAAATGCCCAGCATATGCTTTGGATGATGGACGAATATGAGACACTAACCGGTGCCCATTATCCTGGAGTAATTACCGGAAAACCTGTGGGCATGGGCGGTTCACTAGGACGCAGGGAAGCTACCGGATATGGTGTGATTTATACATTGAGGGAAGCATTAAAAGTCCTTAATATTGATATAACAAAAACAACTGCCAGCATCCAGGGTTTTGGTAATGTTGCAGAGCATGCTGCCCGCCTGTATTCAAAAATGGGTGGAAAAGTTATTGCCATATCATCATGGGACAATGTTGACAAAAAAGCTTATACTTTCCGTAAACTTGATGGATTAGACATTGAAAAGATGGCAGAAATTAAAGATGCTTTTGGTACTATTGATAAAGAAAAAGCAAAAGATTTAGGGTGTGAAGTTTTAGACGGTGGGGAATGGATATCCCAGGATGTTGACATATTGCTTCCATGTGCATTAGAAAACCAGATAATACCAGAGACGGTTGCTAAAATAAGNAGCCAGGTAAAGGTTATTTGTGAAGGTGCTAACGGTCCTACTACACCTGATGCGGATGCATTAATTAAGGAAAGAAATATTTATCTGATCCCTGACTTTTTATGCAATGCCGGTGGTGTTACATGCAGTTATTTTGAACAGGTACAGTGCAATATGAATTATTTCTGGCCAAAGGAAGAAGTTTTAGAAAAGCTTGACCAAAAGATGACATCTGCTTTCCATGCTGTACATAACCTTGCACAGGAAAAAGGTTTGTACATGCGTGATGCAGCATATGTAATTGCCATTAACCGTGTTGCTGAAGCTGTAAAACTCCGCGGATGGGTATAATTAAAACTAGGACGTGTATATTTAAACTTTAAAAAAACAAGGCTTGGATGATCTTAAAAATCATTCAAGCCTTATATTTTAATAAAACCGGCTATACTTTTTAATTGTTTATGGGTTATCTATATATTTGTAGGTTGTGCCATTCCGCCTGCCGCGCTTCCTGCATTATCAAGGATTTGTCTAAACTTGCTGGATGCATTGGAGACTTTTTCGTATAAGTCTACAGCTGGTACCGGGTTTTGTTCTATAGCGGCAAAATACGCTTTTGCCATATTTACAGTTGCCAGAGGATCTATTATTGCTTTATTTAAAGCCCATACAACAAGGGCGATAAACAGCACACCAAAAAAGCCCATATTCAAAGAACTTGCAAACAAGGCAAAAGAAACTATATATAAAATAGCTTTTAATACCCACAGCATAAGAACTGTTTTAACTGCACCAACACCTATAGCTTTCCAGTTTTGAGCATATAAGACAATTCCATCTGCCGAGGTTTTCCATATGTTGGCCTCTGGATTGTTTTCCCTGCTAACAAAAATATATCCTAAAATGCACTCATCAATGTAATTGCATGCTGTTTCTACAACTAAATTAAAAAGACGTATTATAAATGCGGCTCCAGGAATTATAGACAGAAAAGAACCAATAGTGTTTAAATATCCGGATTACCTGTCGTACTGCTCCTCTTATTAGAATATCCAAAACTGCAACGGATGCAGCAGCACCGATATTTGATTTAACTTTTTCTATTCCGTATTTAACCTGTCCCTTTTCAGGCATATTGCCTGTTGTTAAGTATTCAGTTATAACTGCAATATGTGCTGCCTTTAAAAAGTATAATACAAAGTGTCCCGCCGCTTTTGTCCCGCCGCTTTTACAATTCCAAAAATACCTGCAATGCCTAGTAAAAATAAAATAGCCGCCACTTGGGGAGAGCCAATTGCGCCGGAGATAAAAATCAATATTCCCAGCCACAGCATTGCAGCTATTGCAGTCACCACATAAATGCCAAATCTAATTCCCAAAAACGGCAAAGTTTTTAGTAAAATACCTACAGTTCCTTTTTTCATAAACAGACCTCCTTGTCTTTTTTCAAAGGAAAGTTTTTGGAATTTGAGATAAAAAAGATAAGTAGTAACTTTAAGACTTGTGCAGTTTAGATTTAGTTAAAAAATGAACTTTCATAAATAATTATATAATAAGTGGAAAGAATTTTCAAGAAAAATTTTCAAAAATAACATTTTATAAGCACAAAAAATACACAGGCTGTAGCCTGTGAGAAATCTTAAGTTTTAGCCTGTGTGAAATTTTAAAGGATTAAAGTATATATCTATAATTAAAGTATATATCTATATATATAATTTATATTATAAACAGCAAGTGTTTATAAAGTTAATTTACAGGCAATTTACTGATTTCTTCTAAAATATATCTTTGTATCAGATTATAATCTATTGAATTAATTTCCCCATCGCAGTTTACATCTGCATTTATTAATCCTTCGGGATAGGGGAAACTGTCTATTATCTCTAAAATATATCTTTTTAAAATGGTCAAATCGCTGGAATTAACAATGTTATCCCCGTTTACGTCTCCATACAGGGTTTCTTTAGATGAATTTTTAAAGAAATCATATACTAAAGTAGTCAATGTATCCCCGCCTTCTTTAGGATGGTCCCCGCTTAACTCCCATATCATAATGCCTCCTAAATTTTTTTCTTCCACATAGTCTAATCTTATTTGAAGAGCTTCTTCATCAATATAGCTGTACATGGTGGAAGAGATGCTGTCCCATATATAAGGAGCTTTGGCATATTCATCCCAAAGTCTTAAAAATGATGAATCAGGTAAATTTAATAAATCTTTTATGTAGTGAAATGGTTTTGTCCCTAAAGGTTCATGAGAGGTACCAAAAAGCCCGTCTGAACTTCCGGTTATATTTGTCCAGCCTGTGGCATAGAAGGGTATTCCTAAGTTTAGTTTGTGTTCAGGAACTCCTAGTTTTAAATATTCATTTACCGTCCAGTCAATATTCCCCCTCTCTTTCCTGTAAGGGGAAGAAGGGTCAGAAGGATTTGTGTAAAGGGGGGACAAATGGTTTGTTGTATTTTCCCAGGAACCGCTGTAGTCATATGTCATAAGGTTTATAAAGTCAAGGTACTGATGAAATTTATCAGGTTCCATATTTCCAATTGCCGAACTTCCGGCAGGTGCTGCTATTGTAAGAAGATAATGCTTTCCATCCTCTTTACCCGCATCGTCAAGTTTTTCCCTTAAAGTTTTTAAAAGAAGGGTAAAATTTTCCTTGTCCTCAGGTCTTGTTATATTTGTAGACATACCTCCGCCTACAGGGTATTCCCAATCAATATCCACTCCGTCAAATTGATACTTTCGTATAAAATCAACACAGCTTTGGGCAAATAGTTCCCTTGATTCATTTGTAAGAGCCACATCTGAAAAATATGTAGAAAGTGTCCAGCCGCCTACTGATATTAAGGTTTTTACGTGGGGGTATTGCTCTTTATATTTCATAAGCTGTCCAAAATGCCCTCTTACAGGGGTTTCCCATGTGTCATCTCCAAAAGGCTTTTCAATGGCAGCCCATGTATCATGTATGGCTATTTTTCCGTCTTCAATTTTGGCAAAGGCATAATTTATATGGGTTATTTTGTCCCACGGGATATGTGAAACTTCGTAATAATTGTCTTCAAGGTATATACCCCATTCAGAAAAATATCCTACTATGTTTTTGGACTGGGCATAAGTTTTAACAGAAAAGAAACTTAAAATTATTAAAGATATAAATAAAACACATAGAAAAAAGTTTTTGTTACCAATAGCTCTCATTTTTATCCTCCCTAAAAAAATGATAAAATCAAAATACCAAAAATTAGGCAGTTTAAACTGATGANAAATTAAAGTAAATAGAAATGGTGAGAATTGTGCTGCTACCTAAAATAATTATATCATATCCAATGTTTTGAAACAAACAGGATTGTTTTTAAATTTTCATATGTAAAGATTCACATGTACAGATTTTAGCTGCTATATGGTATAATTCTATAGAAAAAATAAGATATTGCTTTTTAAAAATTAAACTTCTGTTTTTTTAAAACTATTTTTTTGAGGTGAAAGAATGCTTGAAGTTTATGCCGTGGAATTAAAAAATGAAGTGGATAAAAATTTATATGAAAAGGCTTTATGCTATATTCCTGAAAAAAAAGAAAAGAAAATAAAGAGATTTTTAAGATATGAAGACTCATTAAAAACCCTGATTGGGGAAGTGTTGATAAGAAAAATAATTATGACAAAGCTTAAATTAGCAAATGATGAAATAATTTTAAAAACCAACGAATTTGGTAAGCCCTACCTTGAGAATTATGATGAGTTTCATTTTAATATATCCCATTCAGGAAAATGGGTTGTATGTGCTGTAAGTGACAAACCTGTAGGAATTGATGTGGAGAAAATAAAGGATATAAATATTAAAATTGCAGACAGGTTTTTTTCAAAGGAAGAGGCGGAAGATTTATACAAAAAAGAAGAGAGTGAAAGGCTTAAATATTTTTTTGATCTCTGGACTTTGAAGGAAAGCTATATAAAGGCAGACGGAAGGGGATTAAACATCCCCCTTGATTCATTTTCCTTTAAAATAAAAGATGAAGAGATAATTTTTGAGACTCAAAATAATTTGAAAAACTGTTTTTTTAAAAGATATAAAATTGACCACCACTATAGATTGTCTATATGTTCTTTAACACCTAAATTTCCTAAAACCATTCAAATGGATGAAGGGGAATATTTACTGTCTGAATTTTTAAGCCTTTGTGAAGATTTTTCTAAAAAGGGTGAAAAACAAAACTATAAAAGCTATCAACGAAATAATGGAAATTGATGCTAAAACATTAAAGAGAGAGATAATAAAGTGCTGATGCCAGGAAAGGGTGCTGCCCGGGTATAAAAAATTAAATACAGGAACGGCGGAAGAAGAAAGACTTATAAATTTTGCCCCAAAGAAAGTATAAATGGCAGCAAAAACTCCTTGAAGAAGTTTTCCAAAGAGGTACGGCTTTAAGCTGATACCTGCTTTACTTATCATGCTGTAAACCTGGAAATGAATAGAAATACCTGCCCAGCCCATAATGAAACTTACACAGATTAATTTCTGGATAAAAGGGCTGCCGGCTTTACTTGCTAAATGCGCCCCGGTTGTAATTTCAAAAAAACCGCTTAAAAGGGCTGTTATTATTTCCTTATTTATACCTGTTGAATACAAAATGGAAAATATAATATTTGATAAATAAGAAATAAAACCCGTTTCAATTAAAATATTTATAAAAACTGAAAAAAAAGTAATAAATCCTCCCACAGTTAAGATAGTCTTAAGTGAGTTTTGGATTGAATCCCCTAAAATTTTAGGAAGGCTTAGGTTGCTTCCGTTTAAAGAATTATTTAATTCTATTTTAAATCTTTGAATTAAATTTTTATTATTTTTATCCCTGTACTTTATCCTTTTGCACTCTAAATCTTTACCATAAAATCTAAACAATATTCCCACAGTAAGGCTTGCTAAAATGTGGCATACAAGAAGGAGGGAGCCAAGACTTTGCATTTTAAACATTCCTACAGCCACAGCACCTGTAATAAAAAGAGGACCTAAATTATTTGTAAATGCCAGAAGTCTTTCAGATTCAACTTTAGTTAAAAGTCTTTCATTCCTTAAACCTGCAGTAAGTTTGGCACCAACAGGAGCGCCGCAGCTAAGTCCCATGGCAAGGGTAAAAGATGCGCATCCGGGGATATTAAAAAGAGGGCGCATTATAGGTTCTAAAAGAATACCTAAACATTTTACAAAACCTGTCTTACTCAAAATATCCGATGCAACTAAAAAGGGAAAAAGGGATGGAAATACAGTTTTAAGCCAAAGGTTCAAACCTTCGCCCGCTGACTCTACAGCTGTATTTGGAAAAACAATAAGAAGAAGTATAAATAAAATACATGCTGCCGGGAGAAAAAAAGATTTAATATATATTATATATGAATTTTTCTTAATAAAAGATAATAAATTCATGAAACACCTGAATTTTAAAATAATCCCTGTATAAGTTTATTTTATTTATTGCAAAATATGCCATATGGTAAGCTTTAAATTTTAAATTAAAATTTATATTTAAAAATAAGGTAAGATTTTAGTGCAAAGAAATGAAGGATTTTTAAAAAATATATAGAAGTATTAATATAAGTAATGCATAAATAATGCCAAAATCCAATGTTTTTCACTCAAAGATTAGTTAATTTTTT
>JGI24714J26587_10002490_pt1 | contig 12216 bp, 8 predicted proteins | sample BioPla4DNA2_FD_26587 | JGI IMG/M metagenome (IMG submission 26587)
TCCTCCCTTGTTCAGTTAGATTACTGAATGTTTTTATTGAATTTTTTATTTCATATGCCGCAGCTTGTCTTTTTTTACGGCATATTGAGCTGCTTGTCCTGTAATACGGCACCTCCGTATTACATGTGCTTATTTCAGCACAGATTCCTGTATGCTCGCAGGTACCTCTTCATAGTGGCTGAACTGCATCGTAAAGACGCCTCTGCCCTGGGTCCTGGAACGGAGCTCCGTTGCATAGCCGAACATACTGGCCAGGGGTACATTTGCTGTTATCACCTGTGCCCCCGATCTCTCTGTCATCCCTTCTATCTTGCCTCTGCGGGACGTAATGTCACCCATCACATCACCCATGTACACTTCGGGGATGACTACATCGACCTTCATTATGGGCTCAAGCAGGACTGGATCCGCCTTACGGCAGCCATCCTTGAATGCCATGGAGCCTGCTATCCTGAATGCCATTTCAGATGAGTCCACCTCGTGGTATGATCCGTCCACAAGGGTGACCTTTACGTCAAGCACCTGGTAACCTCCAAGAACACCGTTCTGCATAGCATCCTGTATACCGGCGTCGATGGCCGGAATGTATTCCTTGGGGATGACACCGCCGACGATCTTGTTCTCGAATGTGTATCCGCTTCCCGGTTCCTGGGGTTCTATCTCGATCACGCAATGACCGTACTGACCCCTGCCGCCGGACTGTCTGACAAACTTGCCTTCAGACTTGACAGCCTTGCGGATGGTCTCCTTGTAAGATACCTGCGGCTGTCCGACATTGGCTTCAACCTTGAATTCACGCAGCATTCTGTCGACTATGATCTCAAGATGAAGTTCTCCCATCCCGGCTATGATGGTCTGACCTGTCTCCTGATCAGTATAAGCCTTGAACGTCGGATCTTCCTCGGCAAGCTTGGCCAGAGCTGCGGACATTTTCTCCTGTCCTGCCTTGGTCTTGGGTTCTACGGCGATATGGATGACCGGTTCCGGAAACTCCATCGATTCCAGTATAACAGGAGCATCATCGCTGCAAAGGGTATCTCCGGTAGAAGTATCCTTGAANCCCACGACTGCCGCGATATCGCCCGAGTAGACGGTATCCACATCCTCCCTGTGGTTGGCATGCATCAACAGCAGCCTGCCGATCCTTTCCCTCTTGCCTTTTGTGGAATTGTACACATATGACCCCGCATTCAGCTTACCTGAATAAACTCTCAGGAAGCACAGTTTCCCGACATAAGGATCCGTCATGATCTTAAATGCAAGTGCAGAAAACGGTCCTTCGTCATCAGCTTTCCTTACGATCTCGTTCTCCGGATCGTCAGGGCAGACTCCGGTTATGGGTGGTACATCCAGCGGTGACGGCATATAATCCACCACAGCATCCAGAAGCTTCTGTACCCCCTTGTTCCTGTAGGATGAACCGCATGTGACGGGTATNATGTCAACGGCAATGGTTGCCTTTCTGATACCGGCACGTATTTCATCCTCTGTGAGTTCTTCACCTGACAGATATTTTTCCATCAAGTCCTCGTCTTGTTCAGCAACAGCTTCAAGTAAAATGTTACGATATTCTTCAGCGATCTCAACCATGTCTTCAGGTATCGGTTCTTCATCAAGTACCGTTCCCAGGTCGTCTAAATAGTATATAGCCTTCATGGTAACAAGGTCGATTATTCCTTTGAAATCCTCTTCCTTGCCAATAGGCAGCTGAATCGGGACAGCATTTGCTTTGAGCCTGTCCTTCATCATCTGGATGCAGTTGAAGAAATCAGCACCCACGATATCCATTTTATTCACATATGCAATGCGCGGAACANGGTACTTATCCGCCTGTCTCCAAACGGTTTCAGACTGGGGTTCCACTCCGCCCTTTGCACAGAAAAGTGTTACCGAACCATCGAGAACTCTCAGAGACCTTTCAACCTCTACGGTAAAGTCAACGTGCCCCGGCGTATCTATAATGTTGATCCTGGTACCCTTCCACTGGGCAGTAGTCGCAGCAGAGGTAATAGTGATGCCTCTTTCCTGCTCCTGTTCCATCCAGTCCATGGTAGCAGCGCCTTCATGGGTCTCGCCCATCTTGTGCACTCTGCCGGTATAGAACAGGATGCGCTCAGTGGTAGTCGTCTTGCCAGCATCTATATGCGCCATTATACCAATATTTCTGGTATTCTCCAAACTGAACTGCCTGGGCATGATTGCCTCCTTTCTTCCTCGATTAGTTCTGTTCCGTAATACGGAATCTCTTTTTGCATGAGTTATCCTTAAGTTTTTACATATCGGTCCGCGTTATAACACTACGGCGCAGGAAAATTTCCTGCCTGCAGAAAACCCGCCTGCCCCGGCAGTGTAACAGAACGGTCCTGTGTCTGTCGCCTCGTTATACTGCAGCAGCAGTATTACCAGCGATAGTGTGCAAATGCCCTGTTGGCTTCTGCCATCTTGTGGGTGTCTTCCTTTTTCTTGAAGGCTCCGCCCGCACTGTTGGCAGCATCCATGATCTCGCCTGCCAGTCTTTCCTTCATTGTCTTTTCACCCCTGGCACGCGCATAATTGACGATCCACCTGAGTCCCAAAGCCTGTCTCCTGTCGGCTCTTACTTCGATCGGAACCTGGTATGTGGCTCCACCGACTCTCCTGGCTTTGACCTCAAGTACAGGCATAACATTGTTCATCGCCTGTTCGAATACTTCAAGCGGATCCTTGCCTGTCTTCTCTTTTATAATATCGAATGCGCCGTAACAAATCTTCTGGGCAATACCTTTTTTGCCGTCAAGCATTATATTGTTTATAAGCTTGGTTACGACCTTGCTATTATAAATAGGATCAGGCAGGACATCTCTTTTGGGCGTATGTCCTTTTCTTGGCACTTTACTTCCCTCCTTTGATGGATAATAGGGACTAATCGTCCCGCTTCGTCAGCTTCCCGAGGTACTCGGAACCCGCAGGTCCTCGTCAGTGCGTCAGTACTTGTAATATATAAATAAAAAAGTATTTATCTATTCAACATACCTGACACTCTTCTGCTCAAGACCCCTTCGGCCGATCTTACTTCTTCGCCGACTTGGGCCTCTTCGCACCGTACTTGGAACGGGCCTGCATCCTGTTTGCAACGCCTGCTGTATCAAGAGTGCCNCTGATGATATGATATCTGACACCTGGCAGATCCNTGACCCTGCCGCCTCTTATGAGCACAACGCTGTGTTCTTGCAGATTATGGCCTATTCCGGGAATATATGCACTGACCTCGATACCGTTCGTCAGACGAACCCTGGCAACCTTTCTCAGTGCTGAGTTGGGCTTTTTGGGTGTTATCGTCCTGACTACAGTGCAGACCCCTCTTTTCTGAGGAGATTTGGTCACAACCGGCTTCTTTTTCAGTGAGTTGTAACCTCTTTGCAGTGCCGGAGCTGCTGATTTGTNCTTAACAGTCTCCCTGCCCTTTCTGACCATCTGATTGAATGTTGGCAACCTTACACCTCCTCTCGCAGTATACATGCAGCGGAGGCACCTACTTCGATGCCTACCGCTTTACCAAGCTGTTTCATCGTATCTACATATTCTATCTGGATCCCGTTGGTCTCACACAATTCCCTGAGATTGCCGGTAATCTTCTCGTCGGCATCTCTCGCAATGAATACCAGGCTTGCATTGCCGTTAGCCACTGCTTTCAAAGACTGTTTGATCCCTACGGTTTTATTGCTGTTTTTCAACATTTCCAGCACTTTCTAAGCACCTGTCCCCTCTGTATCCTTTTTTCGATCTTACGGTTGAAAGACCGGTAAATCGGACAAAACGGGCATAAAACCCCCTGAATTCGCACTGAAATATTTTATCACCGCTATTGAGTGTTGTCAAGAATAACGTATTCAGACAGGGGGAACACCTCCACAGGATCAGGTTTTTGATCTGTAAAGATGTATCCCCCCTGATGTCATTCACTGACAGTACTGATACTTATATCTTTGTACCTGCTCATTCCGGTACCTGCCGGGATAAGCTTTCCTATTATCACGTTCTCCTTGAGTCCCACCAGCGGATCCACCTTGCCCTTTATTGCTGCTTCTGTCAGCACCCTGGTGGTTTCCTGGAAGGANGCCGCAGACAGGAACGATTCCGTGGCAAGGGATGCCTTGGTGATGCCCAGCAGTGCGCGTTTGCCTGTCGCAGGCCTGAGTCCCTCGGCGACGACTCTTGCATTCTCCGCTTCGAAATCGAACATGTCTACAAGTCCNCCAGGCAGCATGTTCGTATCGCCAGCATCGTCGACCTTGACCTTCCTGAGCATCTGTCTGATTATGACCTCTATATGCTTGTCGTTGATGTCAACACCCTGAAGCCTGTAAACTCTCTGGACCTCCTGCAGCAAATACTGCTGTACGCCGTTTACACCCTTGATCTTCAGTATATCATGCGGGTTTACGGATCCTTCCGTGATCTCGTCACCAGCTTCGACCACATCTCCGTCAGAGACTTTGATCCTTGAACCGTAAGTGATCTGATACGTCTTGGATTCTCCATCCTCTGACGTGACGATTACTTCTCTCTTTTTCTTGACATCATTTATCTTGACAGTACCCTTTATCTCGGAGATAACAGCGAGACCTTTCGGCTTTCTGGCCTCGAACAGCTCCTCGACACGTGGAAGACCCTGCGTGATGTCATCGCCGGCTACACCGCCTGTGTGGAACGTTCTCATGGTGAGCTGCGTGCCCGGTTCCCCGATGGACTGAGCAGCGATTATGCCGACCGCTTCACCGACATTGACATCCTCACCCGTCGCCAGGTTGGCACCGTAGCATTTTGAGCATACGCCGTACTCAGAATGGCATGTCAGAACGGACCTGATCTTTACCTTCCTTATCCCGGCCTTCAGGATGTTGCCTGCATCCTGGTCGTCGATCCTCGCACCGGCTTCCACTATGACTTCACCGGTTTCAGGATGGAGTATATCATCAGTGGTGTACCTTCCGATGATCCTTTCGGCGAGGCCTTCTATGACCTCTGTACCGTCCATGATGTCAGATACCTCTATTCCCTTTCTGGTACCGCAGTCCACTTCTCTTACGATAACATCCTGGCTCACGTCTACGAGACGACGAGTCAGATAGCCTGAGTCAGCGGTCCTGATAGCCGTATCAGCAAGACCCTTTCTTCCGCCGTGTGAAGACAGGAAGTATTCAAGAACGCTCAGACCTTCACGGAAATTGGCCTTGATCGGTATCTCAAGAGTCTTACCCTGCGTATCTGCCATAAGGCCTCTCATACCCGACAACTGCTTGATCTGACTGATACTTCCGCGAGCGCCGGATTTGGTCATCATGTATATGGGATTGAAGCGATCCAGCGAATCCATGAGAGCCTTCGTGAGCTCTTCACCGGTCTCGGTCCACGCCTGTATAACTGAAGCATATCTTTCGTCTTCGGAGATCAGACCCCTCTTGTACATCTTTGTGATGTTCTCGATCCTGGCTTCAGTTTCGTCGATGAATTTCTTCTTTACATCGGGGATTACCATATCTGATACACTGATCGTGATGGCACCCTTGGTTGAATAGCTGAAGCCCAACTCCTTCATCTTGTCCAGCACCATGGCTGTTTTGGTTGTTCCGTGCACCTTTATGCACCTGTCAATGATTTGCCCCAGTTCTTTCTTCGTGACTAACTGGTTTATCTCAAGGTCGAAGCAATGCTCGGGATCGCTCCTGTCTACGAAACCAAGGTCCTGAGGGATCGCTTCGTTGAATATGAGCTTGCCGACGGTTGCATCAATGACCTTCGAAGCCGGCTTGCCGTCGATCTCTCTGGTCATCCTCACCTTTATTTTTGCATGGAGACCTACATAACCCTCATCGTAAGCCATAATGGCCTCGTCCAGTGAAGAGAACAGTTTCCCTTCACCTTTCTCGCCTTCCTTCTCCATGGTCAGGTAATAGCACCCGAGTACCATGTCCTGTGTCGGGACTGTGATAGGTCTTCCGTCCTTGGGAGCCAGCAGATTGTTTGCTGACAGCATGAGGAACCTGGCTTCAGCCTGAGCCTCAGCCGACAGAGGTACATGCACTGCCATCTGGTCGCCGTCGAAGTCGGCATTATATGCTGTACAGACCAGCGGATGGAGTTTTATGGCTCTACCTTCTACGAGCACCGGCTCAAAAGCCTGTATACCCAGCCTGTGGAGCGTCGGAGCACGGTTGAGCAATACGGGATGTTCCTTGATCACTTCTTCCAANACGTCCCATACCTCCGGTTTAACCCTCTCCACCATTCTCTTCGCACTCTTGATNTTATGTGCCAGGCCGTCATTGACGAGCTTTTTCATGACAAAGGGCTTAAACAGCTCCAGGGCCATTTCCTTGGGCAGACCGCACTGGTATATTTTCAGTTCCGGACCTACGACGATAACGGAACGGCCGGAATAGTCAACACGCTTGCCAAGCAGGTTCTGGCGGAAGCGTCCCTGTTTGCCCTTGAGCATATCTGACAGGGATTTCAGAGGTCTGTTGCCCGGACCTGTGACAGGACGCCCTCTCCTGCCGTTGTCTATGAGTGCATCGACAGCTTCCTGCAGCATCCTCTTTTCGTTCCTTACGATTATGTCCGGAGCTCCCAGGTCCAGCAGTCTCTTCAGACGGTTGTTCCTGTTGATGACACGCCTGTACAGATCGTTCAGGTCGGATGTCGCGAACCTGCCGCCGTCCAGCTGCACCATCGGACGAAGCTCCGGCGGGATAACCGGTATCACGTCCAGTATCATCCACTCAGGCCTGTTTCCTGAAAGTCTGAAGGACTCGACCACTTCAAGACGCTTTATGGTCCTTATCCTTTTCTGACCCGTAGCATCTTCAAGCTCTTCTCTCAGTTCCTTCGAGAGCTTATCCAGGTCGATCTCCATAAGCAGTTCCTTTACTGCTTCAGCGCCCATCCCGGCTTTGAATGTATANCCGAATGTATCGATACTGTCCCGGTATTCCTTCTCTGTCAGGATCTGCTTTTTGGAAAGCGGCGTCTGAGCAGGATCTATGACCACATATGCTGCGAAGTACAGTATTTTCTCCAGAGCCCTCGGAGACATATCCAGTATCAATCCCATCCTGCTGGGGATGCCCTTGAAATACCAGATGTGGGAAACGGGGGCTGCCAGTTCGATATGCCCCATACGCTCTCTTCTCACCTTCGAACGGGTGACTTCGACTCCGCACCTGTCACATACTATACCTTTGTATCTGATCCTCTTATATTTACCGCAATGACATTCCCAGTCCTTCTGGGGTCCGAATATCCTTTCGCAGAAGAGACCGTCCCTCTCCGGTTTCAACGTCCTGTAGTTGATCGTTTCCGGCTTTTTCACTTCGCCCCTCGACCATTCTCTGATTTTTTCCGGAGAAGCCAAACCTATTCTTATAGCATCAAAATTGTTCATTTCAAACATGTTCGAATCTCCCTCCTAAAACTCCTCATCGTCCAGGTTATCAACGAATTCCTCTTCTTCAGAGAATATGTCGTCTCCGAGCGAATCATCGAGATCTTCGGTGGTATTGGTGATGTCCCCGATATCAAAATCATCGATGCTTATCTCTTCTTCGATAAGGTCGTTGCTGAGCTCGTCAAGCTCACTGTCAGGCACCTCATCTTCGCGCCCCTCCATGTTCACATTGAGGTCTTCAGGGTCATCCTCTGTGGATTCGCTTATAGCGATCTCTTCGCGTTCCTCTGAGTAGACCTTCACATCCAGCGCAAGGCTCTGTAATTCCTTGATCAGCACCTTAAACGATTCGGGTATTCCCGGTTCAGGCACATTCTCGCCCTTGACGATGGATTCATAGGTCTTCACCCTGCCTACGACGTCGTCTGATTTGACAGTGAGGATCTCCTGCAGTGTATACGCGGCGCCATAGGCCTCAAGAGCCCACACTTCCATCTCTCCGAACCGCTGGCCGCCAAACTGTGCTTTACCGCCGAGCGGCTGCTGGGTGACAAGGGAGTAAGGTCCGGTGGAACGGGCATGTATCTTGTCATCGACCAGATGTGCCAGCTTGAGCATATACATGTACCCGACAGATACACGGCTTTCAAAAGGCTCTCCTGTCCTTCCGTCGTACAGTATCGTTTTTCCGTCTTCCTCCAGACCAGCTTTTTTCAGCGTGTCTATGATATCCTGCTCTGTAGCACCGTCAAAGACAGGGGTAGCTATCTTCCAGCCCAGCGCCTTTGCCGCATAGCCCAGATGCACCTCCAGTACCTGACCTATATTCATACGCGACGGTACTCCGAGAGGATTGAGTACTATCTCCAGCGGAGTGCCATCCGGCAGGTACGGCATATCTTCCTCAGGGAGTATCCTGGAAATAACACCCTTGTTGCCGTGTCTGCCGCCATCTTGTCTCCGACTGAAATCTTTCTTTTCTGTGCTATATAAACTCTGACGAGCTGATTCACACCAGGCGGCAGTTCGTCGCCATTTTCTCTCGAGAAAACTTTCACGTCGACTACGATACCGGATTCGCCGTGAGGCACTCTCAGCGATGTGTCTCTGACTTCTCTCGCTTTTTCACCGAATATGGCCCTGAGCAGTCTTTCTTCAGCCGTCAGTTCTGTTTCTCCCTTCGGAGTGACTTTGCCGACCAGTATATCCCCTGCCCTGACCTCGGCACCTATCCTTATGATACCCCTGTCATCAAGGTCCTTGAGTGATTCCTCGCTGACGTTGGGTATGTCCCGGGTGATCTCTTCAGGTCCGAGCTTGGTATCTCTGGCCTCAGACTCATATTCTTCTATATGGATCGATGTGAATACATCATCCTTGACAAGCTTCTCACTTATAAGGATAGCGTCTTCGTAGTTGTAACCTTCCCATGACATGAAGCCCACCAGCACATTCTTGCCCAAGGCGATCTCGCCCAGGTCAGTGGAAGGACCATCAGCGATAACGTCTCCTTCTGCTACTTTGTCGCCTTTTTTCACTATGGGCCTCTGGTTGATACAGGTCCCCTGATTCGACCTGACATATTTCAGAAGCTTGTATACATCCTTCTGTCCATTTCTTCTGCGGATAACGATCTCACTGGCGGTAACCTTATCTACAGTACCTGCAGCACGGGCAAGAACGACCACGCCTGAATCTCTCGCAGCCTTGTATTCTATACCCGTCCCGATGATGGGAGCTTCAGTCCTGATAAGAGGCACAGCCTGTCTCTGCATGTTCGATCCCATCAGCGCTCTGTTGGCATCGTCATTCTCGAGGAACGGGATCATTGCCGTAGCAACTGAAACCAGCTGTTTGGGAGACACGTCCATGTAATCGACGCGCTCTCTCTCAACCTCGATTATGTCATCTTTATATCTGCAGAGCACCTTCCTGTCCCTGAACCTGCCGTCCTTATCGAGCACTTCGTTGGCCTGTGCAATAATAAATCTGTCTTCCTCATCTGCCGTGAGATAATGGATCTCATTGGTCACTATCCCCGAAGCCTTGTCGATCTTTCTGTACGGTGCTTCGATAAATCCGTATTCATTGATCCTGGCATATGTGCTCAGTGAACCGATCAATCCTATGTTGGGACCTTCAGGTGTCTCTATCGGACACATGCGGCCATAGTGGGAATGATGAACGTCACGCACTTCGAAGCCGGCCCTTTCCCTGCTGAGTCCTCCCGGTCCAAGTGCGCTGAGCCTTCTTTTATGTGTCAGTTCAGCCAGCGGATTCGTCTGGTCCATGAACTGGGACAGCTGGCTGCTGCCGAAGAATTCCTTGATGGCTGCAGCTACCGGCCTTATATTTATCAGCGCCTGGGGAGTGACGATGTCNATGTCCTGTATGGTCATCCTTTCCTTTACGACCCTCTCCATCCTGGCAAGACCGATCCTGAACTGATTCTGCAGGAGCTCACCCACACAGCGCAGTCTTCTGTTGCCGAGATGATCTATATCATCATCCTCACCCACTTCATAGCTCAGATTGATGAGGTAATTGACGGATGCTATTATATCTTCCTCCGTGATATGTTTTGGAACGAGCAGATCCGCGTTTTCCCTGATCGCCTGTTTGAGTTCCTTTTTGCCCTGATACTCATCCATGAGCTCTTTGAGTACGCTGAATCTTACTTTTTCCGAAATACCGGTATCAGTAACGTCAAAATCGACAAACGCCCTGAGATCTACAGTCCCGTTACCAATTACCCTTACCTTTTTCCCTTCAACATTGAGGTAAACGGAATTGATGCCTGAATTCTGTATGATTTCAGCCTTATCCCTGTCGATGTATTCGTCCTCTTCGGCAAGTATCTCACCGGTGACCGGGCTCACGATCCTCTCAGCGGATCTGTGACCGGCTATCCTCGAAGCCAGCGACAGCTTCTTGTTGAATTTGAATCTTCCGAATTTCGCAAGATCATATCTTTTCGGCTCGAAAAACAGGCTCCTGATCAGTGACGTAGCACTTTCGACTGTAGGCGGTTCACCGGGTCTGAGCCTCTTATATATTTCAATGAGGCCTTCGTCCTGGGTTTTTGCGCTGTCCTTCTGTATGGTGGCCATGACTCTTTCGTCATCGCCGAGCAGCTCGGTTATCTGCGCGTCAGTCCCATAACCCATTGCACGAACAAGGACTGTGATGGGCAGCTTCCTCGTTCTGTCGACCCTCACATACATTACATCATTTGAATCTGTCTCATATTCGAGCCATGCACCGCGGTTCGGTATGATAGTCGCTGAAAACAGCGGTTTTCCGGTTTTATCAAGCTTTTTGGAATAGTAAAGACCGGGTGATCTGACCAACTGACTCACAACGACCCTTTCAGCACCATTGATAACAAAGGTACCGTTTTCGGTCATCAGCGGGAAATCACCCATGAATATTTCCTGTTCCTTGACCTCTCCGGTTTCCTTGTTGATAAGACGGACCTTGACTTTCAACGGGGCTGAATATGTAGTATCCCTTTCCTTACACTCTTCAACACTGTACTTGGGATTGTCGGTCTCCAGCCTGTAGTCCGGGAATTCAAGCACCAGATTCCCGGTATAGTCCTGAATGGGAGAAATGTCTCTGAACACCTCGCGAAGGCCTTCTTCCAGAAACCACTTGTACGAGTTCTTCTGCACTTCAATGAGATTCGGCATATCCAGGACTTCTTCGATCCTGGAATAGCTCATTCTGGTAGTCCGGCCCAGTTTTACGGGATGCACCATCAATAGAATCACCTCATAATATTATGACTTGTTAAAAAGAGCAACGTTACATGAAAGGCTTGCATTCATGCAATTCAACCGGATCACCGACTTCATCAGTGCGATACGCCGGTGTATTCAAGCCTTTATATTCTATTTCTATAAAAGCTTTTCGGGGCAATTTCGCACAGCAATCCGACAGAGAAATCTGAACTGCATGTGTATCGACTCATATATACGACTAATATATATGAATGTGGCAGGATTTCGATTTCATTCGTCAAATTGCCTAAAACCATTAAATAATTATTAACAGTTCTTGTGTATTTTATTCCCCTGTGTTATAATCAATTTACAGTTGAATCCGGTCTTATCCTGAAAAAGCACACAAGTATCAGATTATAACGCATTTTATAATTCTAGCATACAGCATAATACTTGTCAACGAGATTTCGTGCTGTTTTTTTATTGTCTTTTCTACCGCATTTGTTGGTGCTTTCCACTGCTTTTGGGGCTGTCTCATCGCCTTCACCGGCCTTCGCATCGCATTTGTCAGCCTTTGCATCGCATTTACCAGGTCTTCCGCTGCTTTTTCTGCTTCCCCATTGCATTCATCGCTTATTGACTCATTTACCAGCTCTTCCGCTGCTTTTGGGGCCGTCCCACTGCTTTTTCGGCTTCGCATCGCCTTTGTCGGCCTTTGCATCGCATTTACCAGCTCTTCCGCTGCTTTTGTCAGCTTTACCACCGCCTTTTTCGGATTTTACCACCGTCTTTTCCGGCTCTCCCACCGCTTTTATCCGCCCTTTCTCAGTGTTTATGGCTTCCCGAGCGTATCCCTCGCCTATTGACTCATTTAGAAACTCTCCGCCGCCTTTATCGGTTTTCCACCGCCTTAGCCGCTTTCACACCACCTTTTTTAGTTTCTCTCCACCTTTTTCTGCTTCTCCACCGCCAAAATTCATTTATCCAGCGTTTTTTGTACCGTTTTTGGATTATTGGGCGCGGAAATGGACCGAAATGATGATTTTAACGAGTTTTGGTTGACAT
>JGI24714J26587_10002492_pt1 | contig 12206 bp, 5 predicted proteins | sample BioPla4DNA2_FD_26587 | JGI IMG/M metagenome (IMG submission 26587)
ATTCCGTATGTATGTAATTCCGTATGTATGTAATAAATATGCACCGGATATGCAAAATAGACTTATAACATATGTGCATAACAGGTATAAGTAACAGGTATGTATACAAGGTAAACCGAAATCGTATTAATCAGGTTATGCTTTGAATTTCTAATATATGACGGCTTAAAAGAGCATAGTCCAGTGTATTTATAATACCATCTTTGTTAATATCAGCAACAATTTGCCAGTTACTATTAGGGAAGGAATCAATAATATCTAAAATATACCTTTGAAGCAAAACGCAATCATTAGAGTCAATTATACCATCCCCTGTAATATCACCAATGATATATTGAGGGGTGTCCTCCACCTTTACCAGCTTCCAATGCTGGTTTTCGCCGTTTGCATCAGACCACTGCTGAACGGTTGCACCATCATCGGTGGACCACTTATATACATCAAGTAGTTTACCACTTCCACGGCTTTTTATCTTATAGTATCCATTTCCTATATCAATGAACTCCCAGTGCTGGTTGTGACCGCCGGTGCTTGTATACTGTATGAGCAAACCGCCGTTGTCTTTGGATTCATCTTTAACATCAAGGGCAAATCCTGTTTTAGCGTTTACAATTTTTTTGTACCCGTTTCCTACGTCCACTATATACCACTGTTGGCTCAGGCTGTCGTTATCACTCCACTGTACAATTGGTGCCGCATTATCCGTTGAAGAATCTTTTACGTCCAAAACTTTGCCGCTGTGTCTGTTTACAATTTTGTAGCGGGTTTTATCCGGCATGTATTCTGTGATGGTTCCTGCCTGGACATNAATTTCAATGGCATCGTAATAAGGCAGAACCAGCTTTGTGTCAGAAAGAAATACAAGTGGAAGCCATACATATTGGGATTCATTTACACGTCCGCCCCATGCACCTGCCCACCTGTCTCCTGCATAGAGGTATGATGTGCCGGATGTACCCTGGACAGGTAAAACATAAGTGGGCTGTGACCTGTATGTAGTTGAGTTTCCTAAATTGTAAAGTTCGGACCACCCACTCCTTAAATCTTTTGAGTAGGCATATTTGGCCTGGTTTGGATCCCAGCCTGTACATCCTGATGTTACAAGATAATAGTAGCCATTTCTCTTAAAAAGGCATGGTGCTTCCCTTTGTTTTCCCACATATAGTTTGGCAGCAAGGGAGGCAATATCTTTGTAGTCAGGGGTTAATTCATATAAATGCAAGTCCATGTTTTCATTGGAAGAGGACAAAAAGTAGCCTTTTCCGTCTGTATCCACAAAAACAGTACAGTCCCTGGACATGTAGCCTGGACGACCATGGTCCTCAACCCCTGAGTTTTGGTAGGGACGGAAACTTCCCTTATATGTATATTTGCCGTCGGGGGTGCTGCAGTATGCAACAGCAGCCCTTGCTTCACCATAGTGGATACCGTTTTCCCAGTGCATCCACATTACAAACTCTTTTGTAAATTGATTGTACATAACTTTAGGACGTTCTATATTTACCCTGTTTAGCTCAGGGTGTGAATCAGGAGACAAAACTTCCCCCCTGTATTCCCAATTTACCAAATCTTTAGAACGGTAGCAGCGGACTCCTTTAAAAAGGTTTGATTGGTCTCTGTATTCCCCGTACCAGTAGTAGTAATCCCCATATTTTAAAAACCCTCCGCCATGTGCATGAATGATGTTGCCTGAGGTGTCTTTGAACTGTGTCCCGTTTATAATCACATTGTTGCCGGATGTTTCGGCAAAAGCATTTCCCAAACCTGAAATGTTTCCTAGGCTACCGGAAAGAACAATGGCGGTGATAATAATTAGGCATAATTTTATTTTGTTTTTAGACAAGATTTTCCCCTTAAACAAGATTTCCCCCTCCTGAAATAAAAAATAATTATTATCCACTAAATTACAATTCGTAGAGACAACTAATTTTGAGTCAAGCTCCTTATATACATTTTAATATATATTAATTTTATATTAAAGATATATATTAATTTTTATGTAAAAGTAGAAAATTATATAAAAGCAGCGAATTTTAAAAGAACCTTGTTAAAAAAAGCCCTGTCCTTTAAAACTGTTGAAAGGCAGGCGTAAAAGTGTTAGTCTAATAATAAATAGTGAATACAGGTGGGGGTTATGGAGTATATAAGTGGGGTTGTTGAGAGAATTACATTTGCAAATGAAGAAAATGGTTTTTGTGTTATAAAAATAAAGTCTAAAGGCTTTAGTGACCTGGTAACAGTTGTGGGAAACCTTGCTTCTGTCAATGTGGGTTCAATTTTAAAGCTTAAAGGTCAGTGGAAAATGGACAGCAAGTACGGCAGGCAGTTTAATGCCTTTGACTACAGGGAAGTTGTTCCTGCAACTATTGCAGGGATTGAAAAATATTTAGGAAGCGGGCTTATAAAAGGTATTGGTCCTAAATATGCAAAAAGAATTGTAAGATATTTTAAAGAAGACACCCTGCGTGTTATTGAAGAAGAACCGGATAAACTTATTAATGTTGAAGGTATAGGTAAAAAACGGCTGGAGATGATAAAAAAAGCCTGGCAGGAACAAAAGGAAATAAAAAATGTCATGCTTTTTTTGCAAAGCCACGGGGTATCTACAGGATATGCCGTAAAAATTTATAAAACCTATGGGGATGAAAGTATAAATGTTGTCCGGGACAACCCTTACCGCTTAGCAGATGATATTTGGGGCATAGGCTTTAAGACGGCGGATAAAATTGCCCAGAAACTGGGATTTGATAAAAATTCATTTGAGCGCTGCAGGTCAGGTATAGCTTATGTACTAAATCAGCTTTCCAATGACGGCCACTGTTATGCAACAAGGGAGCAGCTAATATCAGAGACGGTAAAAATGCTGGAGATAGAAGAAAATTTAGTTGAAGGTACTTTGGATAAAATGATAGAGGACAAATTGGTAATACCTGATGAAAACAATTCTATTTACCTTCCGCCTTTTTACCATAGTGAAGCGGGAACGGCAAAGAGAATACGGGAAATAGTAAATGCTAAATGTCCGTTGGCTTTGTCAGACTTAGATAAGATAATTGATGATATACAAAAAGAATACAATATAGTATACGACAAGGTGCAAATAGATGCAATCAAGGCGGCTGCCGCTTCAAAGTTTATGGTTTTAACGGGCGGCCCCGGGACGGGAAAAACCACAACAACCCTTGCAATAATTAAAATATTTCAAAAGATGGGAAAGACGGTGCTTCTTGCAGCACCTACAGGGCGGGCGGCAAAGAGAATGTCAGAGACAACCGGTATGGAGGCAAAGACTATACACCGGCTTTTAGAATACAGTCCATTGGAAGGATATCAAAAAAATGCAGAAAACAAATTGCAATGTGATGTGTTAATAATTGATGAAACTTCCATGGTAGACATAATATTAATGTATAATTTATTAAAGGCTGTAAAAGATGAGACAATTGTCATTTTGGTAGGTGACGTGGATCAGCTTCCCTCTGTTGGGGCGGGCAACGTTTTAAAAGACATTATTGATTCGGGTCAGGTAACATTTGTAAGACTCACCAGGATATTCAGGCAGGCTTTGGGAAGTGCAATAATAACCAATGCCCATCTTATAAACAAAGGCATTAAGCCAAGGCTTAAATGCGGCAAAAAGAGTGACTTTTTCTTTGTAGAAGAGGAAGACCCGGAAAAAATACCTGAAGTAATTAAAGGACTTTGTACAAGAAGGCTTCCCTCTTATTTTAATGTGGATCCCGTAAATGATATCCAGGTGCTGACACCTATGCAAAGGGGAGTGGCAGGAGCACATAATTTGAATGTGGTTTTGCAGGAAGCGTTAAATCCGTCAGATGTTAAAATTAAATACGGCGGGNCGGTATACCGCTTAAATGACAAAGTGATGCAGATTAAAAACAATTACGATAAAAATGTTTTTAACGGTGATATAGGAATCATTACCCATATAGACTTGGAGGACAAAACATTAATAATAAGCTTTGATGAAAATGATGTGGAATATGACCAAACTGAACTTGACCAGGTGGTTTTGGCTTATGCCACCACAGTTCATAAAAGCCAGGGAAGTGAATACCAGATTGTGGTTGCACCCTTTACAACCCAGCATTATATGATGCTTCAAAGAAATCTTTTATATACCTGCGTCACCAGGGCAAAGAAGGCTTTTGTACTGGTGGGGACTAAAAAGGCGGTGGCTATAGCTGTTTCAAACAATAAAATTCAAGAGAGGAATACAATGCTTTCAGAAAGACTTAAAATCAAAGAATAGGCTATTTCTTTTATTTTTATTTNGTTGATTGTATTTGGTTTATTGCAAAATTTGCAAAAAAGTTTGAAAACCAATAAAAAAGATTATAAAATATAAATAAGAAAGACTATAAAATAAGACAGATTATATAATATGACAAAATGGCAATGATTAAAAAAATTAAAATGTCAAACGGGATAATATGAGTTTAATTGTTTTTATTGATACAGAAATTCATCCAAAAAGCAGAAAGGTCATTGACACAGGGGGTATTAAGGAAGACGGCAGTCCTTTTCACTCTNGTTCTGTTACTGATTTTATTGACTTTATAAAGGATTCTGAATTTATCTGTGGTCACAATATTCTAAATCACGATTTAAAATATATTAAAGATGCACTGATAGGCAAAAAGACAGGTAATTTAAAGGTTATTGACACTGTTTTTCTTTCACCTCTGTTATTTCCGGCAAAACCTTACCACTCTTTACTAAAAGACGATAAGATTCAGACAGAGGAGATGAACAATCCCTTAAACGATGCAATAAAAGCAAGGGATCTTTTCTATGATGAAGTTGAAGCCTTTAAAAATATAGATGAAGAACTAAAACAAATATTTTATATTTTATTAAAAGACAAAAAGGAATTTAGCGCTTTTTTTGAATATATCAAATACAACAATAACGAAATAAATGCAGAAAAACTAATTGAAAATAAATTTAATGCACAAATATGTAAAAATGCCGATATTTCAAAAATAATTTCAGACCATCCCATAGAGCTTGCATACTGTCTGGCTTTGATAAATGCGGGAATAAAATATTCAATTACCCCTCCCTGGGTGTTAAAGCAGTTTCCTGAAACAAGAAAGGTTATGTTTCTTTTGAGGGACAACCCGTGCCTTAAGGGCTGCCCTTATTGTAATAAAGCCCATGATATTTACAAGGGATTAAAAAAATTTTTTGGATTTGATTCTTTTAGAAAATACGGAGGTGAGCCCTTGCAGGAAAAGGCTGTAAAGGCTGCCGTGGAAAACAAATCCCTTCTTGCTGTATTTCCCACCGGCGGGGGAAAATCCATTACATTTCAACTGCCTGCACTAATGAGCGGAGAAAATGTAAAAGGTCTAACGGTGGTTATATCCCCCTTGCAGTCTTTAATGAAAGACCAGGTGGACAACTTAGAAAGGAAGGGTATAACGGAGGCGGTAACTATAAACGGACTCCTTGACCCTATTGAGCGGGCAGTGTCCATTGAAAGGATTGAAAACGGCTCTGCTTCCATCCTTTACATTTCACCGGAGTCTTTGCGTTCAAAGACAATGGAACGGCTTCTTTTAGGCCGGAATGTTGTCAGGTTTGTTATAGATGAAGCCCACTGTTTTTCAGCCTGGGGACAGGACTTTAGGGTTGACTACCTTTACATTGGGGATTTTATAAAATCACTAATGGAAAAGAAAAATTTGCAAAAACCAATTCCCGTCTCCTGCTTTACTGCAACGGCAAGGCAGAGGGTGATTGAAGATATATGCAATTATTTTAAAGAAAAGCTTTCTCTTGAGTTGGAGGTTTTCAGGGCTGATGCTTCAAGAACCAACCTCCGCTACAAGGTACTTAATAAAAAGTCTGAAGAGGAAAAATACCAGTGTGTAAGGGAACTTCTTGAAGAAAAAAGATGCCCTACGATTATCTATGTTTCACGCACAAGACGAGCGTACCACCTGGCANAACGGCTTACACAGGACGGTTATTGTGCAAAGCCTTACCACGGCAAAATGGACAAAAAGGAAAGAAGCCAAAATCAAGAAGAATTTATAAAGGGTCAGGTTCAGATTATAGTGGCTACATCTGCCTTTGGAATGGGAGTCGATAAAAAGGATGTAGGAATGGTTATCCACTATGAAATTTCAAGTTCACTGGAAGACTACGTACAGGAAGCCGGAAGGGCAGGCAGGGATGAGAATATAACAGCCGACTGCTATGTGCTTTTCGATGAAGAGGATTTAGACAAGCACTTTATACTGTTAAACCAAACAAAGGTCAGTATAAAAGAAATCCAGCAGGTGTGGAAAGCCATAAAAGACATAACAAAATTCCGGTTAAAAGTTTCCCAGTCTGCACTGGAAATTGCAAGGAAAGCCGGATGGGATGACGGTATTGAGGGAATAGAAACAAGGGTAAAGANCGCCATTGCAGCCTTAGAGGATGCAGGTTATATAAAAAGAGGGCAGAACATGCCAAGGGTGTATGCCAACAGCATTCTTGCAAGAAATGCATGTGAGGCGATTTCTAAAATAAACAGGTCTGACANATTCAATGAAAAACAAAAAGAAAAGGCAGTTAGAATTATAAGAAAGCTTATTTCTAATAAATACACCAAAGAACCAGGTGATGAAGAAGCAGAATCAAGGATTGACTATATAGCAGACCATTTAGGACTTGAAAAAAGAGAAGTGGTGGAGATTGTAGAATTACTTAAAGAAGAAAATATTTTGGCGGATTTAAAAGATTTAAAGATTTATATGAAGGAAGGCGCAAATGAAAAACGTGCATTACGCATATTAAAAACCTTTTTGCGTATTGAAAAATTTTTATTGTCAAATTTGGAGTACGGGGAAAAAGTTTACAACATTAAAGAGCTAAATGAACAGGCAGAAGAGGAAGGAATTGAAAACATTAGTTCTGAAAGCATAAAAACCATCATAAATTTTTGGAAAATCAAAGGCTGGATAAAAAGCCAGGTACTTAGCCACTCTAAAGATCTAATGGTGATTTACTGCAATTCCAAAATAGAAGACTTAAAAGAAAAGCTTTCAAAAAGATATGAATTGTCCCAATTTATTTTAGAATATCTTTATGATAAAAAGAGTAAAGATAAAAAGAAGGAGGAAAATGATAAAAATACGGAGGTAGTAAATTTTTCGGTTTTTGAATTAAAAAGGGCTTTTCAAAACAGGATAACTCTTTTTAAAACTGAAATAACCACTGAGGACGTAGAAGATGCTATTTTTTACTTGTCCAAAATAGAGATTTTGTTAATTGAGGGAGGATTTTTGGTTTTATACAATCCCATGGAAATAGAGCGTATAGAAAAAGACAATAAAAAGAGATACAGGCTGGAACACTACGAAAAACTAAGGGAATACTATGAAAATAAAGTGCAGCAAATCCACATAGTAGGGGAATATGCAAAGAAAATGATAGAGGACTACAAAGAAGCCCTTCAATTTGTGGATGATTATTTTAAACTTAATTACAGTTCTTTTTTAAATAAATATTTTAAAGGAGGCAGACAAAACGAAATTAAAAGAAATATTACCCCGGAAAAGTTTAGACAGATTTTTGGGGAGCTTTCCCCGTCACAGTTGAAAATTATAAATGACAAAGAGTCTGAGTGCATTGTTGTGGCGGCAGGGCCAGGTAGCGGGAAGACGAGGATTTTGGTTCATAAATTAGCTTCCCTTCTTCTTATGGAAGATGTGAAGCATGAACAGCTGTTGATGCTCACCTTTTCCAGGTCTTCAGCCACCGAATTTAAAAAACGCTTGTTGGGGCTTATTGGGAATGCCGCAAATTTTGTTGATATAAAAACTTTTCACTCCTACTCCTTTGATTTGTTGGGGAGGGTGGGGACTTTGGAGAAGTCGGACAGAATAGTAAGGGAAGCGGTGGAAAAAATTAAAAAGGGAGAAGTTGAAAGAAGGAAAATAACAAAGACGGTTTTGGTAATTGATGAAGCCCAGGACATGGACGGGGATGAATTTGCCCTTATAAATGCCCTGATGGAACACAATGAAAATATGCGGGTAATTGCAGTGGGGGATGATGACCAGAATATTTATGAATTCAGGGGTTCCAGCTCAAAGTATATGGAATATTTGATAAAAAGAAAAGGAGCAAAAGTCTACGAACTTTTAGAAAATTTCAGGAGCAAAAGAAATTTAGTTGATTTTACAAACCAGTTTGTAAAAAGAATATCTTACAGGCTAAAAAGCACCCCTATTGTTCCTTTTCAAAATGACAACGGGAAAATAAAACTGGTGGAATATAAAAGTTCCAATCTTATCACGCCTTTGGTGGCAGATATACTGTCTGAAGACCTTTCAGGTTCCACCTGTGTACTTACCAGAACCAATGATGAGGCGCTGCAGATTACGGCACTGCTTCTGAAAAACGGGATGGAGGCAAAATTAATACAGTCAAATGAAGGGTTTGGCATACAAAATCTTTTGGAGGTAAGTTTCTTTTTAAATCAGCTAAAACTTGATGATTCTTACATGATAAGTGAGGAAGTCTGGGAAAAAGCAAAGGGGAATCTGAAAGAAACCTATGCTAAAAGTCCCAATTATGAAATTTGCGCTAATCTTATAAAGGATTTTGAATGTGTAAATAACAAAAATAAATACAAAACAGATTTGGAAGTTTTCATCCGGGAGTCAAAGCTTGAAGATTTTTATAGGGGAAGGGCAGAAACAATTTTGGTATCAACTTTTCACAGGGCAAAGGGAAGGGAGTTTGACAATGTGTACTTGATGCTGGACAGATTTAATATAAGGTCTGATGAGGATTTGAGACTTCTCTACGTTGCTATGACAAGGGCAAAAGAGAATTTGACAATTCACCACAACGGGGATTATTTTAAATATATTAAGGCGGAAAAAATGGAAGTAATAAAAGATGAGAATACATATTTTCCGCCGGATGAATTGGTGGTACAGCCGGGATTTAAGGATGTTTGGCTGGACTTTTTTATACACTCCCAAAACCTGATTTTTAATCTTAATACCGGGGACGAACTTATAGTGGACGGTGATTATTGCTGCAATTTAAAGGGACAAAAAATTTTATGTTTTTCAAAACAGTTTAAAAATAAAATCCGGTCTATAAATGAAGCGGGCTATGTGCCCTGCGGTGCAAAGATTAAATTTATCGTTTACTGGCAAAGGGAAGATTCAGATTATAAAATACGTATAGTGCTTCCTGAAATACGTTTTACTTTTAACCCTATTGACAAAAAGGAAAATATCACATAAAATAGTATTAGCACTCAGAGGAAGTGAGTGCTAAAGCAAGTGTCTATAATATAAATGCATCGTTTATTTAACCGCATGTATTTATTTATTCTAAAGTACTCTTTTTAATGCTGTTTTTTTTTAGTACAATCACTTGTAAAAAGATATTTTTGTTTTTTAAATGCAGTGCCTATTTTCATATTTCTGTATTGCTTTTAGGCTTTGATTTTATTATTAAAGCTTTAAAGGTGTGTCTATTAGCCAATTGCAAATAAATAACAGGTTCACCGCTAATGAATAGTATATAGAATTACTACTGAAATGGGCAATAAACATGAACACCATTAGATTTAATATATGCACTATAAATAAAAGCACTTAGGAGGGATAGCAATGAAAGCATTATTTTTAGCAGGTGGGAAAGGTACCAGGCTAAGACCCATTACAAATGAATTGCCAAAGCCTATGGTACCAGTTGTTGGAAAACCTCTGTTGGAAAGGAATATAGAAAGACTAAAAGAACATGGTGTAGATGAAGTGGTACTTAGTACATGCTATAAGCCTTATAAAATNGAAAAATATTTTGGCAACGGGGAGAAGCTGGGAATAAAAATAAACTACATATCAGAGGACATACCTTTAGGGACAGCCGGCGCAATAAAAAATGCGGAAGAGTTTTTTGATGACACCTTTATTGTTTTTAATGCAGATATATTAAGCGATATAAATATTTCAGACATGATTAGATGGCACAAGGAAAAGGGTGCTTTTGCTACCATAGCAACAACGGAAGTGGACGATCCATCAGCGTACGGGGTTATTGAATATGATGAAAAAGGGTTTGTTACTGCTTTTAAGGAAAAGCCAAAGCCTCATGAGACAGACTCAAATCTTATAAATGCGGGTATTTATATATTTGAGCCGGAATTATTCAATGAAATACCTTCANGCAGAACGGTTTCAATAGAGCGGGAAACGTATCCTCAGCTTCTTGAAAAAGGGAAAAAAATAGCGGTGTATAATAAGTGTTCATATTGGTTAGACCTTGGAACGCCTGATAAATATATAAAGGCTCATAAGGACATACTAAACGGGGATTTTAAAATGTTAAATCATGACTTTAAGAAAAGCCCTCAGTATATAAGCAGTACTGCTAAAATACATCAAAATGCAAAAATTGTAGGGCCGTGTTATATTGGTGAGAATGTTGAGATTGGTGCCCATGCTGTAGTGGGACCTGATACATTTTTAGGTGACAATTCACGTGTGGGCGCTAGTTCAAAGATTATAGGAAGTGTAATTTGGGACAATGCAAGGGTGGAAAAAGGAGCTTTAATTGCCAATTCAGTTATAATGTCAAATTGCAAAGTTGATATGAATACTGAAGAGCGCAATGTAATACTAACTGAAGGTGTTTGCCACCCGATTGCGGTATAAATTGCAGGATAGGACCCTTAAGACAGGGTCTTTCCCCAGTCTTAAATTAAAAAATACAATTAACTGAAGAACAATAAGGAGGTATAAGATATGACATTAAACAGAATAAGAAACGTGGCATTTTTGAGCACATATCCTTCAAGGGAGTGTGGACTGGCAACATTTACACAGGACTTGGTCAGGGCTTTAGACGATGTGGATCTGATAGACAGCCCTAAAGTAATTGCGGTAAGTGATAGTGATGAGTATCAATATAGTGATAGAGTGATAATGGAAATTTCACAGTATGACAGGAATAGTTATATTAAAGCAGCAAAGCAAATAAACAAATCCGATATAGAATTGGTTGTAATAGAGCATGAGTATGGAATTTTTGGTGGGGAAGCGGGAGAGTATATTTTAGACTTTGCAAAGAATTTAGAAATACCTTTTGTTACAACCCTTCACACAGTGCTTCCATGTCCGGGAGAAAAGGAAAGGGAAGTGTTAAGAGAGCTTGGTAAAAGAAGTGCAAAAGTTGTTACCATGGCTAAAAACACAAAGCCTCTTTTAAAAGATGTTTATGAAATGGATTTGTCCAAGGTAGAGGTTATTCACCATGGAGTTCCCTACAGGATTTTGGAGTCCCGGGAAAAGCTTAAAGAAAAACACGGTTTTTCAGGTAAAAATGTAATAAGTACTTTTGGACTTTTAAGCCCTGGGAAAGGACTTGAATACGGAATAGAAGCAGTTGCTAAAGTTGTAAAAGAGCACAAGGATATGGTGTATCTCATTTTAGGCCAGACACATCCTGCTATTAAAAAGAGATCAGGTGAAGAATACAGGGAAAAGCTTATTGCCAAAGTTAACGAACTAGGAATCGGGGATCATGTTATATTTGTTGATAAATACCTTACAAAGGATGAAATCATCCAATACTTAAGAATGTCAGACATATATATGACACCGTATTTAGGCAAAGACCAGGCAGTAAGCGGTACCCTTGCTTATGCTGTGGGATATGGCAGGGNAATAGTTTCAACCCCGTATAGATATGCAGAAGAAATGCTGTCAGAAGGCCGCGGTCTTTTAGCAGAGTTTAGGAACTCTGATTCTTTAGCTGAAAAGTTGAAATATGTTATTGAAAATCCTGAAGAGAAAAAAGAAATGGAAAACAAGACCCTAAGTCTTGGCAGGACAATGATGTGGGAAGATATTGCTAGGCAATATGTTAAAATGTTCATTAAAACGGTTGAAGAAGTAAGNCTGAAAGACAGTGTAGTGGTGTAAACAGTAAAGCGGCGTAAAATAGTATAGTGGTGTAAGCAATAAAGTGATGTAAACAGTAGAGCAGCGTAAAATAGTGTAGTGGCGTAAAAGTATATATAGTGGTGTAAATATAGTAAAGTGGTGTAATAAAAGTGCCGTGATAAGCTAAAAGGCAGCACAATTTAGCAAAGAAGCAATACAATAAAAAATAGCAAAAGGTGATACAGTAATGGAGAATACATTACCAGGTAAAGAAGAAAA